>Ga0157372_10002424_pt1 | contig 20191 bp, 16 predicted proteins | sample C55metaG_FD_115307 | JGI IMG/M metagenome (GOLD analysis project Ga0157372, IMG submission 115307) | Corn rhizosphere microbial communities from Kellogg Biological Station, Michigan, USA - C5-5 metaG | ecosystem: Host-associated > Plants > Roots > Rhizosphere > Soil | place: USA: Michigan... | reverse complement strand
TGGTCAAAGATATAATATTTCCTTTGAGGTTATTATGATGTGCGATAATTTAGTCCGTTTTCAAAAAGCAATTCCTTCCAAAGTTGTCAACAGCGATACGATTTCAATTATATACACAGGGGGCCTCGCCAATGGCCGTTGGCGTTCAATCATTGATTTGTGTAAAGCGGTTGAGATATTGCAAAAGGAAGGTTATAAAATTATGGTAACAACTTTCGCTACACTAGTTCCTCAGGAGGCAGTTAAATTTCTTGAAAAGTTAGAGAATTTGCAAATGCTGCCAGGGCCAACTCATGAAAATTTACCTTCCTATTTAAAAGGAGCAGACATTCTTTACTTGCCTGAATCATTTGATCCGAGAGAAGCCAAGGCTATTCGCCTTTCTATTTCTACTAAGGCTCATTTATATATGATGAGCGAAAAGCCTGTTCTTGTGTATGCTTCTCCGGTTACAGGAATTGTGAGTTATGCAAAAGATGAAGAATGGGCATGTGTTGTTGAAGAACAAAATTTAAACAAACTATCCCTTGCGTTATGGAGATTACTTACCGATAATGATTACAGTAAAAAAATAGTTAACAAAGGCATTGAAGTTGTATTAAAAAATCATGACGAAAATAATGTAAAAGCTAAATTTTTGGCAATTTTAAAAGGGATGGGGGAAACTAACCTTTACAGAAACATTTCTCCGGTAACACATACTTAACTCTTCCTGAAGAATAATATTATCGTTGCTGGTCAAGCCCTTTCAAAGCATAAATTATAGCTATTAATTTGTTGTTTTAAATGATTGATATAGTTTCTTCCAATTAATACGGAATAGATGCATTATAATAAATTAAATGAATCAAAAAATTTGCTGCATATTTAATCTTGCTCCGCATTACAATGCTCCTGTTTACACGCTAATGGATAAAGAATTGAAATGTGATTTTTATATAGGAGACCATATTGCTTATCCTCTTGAGTTAATGAATTACGAAAGCTTACATGGATTTAAAAAAGAACTGAAGTATAAATCATTAATTGGAAATTTTTATTGGCAAAACGGAGCTGTCGCCCTGGCTTTTAGATCTTATAAACATTATATATTAACAGGGGAGCCACACTGTATTTCTACATGGGTTATTTTATTATTGAATAGGTTAAGTGGAAGGAAAAGCTATTTGTGGACACATGGATGGTATGGAGACGAAAGCATTTTGAAAAAGATAATCAAAAAATTATTTTTTGGCCTTTCTCACAAAGTATTACTCTATGGCGATTACGCCAGGAATTTAATGATAAAGGAAGGATTAAATCCAAAGAAACTTTTGACAATTTATAATTCATTAGATTATGAAGTCCAAATAAAAATACGTGAGAACCTGAAAGATACTTTTGTTTATAAAGAGCATTTTAATAATGAATATCCGGTGTTATTATACATAGGTCGTATTCAGAGCAGAAAAAAAATTGAGTTATTAATTGAAGCCATGAATGAATTACAAAAATCTAAATCATTTTGTAATCTAATACTTATCGGGAAACAAGCGGATGAAACAGATTTAAACAGGCTAATATCGTTGTATAGATTAGATAAATATATCTGGTTTTATGGCCCGTGTTATGATGAAAATATTTTAGGTGAGCTTATTTATAATGCAAATGTTTGCGTATCTCCCGGGAATGTTGGGTTAACTGCAATTCATAGTTTGGTTTACGGAACTCCCGTGATTTCTCAAAATAATTTCAAACAACAAATGCCGGAGTTTGAAGCAATACAACCAAATGTGACAGGTGATTTTTTCATTGAAGATTCGGTTGAGGATCTTTATTCGACAATAATTAAATGGGTTAGCATTAGTAAATTAGAAAGAGATTCTGTCCGGCAACAATGTTATAAAGTTGTTGATGAAAAGTACAACCCACGAATACAGGTTGAAGTAATTAAAAAAGCAATTAATTTTTCTAAATAATAACGGTAACTTCTATGGCTCAGCTTATAAATTTAAAGACTTTTACCGACGTTCGGGGAAATCTTACGGTCATAGAAAAAGTTATTCCTTTTGATATTAAACGTGTCTTTTATATTTATGGTGTTGATGATTCTGTTCGCGGCCGTCACAGGCACAAAAAAACTATGCAGGCAGCAGTTACTTTACAGGGGCAATGTGAAATACATAATCAGTCTGCAATAAAGGCCCCTGTTGAAAGGTTTCAATAGAATTCACCTTCAAAATGTCTTATTATTAATCCGGAAGATTATCATTGGATGGATAATTTTTCTAAAGATTGTATACTGATGGTATTCGCATCAGAATATTTTGATGCTGATGATTACATATATGAGCCTTATGAAAATATAACTTTTTAACTATTTATGCTTCCAGCCTTCTTCTTTTTTAGTAACAGATTTTTTAATCAAAGAATTTAATGCGAATAAAACATTTTGCCGTTTTTAAAAATAATATGGAAATTCTTAATTGGGAAAAATTAAGAAATGATGAACAGGAAGGTCCCTATTATCTGCCGCATAATAAGGAAGATTATTTATTAAAAGTTGATACTGCTGAACCTTCAGGCTTAACACAAATAATTCTTCAGGAAATAAAAAGAACCGGCTTAACAAAAATATTTTCTTTAGGGTCGGGCATAGCAGCACAGGAATACCAATTAAAAAAGTTTTCAGATGGTTCGGTAGTGGTAACTGATAATAACTCCTCTGTACTTAGATTAAAGCAGTTTGAAATTTTTGATAATGCTTTAATTCTGGATGCTTTTAAGGATTCGCTTCCGGTTGATGAAAACTGGATTGTATTATTTCCACGGATAGATACTGAATTTGATAATCAACAGTTGACGACATTATTTGAAAAATGTTATAGTTCGGGAATTAAATATATTATTTTCATTCCGGCCGAATTATTGAGTTTAAGGATAATCATTGCTGAAATAAAAACTTTATTATTAAGTATAATTAAAAAGAAACCGCGAGTCTTTTGTGGGTATGCCCGTTCGTTAGACGCTTTTAAAAAAGTATGGGATCCTTACTATAAGCTATCGAAAAATTATAAAATGGAAAACCCCGTATTTCTCCTGCAGGCAAAATAAGTTGAACATGATTGAATATGAAAACCTGGGAAAGTTAAATCAGCCTTTTTTTGAAGCGTATAAAAAAATGTTTGAAAAAACACTTTTATCAGGATGGTATATTCTGGGAAACAATGTAATAACTTTTGAGCATGAATTTCGAAACTATATCGGTTCTAAACATTGTATAGGAGTAGCTTCGGGGCTTGATGCACTTAGCCTTGCCCTGCGTTGCTTCGAATTTCCGGCTGGTTCCGAAATTATTGTTCCATCAAACACTTATATAGCTACCTTATTATCTATTGTACAAAATGGGCTGAAGCCAGTATTGGTTGAACCTGACATCCATACTTATAATATTGATCCTGCTAAAATCGATGAAAAAATTACATCAAATACACGGGCTATTATGCTGGTACATCTATATGGCAAATGTTGCCGGATGGATCATATTCTTGCCATTGCTGAAATAAATGGATTAAATATTATTGAAGATTGCGCTCAATCTCATGGCGCCAGCTACAAAGGCCGGATTGCCGGATCGTTCGGCGATTTTGGAGCGCATAGTTTTTATCCCACAAAAAACCTCGGCGCATTAGGAGATGCAGGTGCCGTAACAACTGATGATGATTTAATGGCTGAAAAACTTAAAGCTTTGAGAAATTACGGTTCTAAAATAAAATATGTGAACGATTATATTGGTTATAATTCGCGGCTAGATGAAATACAGGCAGGTTTTCTATCAATAAAATTGGCATTCTTAAATAAAATAAACGAGCATAAGCGCAAACTGGCCAAACTCTACTTAGAGAATCTCAAAAGTGATTTTATCAAACCGGTCGTGGATGAAAATTATTACGATGTTTATCACATATTCAATATCCGGCATTCAAGACGTGATGAATTAAAAGAATATTTGCTGGAGCGTGGTATCAAAACAGAAATTCATTATCCGGTTGCACCGCATAAACAAAATGCGATGAAAGGAATAATTGAAGGAAAATTTCCTATATCAGAAGAGATTCATGCAACCACCCTCAGCCTGCCCATTTCTTATTTCCATACGGAAGAAGACATATACCGTGTTATTGAAATTTTAAATTCCTTCTGTTAAGTATGCCGTTTAATTTTTGTACACTTTTCGATTCTTATTACTTAACAAGGGGAATCGCTTTATACAAATCACTTGAATTACATTGTGAGGATTTTCATCTTTATATATTCGCGTTTGATAATAATAGTTATGATATTCTGAAAAATTTAAATTTTGAACATGCGACTATAATCTCTTTAAAAAGCTTTGAGAATGATGATTTATTAAAAGTTAAGCCTACCCGAACCATTGCGGAATACTGCTGGACATGTACTGCATCGTCTATCTGGTATTCAATACATGAATTCAAGCTGGATCATTGTACCTATCTTGATGCAGATATGTTATTTTTTTCTTCTCCTGCTCCGATTTATGAAGAAATAGGAAGTAATTCAATTGCTATCACTCCTCATAATTTTTCTAAAGGACTTAAATCGTCGGAGATTTTTGGAAAATATTGTGTTCAATTCACATATTTTAAGAATGATGTTGATGGGTTAATGGCGCTTAACTGGTGGAAGAATAGTTGTATTGAATGGTGTTATGCAAAAATGGATGATGGTAAATATGGAGACCAGAAGTACCTTGATTATTTCGAGGGGAAATTTAATAATGTATGTTTAATTGCTCATATCGGTGCCGGTGTTGCTCCCTGGAATATTTCAAATTTTGAAATTAGTTTATCCGGAAATGAAATTCTTATTGCACTAAAATCAAGTCCTCGTAAGCAATATCCATTAATTTTCTATCATTACCAGGGACTTAAGTTTGTTGATGCAGTAAATTATATTAAGGCTGAACCTGCAGTTTTAAAAATTCCTTATTCAGCCTTAAAATATATGTATGATCCATATATAAATCAATTGATTTTAATAAAAAATCAAATTGAAGGAAATGCTTCAGTTTTAAATAAAATAGTCTATCAAAGAAAATTTATTGCCTCTGTCAGGATGTTTTTTCGGATCAAGTTAAAGAGTTTTAAATTGGTCCGGGAAATATACTACCTGTTTAAAAAATCAAGGTTTAACAAGCCTGAAAATATAGGTGGTGTCCTCGATGAAAATTCGAAAAAGATTCTGATTCAAATAAATACGGCCGGCAATTCCGGATCGGTAGGTAGGATGGTTGAAGAAATAGGACAAATCGCAATTCAAAATAAATGGGAGAGTTATATCGCGTATGGAAGAAACGAGAAACCTGCTCAATCAAGAGTAATAAAAATTGGATCTGCTTTTGTTTTTTATCTGCATGTATTACAAACCCGTTTTTTTGACCGGCACGGACTTGGTTCCCGACGAGCTACTCAAAAGCTCATTAAGACTATAAAAAAAATAAAGCCTGATATTATTCATTTACATAATCTCCATGGATATTATTTAAATATAAAAGTTTTATTCGAATACCTGTCTGAATCCGGTATGTCGGTTATATGGACATTCTATGATTGCTGGCCAATGACTGGCCATTGCACCTATTTTGATTATGTAAACTGCCAAAAATGGAAAACGGCCTGCTCCCATTGCCCTCAAAAAAAAAGTTATCCGGCAAGCTATTTTATAGACCGGTCTAAAAAAAATTTCTTATTAAAAAAAGAATTTTTCACATCTAAAAAAAGAATGTCAATTATATCTAATTCCCAGTGGCTTGAAAATATAATCAGTCAATCTTTTTTTAAAAACTATCCGGTACATGTTATTAATAGCGGTATTGACATTAATGTATTTAAACCACGTGTAAATATTACAATCAGGGCAAGATATAAAATTGAAAATAAATTTATTGTTTTGGGAGTAGCAAATCAATGGGTGCCACGTAAAGGATTATCTGATTTTTTAGAATTAAGTAAAATGATTAGCAGCGATGAGATAATTATTTTAATCGGTTTGAGCCAACATCAAATTAAAAATTTGCCAACTAATATCATAGGAATTCCAAGAACTGAAAGTACAATAGAACTGGCCGAATGGTATTCCACTTCCAATGTTTTTTTAAATCCCACATGGGAAGATAATTTTCCCACAACAAATTTAGAAGCCCTGGCATGCGGGCTGCCTGTTATTACTTATAAAACAGGAGGTAGTGTTGAGTCTGTTAGTAATACAACTGGCATTATTGCAGAGAAAGGAAATATAATTGGTTTATTAGAATCAATAAGAACCATAAAAAAAAATGGTAAGGTTGCTTATTCAAATGCCTGCAGGGAACGGGCTATACAACTTTACAATAAGAACGACAGGTACTTGGATTATCTTCATCTGTATGATTCCATGCTTAACAATAAAGAAATTTCAGGGGCCTAAAAAAAATGCCGTGTTAAATCTGCACTCATCCTCTTATCCGTAAACAGGTTGAATTAAAACTGGTTGTATGATAAAAATTGTAAAAGCAAAGTTGAAGAAACTAATTTTAAAATTATCAGGAAGGGTTCGTCACCTTAAAAAGGGTATTGATTGTAAAAAAGTATGGTATGGAAATGTATATGGAGGCTTTTATGTTTGCCCTGATTTATTAAATAGTAATTCTGTTGTTTATTCTTTTGGAATCGGGCAGGATATTTCATTTGACAGGGCCATTATCGAAAAGCATGGCTGCGAAGTATTTGCTTTTGACCCCACACCTAAATCTATAAATTGGGTGAATCAGCAAGAGATATCCGAAAGGTTTAGATTTTTTGAACTTGGTATAAGCAGTAATAGCGGCCCTGTTGATTTTTTTTTGCCCAAAAACCGTAATCATGTATCAGGAAGTATGATAAGCCAAAATAATATCAACCTCAAAGAAAAGGTAATTGTTGAAATGAGAACAATGCAGGATATTTTAAAGGAGTTGAATCATACGCATATTGATGTTTTAAAAATGGATATTGAAGGTGAAGAATATGATGTAATTGATAATATTCTGGACAATAACATTGCAGTTGATCAAATATTAGTAGAATTTCACGACAGATTTTTTAATGATGGAACAATCAAAAGCCTGCAAACAGTCAAAAAATTGAAGAGTAAAGGATATGAAATATTTGCTGTTTCCGATTCATTTGAAGAAGTTTCATTTATAAAAAAAAGTATATTATAAAAATATAAATTACAAATAAAACTTTTTGAAATTCTATTTTAAGGGAAATATCTGTTAATTGGAATACTTGAAGAATTGCTAAATTTTCAAAAGGAAAAATTAAATATTTATTGTGCTAAAAAATAAAACCCTGCTCATTACCGGTGGCACCGGCTCCTTTGGTAACGCTGTCCTACATCGTTTCCTCCATACCGACCATTTTAAAGAAATACGCATTTTCAGCCGTGATGAAAAAAAACAGGATGATATGCGCACCCAATTGAAAAATGATAAACTGAAGTTTTATATTGGTGATGTACGGGATTATAAGAGTATCGAGGGTGCTATGCATGGAGTGGATTATGTGTTTCATGCTGCTGCATTAAAGCAGGTCCCTTCCTGCGAATTCTTTCCCATTGAAGCCGCTAAAACAAATGTATTTGGTACGCAAAATGCCATCGATGCTGCCATTGCAAATGGGGTGAAAAAAATGATTTGCCTGAGTACAGATAAAGCGGCGTACCCGATAAACGCCATGGGTATTTCCAAGGCATTGATGGAGAAAGTGGCTATTGCAGCTTCACGTAATGTACCGGACAATGCTACTATTATATGTCTTACCCGTTATGGAAACGTAATGGCTTCCCGGGGTTCAGTTATTCCCTTATTTTTAAAACAGATAAAATCAGGCAAACCTATTACCATTACCGACCCCAAAATGACACGCTTTTTAATGTCGCTTGAAGAGGCCGTTGAACTCGTATTATTTGCATTTGAACATGGTAACCAGGGCGATTTATTTGTGAACAAAGCTCCTGCAGGAACTATTGGCGACCTTGCACAGGCTTTAAAAGAAATATGTAATGCGGATAATGAAATCCGGATTATTGGTACCCGCCACGGAGAGAAGTTATACGAAACACTTTGCACAAGGGAAGAAATGCAAAAGGCAGATGACATGGGTGAGTTTTTCCGCATACCCGCCGATAACCGTGATTTAAACTATAAACAATATTTTTCAGAGGGCAATGTACATATTTCCAAAGTGGAAGATTACCATTCTCACAATGCACAACAAATGAATGTGGAGGGCATGAAAAAATTATTGGCGAAGCTGCCGCTGATTCGCAAAGAAGTTTTCGGGGAAAAGGAAGTGGTGCAATATCCGGGATAGATAATTTCTCCAGGATAATCACCGATGAGTTTCATTGAGGGCCGAAGAATAATATCAGCATTAATGGGCGCCTTAAATCAAGGTAAACCAGCCAAAAAAACGCGGGACAAAAATAAAATATGCATCAAAAAGAAGCATCATTAATTACGGGTGGTCAGCACATAGATGAAAGAGGTAACTTATTCTTTTTTAATGATTTTGACATGAAGACGGTGAGGCGTTTTTATATTATTGAACCTGGTGATACAAATATTGTCCGTGCCTGGCAGGCACATCAAAAAGAACAAAAATGGTTGTATGTTATAAAGGGCAGTTTTAAAATTGTAGTTGTTAAACCCGATGGTTGGGAAAAGCCATCACAAAAATTATTTACAAAAGAGATTATTTTAAAATCGGATAGTAACCAGTTGCTACACATTCCGGGCGGTTATGCCAATGGATTTAAGGCGCTGGAAGCAAATTCTAAATTGATGGTGTTTTCTGATTTTTCAATAGCTGATGCAGGCAAGGATGATTTTAGATTTGATAAAGATCTATGGTATGATTGGCATAAATAAATTTTCGCAAATTATCATCTTGAATCAGCGTAATTAGTCATTATTTCAATCAATAATTCACTGTGAAAATTAGTGGAACCTGTTTCTGCCAGGTAGCTTCGTGTCAAAAGAATCATCGTAAATCTGTGGAATCTGTGGCAAAAAAATTAGCAAGGATAATAAATAATTCATGAAAAGCATTGGTATCACTGGTCAGGCTGGTTTTATAGGGAAGCATTTATACAATACCTTAGGTCTGTTTCCCAATGAATTTGAACGGATTAATTTTAAAAAAGAATTTTTTGATAAGCCAAATGATCTGGATGCTTTTGTAAGCCGATGTGACGTGATAATACACCTGGCAGCCTTGAACCGCCACAACAGGCCTGAAATTATTTATCAAACCAACTTAGGCCTGGTCAAATTATTGATTGCATCTTTGGTAAGAACCAATAGCAAAGCCCATGTTTTGTTTTCCTCTTCATCCCAGGAAGAGCGGGATAATCTTTACGGGAAATCAAAAAGAGAAGGGCGTGAATTGTTTAGCCAATGGGCACAAAATGCTGATAGTATATTTACCGGTATGATCATTCCGAATGTATTCGGTCCTTTCGGACATCCTTACTACAATTCAGTAGTGGCTACTTTTTGTCATCAAATGAGTCATGGAGAAACGCCAAATATTGATGTAGATGGTGACGTGAAATTGATATATGTGGGAGAATTAATTCAGGTATTTTTGGATGAGATGAGGATAGGGAAAATGAATACACATTATACAGTTCCTCATACCTCTGAATTGAAAGTTTCCAGAATCTTAAGTTTATTAAATGAATATAAGGAACAATATCAGGACAAGGGTATTATTCCTAAACTGGATTCAATGTTTGAAATTAATTTATTCAACACTTATCGTTGTTATATGGACATTGAAAATCACTTTCCGGTCAAGTTCATTCAGCACGCAGATACGAGAGGTGCATTTGTGGAAGTTATTCGCTTGAATGTGGGAGGGCAGATTTCTTTTTCAACCACATTGCCGGGTATTACAAGGGGAAATCATTTTCATACAAGAAAGATAGAACGTTTTGCAGTTATAAAAGGCAAAGCTTTAATTCAATTAAGGCGGATTGGAACAGACAAAATATTGAATTTTGAAATGGATGATAAAAAACCATCTTATGTTGATATGCCCATTTGGTTTACACATAATATTAAGAATACGGGAGAAGAAGAATTATATACTATTTTCTGGATCAATGAATTTTATAACCCCGAAGACTCTGACACTTTTTTTGAAAAAGTTTAATAAAAACTATCTGAAATGAATAATGGAATAAGGAAATTAAAAGTCATGACAGTCGTGGGAACACGCCCGGAGATCATAAGATTGTCGCGGGTTATAGCAGCATTGGATGCCTCTGGGGCCATCGAACATATTTTCGTCCACACGGGCCAGAATTATGATTATGAGTTGAACCAGATTTTCTTTGAAGATTTAAAAATTCGTAAACCGGATCATTTCCTGGATGCCGCCGGAACAAATGCAACCGAAACTATCGGCCGGATTTTAATAAAAATGGAGCCTTTATTGGAAAGTGAAATGCCTGATGCATTTTTGACTCTTGGTGACACCAACAGCTGCCTTTGTGCAATACCAGCTAAGAAAAGACATATTCCGATTTTCCACATGGAGGCAGGTAACCGTTGTTTTGATGAAAGAGTACCCGAAGAAACTAATAGGAAAATAGTAGATCACATTTCCGATATTAATTTAACCTATAGCGATATTGCCAGGGAATATTTATTAAGGGAAGGGTTATCAGCAGATAGAATAATAAAAACGGGTTCCCCGATGTTTGAAGTGCTGAATCATTATTTGCCCGCAATTGAATCATCGGATATTTTAAAAAGATTGGAAATAGAAGAAGGAAAATATTTCGTTGTTTCCGCACATCGTGAAGAAAACATAAACAGCGAAAAAAATTTTTCCGGTCTGATGCAAAGCCTGAATTTGATTGCGGAAAAATATCACTTTCCTGTTATTGTTAGTACGCATCCGCGTACACGAAAGAAAATTGAGGAGAAAAAGATCTGGATGCAGCCTGAAGTGCAATTTTTGAAGCCATTGGGCTTTAATGATTACAACGCTCTGCAAAAGCATTCTTTCGCCGTTTTATCAGACAGCGGAACCATTTCAGAAGAATCATCTATTTTAAACTTTAGGGCGCTGAACATTCGGGAGGCACACGAGCGTCCTGAAGCAATGGAGGAGGCTTCTGTCATGATGGTCGGGCTAAAGCCGGAGCGTATTTTACAGGGACTGATTCAATTGCAGTTTCAGCAAACCGGTCAACAACGCAATTATAGAAGAGTAAACGATTATTCAATGCCAAACGTATCGGAGAAAATCGTTCGTATTATTTTAAGTTATACGGACTATGTTAAAAGAGTGGTTTGGAGCGAATAATTTGTTGAAAAATAAAATTGTCTCAAATTGTAATCATATCTGCAGTATTTCCACCTGAACCATTGGTTTCCGCTACATTATCTAGAGATATTGCTGAGGAGCTCTCCGGAAATCATTCGGTAGTGGTACTTTGTCCCAAACCAACACGTCCTTTGGGTTTTACTTTTGAGAAAAAATTTGAACCTGCAAAGTATAAATTGGAGCACCTTAATTCATTTACCTGTGCCTCATCAGACCTTTTAGGACGTTTTCGTGAGAGCTATAGTTTTGGCGCCTGTTGCTCAAGCTATATTAAAAAACATTCAAAACAAATTGATTGCCTTTATATTAATTCATGGCCATTGTTCGCTCAATATAAAATCATAAAAATTGCAAAAAAATTACACATTCCTTGCGTTTTACATGTCCAGGATATTTATCCCGAATCTTTAAGCAATAAACTGCCAATTCTAGTTAGGAAATTATTTACTAAGTTTTTATTACCGATTGATAAATTTATTTTAAACAATGCAAACGTGATTCTCGGAATATCTCCAAATATGATTTCCTATCTTTCTAATACCAGGAAAATTGATAAAAAAAAGTTTGAGTTAATCAGGAATTGGCAGAATGACAGCCAATTTCTCAATTCCTTTCCAGAGCTGAAAAAAGAAAAAAAAGAGAAGTTCGTCTTAATGTATGTAGGTAGCTTGAGTCAAAGTGCCGGAGTTGCCAATTTAATTTATAGTTTTCATAATGCCAGGATACCGGATTCGAAATTAATTATCGCTGGAAATGGTTCGGATAAAGACAACTGCATTACGATTGCACATAATCTCAAAAATGACCAGATAGTTTTTTTTGAGGTAGTTAGCGAAGCTGTTCCGCAATTCCAGTCGCAATCGGATATTTTATTATTACCCTTGAAAAAAGGAATAGCAAAAACAGCGACTCCTTCAAAACTTACAGCTTATTTATTATCTGGTAAACCAGTGATCGCCTGTGTTGAAGATGACAGTGATGTAGCTGATATTATAACTGAAGCTAAATGTGGTTTTGTTGTTGAACCCGAAAATGTTGAAATATTAACTGAAACAATGCAAAAGATTTATAAAATTAAACAATCAGAACTTGAAAATTTAGGTAGGAACGGAAGGGAATATGCGCTAAAGAATCTTTCAAAGAAAACAAATTTAAAAAAGGTCGTTTCAGTTATTGAAAATTTAGTTGATGGAAATAAAAAAGATTGAAAAAGAAGATTTGCCTCAGGTAGTGGATGTCCATAAAGATTCATTTAAAGGTTTTTTTCTCACTGATCTGGGCGATCATTTTCTCACAATTTATTATGACTGCGTGCGTAAAGATAAAAAAGGAATATTGGTTGGTCTTTATGACGAAAACCGGTTGTGTGGCTTTTTTGCGGCCACTACACTGTCTAAAGGATTTAATAAACAACTTATAATAAAAAATTTTTTTCGGTTTTCTTTAATTGGTCTGAGATTGTTATTTACTCAAATAAGATCCCTGGTGCGATTGTTTAAAAACTTCACCAAAACCAGCCAGCAGGTAAAAGATGAAGGTGAATATGCTGAGTTGCTTTCAATTGGAGTATCAGTTAAGAAACAGGGGCAGGGCATTGGGAAAAAATTGTTAGTGCAGTTTGAAAATGAAATGAGGGCTGAAGGTTGTTCTGCTTTATCACTTACAACAGACTATAATGAAAATGAAAAAGCAATACATTTTTATAAGGGTCTTGGATATACCGTTTATTATGATTTTATTGCGTACCCCAATCGTAAAATGTACAGAATGATTAAAAGATTAGACTGAGAATTATGAAAATAAATTTTGCGCCTCCCTATATAGACGAAGCTGTAATCAACGAAGTGGTTGATTCCTTAAAATCAGGCTGGATCACAACCGGTCCCAAAGTAAAGTCCCTGGAGGAAGAAATTAAAAAGTTGAGCAAAGCGAAAGAAGTCCTTTGCGTTAACTCTTGGACTTCGGGAGCCATCATGATGTTGAGATGGCTGGGTGTAAAATCTGGCGATGAGGTAATAGTTCCGGCATATACATACAGCGCAACAGCACTAGCCGTAATTCATGCAGATGCAACACCTGTAATGGTAGATTGTGGTCGAGATTTTAATATATCGGTTGAGGCTATCCGAAAAGCAATTACCTCTAAAACAAAAGCGATTATTCCGGTTGACATTGCAGGCTACCCTTGTGATTATGATGATATCATGTCCTTGGTAAAGGAAGAAAAAATAGTAAAAATTTTTCAGCCAGCTTCTGCCATCCAGGCAAAAATAAACCGTATCTTAGTTATGAATGATGCTGCGCATTCGCTTGGCGCATGGTATAGTAAAGATGTAAGCACAGGTAGTGAAACTGATGTGGCTATCTTTTCGCTTCATGCAGTTAAAAATATTACTACTGCTGAAGGAGGTGCCATTTGTTTAAACCTGCCTGCACCCTTTGATAATGCTGAGTTATATAAGGAATTGCGTCAGATGACATTGAATTGCCAGACTAAAGATGCGTTTTCAAAAAGTAAGGCTGGCGGATGGCGCTACGATATCGTGGGCTTGGGAATGAAAATAAACATGGCCGACGTTAATGCCGCTATCGGCCTCAGCCAAATGCGGCAATTTCAAAAATTACTGGATGAACGTAAACGGGTTTTTAATACTTACAATAACGCTTTCAGTAAATATGATTGGGCTATAATGCCCCCATCAAAAAAGAATGGTAAGGAAACCTCTTATCACATATATGCTCTTCGAATAAAAGGTATTTCAGAAGAACAGCGTGATTCCATAATAGAAGAAATAACAACACAGGAAGTGGCGGTTAATGTTCATTTTGTTCCAATGCCCATGCTAAGTTATTTTAAAGGAAAAGGTTACAACATTAAGGACTATCCCCAAAGCTACAGAAATTTTGCAGGTGAAATTTCATTGCCGGTTTATCCCCAACTTACAAAAGAAGAAGTAAATTTTGTAATAGAAGTTGTAATCAATGCGTATGAAAAAATAGTTTCGGGAAAATGATTCGGATTCTTGATATTGTTTTCGCTTTAGTAGGAATAATTATTTTGTTTCCATTGATGGTGATAATTTATATTTTGGTAATTATGGAAAGTAGGGGCGGAGGATTTTTCATTCAAAATCGCGTTGGTAAAAATGGGATTGATTTTAAATTATTGAAATTCCGTTCTATGCGAATGGGCTCAGAGAAGAAAGGTTTAATAACTGTGGGAAAAAAGGATCGCCGGTTAACCAAAGTGGGCTCATTTATCAGGAAGTTTAAATTGGATGAATTACCCCAACTGTTCAACGTGTTAAAAGGTGATATGAGTTTAGTAGGGCCTCGTCCTGAAGTACGAAAATATATTGAATTATATTCCCCTCAGCAACTTATGGTTTTGAGCGTTCGGCCAGGCATCACTGATTATGCCTCCATCGAATACGTGGATGAAAATAGTATTCTCGGTTCCGCTATTGATCCCGAAAAAGTTTATATCGAAGAAATTATTCCTGAAAAAATTCGGTTGAACATGAAATATATTCGAAATCAAAGCATACAGGAATATTTCCACATTATTTTTCTAACGTTCTGGCATATTATTAAAAAAAGGAACAACAATCCAAAGCCATCATCCTCCCAATCATTTTAATTTCTCTTTATTTCTCTAAGATTTTTTTTCTCAATTGATTTTTTAAGGTACACGGTCATACCACACCGGAAATGATAAAAAATTTGAAACATTTTAATTGGTTTGTATAAGAACCATCGAAGAAAATGGTGCAAGCGTTATTTTGCCGGAATATAATCTTCCTTTAACATCTACATAGTTATGATGAAGCCCGATTATCTTATTTGCTTTGGTTTCATTATAAACCAATCTGACATTATTCGAAATTATCATTGATTTTGAATGGGTCTCCTGTCGCGTGTAGGCTTTCCACTCAGCAAGTGTCCTGTTATGCCCGATATAGTTTTGGGCAATCTGTAATCCATTCAAATTTTTACCGGCATAATAATTTGAATCGGCGTAAGTGGAAACAGGTAGTTTTAACCCAACTATTGAATCCGGTTGCAATTCCCATTCTATATTTAAAGAAGTTTTTGGCCCCGCAATTAAAATATTGTTATGAAGGAAAATGGAATCCATGCTAAAAACTTTACTATAATTTGAAAGAAACAAATTATATCTGTTATTATAAAAAGTATTATTATAAACATTAATATTTCTCCCGTTATTGATAAATAAACCTTTATCTGAAGATGTAACTGTATTACCTGTAACATCAAAATTCCCATTTGCTGCATCTAAATAAATCCCCGCAGTTTGATTAGTATAGCCCGGAGTGTTATCAGCCCCTGAAGGAGCGCCGATACCGTTTAAAATTATATTGTTTTTAATGGAGCGGGTTTTCCATGTTTTAGTTGACAATTCCGAATAGGAATAAATACCACCTCCATCATCTTTTATAAAACAATAGTTATTAATAATATTTCCTTCTATTACCACCGAATCTCCTGTAAAGAAAATTCCATTATATCCCGAGCTATCTATTTTATTAAAGGAGATAGCTGCATAATTACCTACACTCCGGATACCAATATGATTTCCTAAGGTTGTTAACCATGTTATGGTGTTAGCAAAAAATTGGGAACCCATTCCCGCAAATGTTCCGCTATTTTTTACGTAGTTATTTGTAATTGTTACTCTCGCTGATGTGTCGTTTAGAATTCCTACATCATTTGAATGATTTATAAGGCAGTTATTAATTTTCATAAAATTAGAACTTGTTCCCATGTCTATTCCGGCAACCCCTGAAAAATTTATATCGCAATTTTCAATGGTTATATGTTCGCTTGATAGAGATTTTATAGCGATTTTATTTGCCCCCTGTAAGGAGATATCATTAAAAGAGATGTAATTATGGTTATTGATAAATATTAAAGTATCAATTGTTGCTAATTCTACATTCGATGGCCTTCCAATGCTATAAATTAGTATTTTTTTTGTAATTGGATTGTAATACCATTCATTAGCTGTGTCAAGAGTTCTTGCATCATCCTGAATAAAAAAGCCAAAACCATCCGTTGGCTGTGCTCCATTATTATCTGCAGATTTATAGCTTATTGTACCCCCCTGTTGCGCAGTTATTTTATTCCTATCCAATCCGAAATGCGCCATTCTTATCACAACTTCGGCTCCTGTCCAATTAGGTGTGCCTGTTAATTCACTGCTAGTTATAGCAGTGTTTTTTTTATGGGATCGATAGGTTAAATAGCCTTTATTTGGGAACCTGCCCATTGCATATTCAGTTCCATTTATCACAACCATATTACAGGTCGGCAAGGTTGATACAGGTGACTTACTTTCCCAAATATTATTGGTTAAATTAACCCATGAATTCACCTTTGTAAACCCCGTAATAACTGGCTTATTTCCTAATCCATAGGAACCTATTATGATAGGTCTTTTAACAGTTCCTGACTTAGTTATAATTAATGAACCATAGAAAATTTCGCCACGTTTAAAAAGTACGCTTGTACCCGCCGGAAAAGTATTGAACATGCTATTAACTTTTGCAATACTTTGCCATGCAGTAGATGGGCTTAGTCCATTATTTAAATCGCTACCCGTTGGTGAAATATAATATTTTGACTGTCCGCAGACTGGGAGAAATTTTAAAATTAAGAGGGCTATGAAGCATAAAAGTCTTTTATTGAAATTTATTGAAACCATAATTTCGGAATAAATAATCCAATTAACTTATTGAAAAAAATGAAAGGCTCGAAAAAAATAGCCTTTTTTATGGATCGTACATTTTAAGAATAGCAAATTTGCCCTGAATCTTAAAATTCTTTCAGCTCAATTTATCGAATCGATTTTACTCTCGCCTTCCATACGAATATCGGCCTATCTTATTAGAACAACACTTCCCTTTTTATACAGTTTTTCCCCCGAATCACAAAGCGCTTCAAGGTAATATACAAAGACTGCCGTTGGCTGGTCCGCGCCTTTCACCCGTCCGTCCCATCCGAAAGTCTTATCGTTGGGTGCAAAATTCCTCGCCTCAAATACAAGATTTCCAAAACGGTCATAAATCGAAAATCGGATAATACTTTGTACACCTATTGTTAAAGGATAAAAATAGTCGTTAAGATTATCATGATTTGGGGTAAATGCACTCGGCATCCGCAGATAAGAATCTTTGCATTCCACCGATATTCTCACGCTGTCTTTTGCAATACATCCACTGTCAGAAGTTACTTCTATGTAAAAAGTATTGGATTTCGTGGCAACACCGCTAGGATCGGGGCATGTTATACAGCTTAACAAGGCGCCTGGGGACCAGTTATACGAGCTTACATTGTTACTGTATTTGGGATTTATAGTAAAGGGAGAATTGAAGGGATAAAATTGGTCAGGGCCTGCGTCTACAGTTGGCAGGCTCTTTATGTGTACATTAATGGAGGTACTACTGGTAAAGCACCCGACCGAATCAATTAAGGTGGCAGTGTAAGTGGTATTTTGATTCGGTGAAACTATCGGTCCATAATTGTTGGGGTTCGATAATCCTGCCGTCGGCGTCCAAACGATTCTTTTTCCTGGTGGATCGACTTTTAAATGGACTGTATCGTTAAGGCAAACATATACATCACTTGCTGGTGTAACTGCCGTAAAAGGCGGATAAACTTTCACCATAACGCTATCCCTTGTTGTGCAGCCAAACTGAGAAGTAGCTGTAATAAAATATTTAGTATCTGCAGAGGCCTTAGTCAAAACCGTGTCACAGGTTGCGCAGTTTAACGAATTGGATGGCGACCAGGTAATATTATCACTATGAAAAGCGATAAGAGTGTCAGATACTCCCGCACAAAGAGTATCAATATTGGGAATCACATATAGAAAGGGTAACGGATGAACCGCAACGGGCTTTGATAGTGTGTCTTTGCATCCGGTGTTATCGATACCGGTTAATCGTACATTATAAGTTCCGGGGTCCTTATAAACAAAAGGCTGTGGCTGATAAGTACTGACATTTATACTATCTGCTCCAAAATTCCAATCCCATAAAAGTACGGAATCTGCGGGTATATAAGGTTTTGAAGTATTATTAACCTGGTATATATCATTTAGGCACAATGAAGAAGGAGCCGTAAAGCTGAGATCCGGACCTCTTACTAATAATGCGTGATTTAACTGGATAGTATCCGGACAATATTGGCCGCCATTATTAATAACTACGAAATTATTAAAATTTCCGTGTAGGCTGGCGGTAGTAGTAAATGTAGAATCCGCAAACGGGCCTGCTACCTCACCTGCAACGTGCCAGGTAAACGAATCCAAAGGGTTATAAATATTGTTTATAACAGAAAAAGTGGTAATAGAATTTCTACAAATAGAAGAATCCTGATTAACAAGTGATGGGGTTGATGTATAAATTGTTTGTTCATAAGAATCGGTGCAGCCTGTAACATTGTCTGTCACGGTAAGCTTGGTAATAAAAGAACCTGAAGAAGGGAAAGTGTGGGTAGCATCAAGCGTATTTACAGCAGGCGAACCATCGCCAAAATCCCATATAACAGTTGATAAATTTCCCTGGCTTCTGTTTTTGAAAAAGAAAGTTTTTTTATCAGCGCAATTGTTTGAATAATGATAATATGAAATTACCCCCACAACGTTAAGTGACACAGTTATCGGATTGCTATAGCAACCATTATAAAGCGGCAAGATATAAACGGATTTAGTACCTAGCGTTCCAAATTTATGCTGCGCGGTGGTATCTGAAGTATAAAGAATTCCACCATCAAAAAAATTATAGTAATAGGTACTCGCATTGGTTGCTTTTGCAACAAACTGGGCTGTCTCAGAGCCGCATATCACAGTATTTACTGGGTAAGCTACCTGGTTAGTTGGAGGTATACCAAAACCAATACCGGTAAAAGTATAACTATTGGTACATCCTTCATTAGTAGTTATAGTTACCACCGGCGAATAATTACCAGGAGTAGTGTAGGTATGACTTGTGTTATTATTAATAGTTGATACAAGAGGGCTTCCATCACCAAAATTCCAGGAATAATTTGTTACTGAGCTTCCGGCAGGAATGGTTGTATTGGCATTAAAGCTCACATTAGCAGGAACACAGCCCGAAGTAGGAGATGCTGTCCCGGTTATAGAAGGTGGCTTAACAGTAATAAGGGTTTTGGTTGAATCAAAACAGCCTGATACCGCTGTTTCTAAAAGATGTACGTTATATATTCCGGGAGTTGCAAAGTTGTGACTAATAGTATTTGTATTGATAGTGGCGATTGCCGAGGCATCTCCAAAATCCCATGTGTATGTGTTCCCGCCTCCATTTGCGGTAAAATTTATAGCACCTGGCTTACAAATATAATTTCTATTATATCCTATTGATGCAGTTATTGAAGGGTTGATAACAACTGTTTTAGTTACTGAAGCGGTAGTTTGCCCGTAAATTACTATGAGCTTCACATTATAAGTACCCGGGTTATTAAAAGTCATTACCGGGTTGGGTTGATTGCTCCCTGATCCATTTCCAAAAATCCATACAAAGGCTGTCGGGCTTCCGGTAGCAGTTTGAGTAAACTTAACAGTAGATGGATTGCAGAACAATCCGTTACTTGTTGTATAAGTAAAATCTACAGCCTGGGATTTTGCTATTAATGTGGAAGAAAGATAAAAAACGAACAATACGATTTTGTTCATAGAGTAAATATTATTTCTTGGTTTCAGCTTTTCAAATTTACAGATTCATCTTTCA
>Ga0157372_10002423_pt1 | contig 20193 bp, 14 predicted proteins | sample C55metaG_FD_115307 | JGI IMG/M metagenome (GOLD analysis project Ga0157372, IMG submission 115307) | Corn rhizosphere microbial communities from Kellogg Biological Station, Michigan, USA - C5-5 metaG | ecosystem: Host-associated > Plants > Roots > Rhizosphere > Soil | place: USA: Michigan... | reverse complement strand
CGCAGTGCCGCCGGCGATCTCGGCGTGCCTGACTGGTTGCCGCAGCCGTTTCGCGAGATTGCGCGTGGGTGCCTTCGCTGGGATCCGGCGCAACGCATTTCAATCGCGGAAGTGAAAAACTTGCTGGCGCGAACTCCGGTGGCGGCGAGTATCGATGCGGGCCGGGGGTCTGAGACGCTGCCTGCCGCAGCAGAGGCGGCAGTCTTGAAAGAACCGGCGGTGTCGACGCTATCAGAGCGGGTTGCGGAGGTTCGGGCTGCCAGTACAAAAGCAAAAAAGGAAATGCACCGGGCTGCAGCTGAGCCGAGGTTTGAGGCGGAAGTTCCGGAACTTTCGCCGAGATCGCGAGTGTTCGCCGATCTCGATGAGGAGGAGGAAGAGCACGAGGGACGCAGCGGGATGGTGTGGTTTGTTCTGCTTGTTCTGCTCACGATTGGGTGTGTGCTTGGAGTGCGTTACAAGGACAGGTTCTGGCCGTTGATCGCGAAGCAGAACACACCCGCCGCGAGCCAACCTTCTCCGCAGACTGAATCGAGCCAGAGTCAAGCCGCGCCCCCAGACGCTGGTCAAACTCCAGCGCAGAGCCGGCCGCAACCCGCACCGGCAGACAATCCCAACGCTGAATCTGGAGAAACCGAATCACAGAAATCAGCAGCGCAGCCCGCGCAAACAGCTCCAATTCAGCCGCCGGCGGCAGAGACACAAGCGCCCGCTGCTCCGGTGCAGGCGGATCAAAATCCTCCACCGCAGCCGGCGAAGGAAGAGCCTTTACCCGGGGAGGAGCCCCCAGCGCCACGGGTGATGAACGCGAAAGGCGCTGTTTTGAAGCGCGTTCTTCCCGCGGTGGCTCAAGGTGCGGTTCAGAGCATGCAGAGACCGGTGCAGGTGGAAGTGCGGGTTTCAGTGAATGAGAAGGGCAACGTTTCGAATGCGCGGTACGTCACGGGCGGGCAGGGAAACTATTTTGCAAGGATTGCACGCCAGGCCGCGCAGTCATGGAAATTCAAGTCGCCGATAAGCGATGGGCAGCCCAGGGAAAGCGAGTGGACACTGCTATTCCAGTTTGATCGGAGACACACGGACGTAATCGCGACCGAGTTGCGCTGATCATGGAGCGGCGCAGGCGAAGCTCGCCGCGTCGTTGGTGTCGCCGGAGCCTGAGTACTTGGCGATTTTCGGATACGCGCAGAGCGGGCGTGTCATGACGACCTTCGGCGCGCCGTTCTCGCCGGGGCCGTATTTTGTGGCGGTGATGTTGTCGTCGGGTGAGCCTTTCTCAACCCAGTCCACGAGGGAATCGAAGAGGCCGTACGTGGGAGGTTTGGCCGTTTGAAGCCCGAACTGGCCGAAGAAGCTCGGCCCGGGGCCGCCCGCGCAGTGCTCGACGCCGGGAGCCATGTAGAGGCGGAGGAAGGATGCGGTATTGTCGGCGCCCATCTTCTGCTGCACGCCGTTGTAGTAGCTGATCGTGTTCCATGGCGAGATGGCCTGGTCATTCCATCCGTGATACAGGATGAGTTTGCCGCCGCGCGCGGAGAATTTGCTCAGGTCGGGATCAGTGGAGTCGAGATTGGAAGCTTCTTTGTCGCGGGATTGGCGAAGGGCCTGCTCGGGGTCCACTGTGAGGGGATTCCACTTGGGATCGCCCGTGACCATGTAGCGGAAGTAATTTTCAACGTAGCGAAGGCCGGAGGCGCCAGTTGGGTCCTGGCCGATGACCCATTCGCGCCATCCGAGTTCGTCGCCCGGTGTGAAACCGGGGAATACAGTGTTACCGGAGCGATCCTTTTCGCCGTTGTAGATCGACTTCAGAGTGTTGATCTGCGGCTGAGTGAGGCAGTCCAGTGTCTCTTCATCTTTGCAGAGGAGAACTTGCGGATCGAAGTGGCACTTTGAGGGGTCGTTGAGGATGCCGTCTTTCACTCCGTCGAGTGCGTCGCAGGCTGCGAGTGAAGCCTTCTGGATGGCGGGCAGCTTGAGATCGGAGAAGTAGGCCCGGGGATCGGACTGCCTCGTCTGGATCGCCTTCACGCCCGCGCCCACCATTGTGGACCAGGCATTGGCGGGTGCTCCGGCGAGGATGCCATCGTAATCGGCGGGAAAACGCTGGGCTTCCATGAGTGCTTCGCGACCGCCGTCGGAGCAGGAATCGAAGTAGGCCTTGTTCTCGTGTTTCCCGTAGTATGCGGAGATGATTTCGCCTGCGCGGAGACGGGTGAGGTGCACGGCGCGCCAGCCGAAGTCTTTCACTTTCTCAGGATGCTCGTAAGCCCATGTGGCATCCGTGGCGTTGGCCTGATGGCCGGCATCCGATCCTGCAACCGCGAAGTTGCGCTTCAAATATGCCGCGAGTTCATCGTAGCCAATGGAGCCGGCGAAGCCTCCGTTGCCGGCGCCCAGGAAGCGGCCGTTCCAGTTCTCGGCGGGGAGCCAGATTTCGAATCGGATGGCAGAATCGCTGGTGGGCCGCAGAATGCCCGTAACGCGACAAAATGCAGGCAGGCCGGTTAGTGGAGGGCGGGAATCGGATGTGGCCAGGGTGCCGGAGGTGACGGGCTCGGCGAGGGTGATGTCGGTGTTCTCGAGTTTGAGGAATTTCAGCGAACTGCAATCGGCGGCGCGGAGGGAGGTGCAGCAGGCTGACAGGAAGAACACGAGCAACCAAACTCGATGGGGATTTCTCAAGGAGCCCTCCTGGGCGATGGAGAAGTTATTCGAAAGGATTAGACCAGATACGCGCGCTGGATTGCCAGCCGCGAAGATCCGGCGCGGGTAGGATGTGACCTGGCCGATTTGTGACCGTTGGCAGCGGGATGGGATCAGCAGGCACGAAATGCAGTTAAACTTTCGGCAATGACTCCGAAGTGGGCTTTGAATCAGGCTGCCGGGCGTGTCGCGCTTGCGGCGATCGTTTGCGGGTGCATCGCGGGAACGGGTGCAGAGCAGTTGCCGCAGGTAAACCGATCGCACAGTTTCGGTCCCGACCAGTGCGGTCCCGCAGACCCTTCCTATATCAAGATGGCGAACGAGACCGGCGGGGTGCCGCTGTTCCTGCAGCGCAGTGAGGCTGGCAAGGCCATGCAGTTGATGGTGGAGTCGACGCGCGAGAATGTTTCGACTGTGCTGTGGGCGTCAGCCAAGCTGGTGGGTGTTGGGCAGGAATTTGAAATTCCTGTGGATTCGGTCACGGAGCGGATCACGTTCACCTTTTCAGTGGATACCAAGGGAATGAAGCTGGCTCTGCGCGAGCCGAACGGACGAGAAGTCAGCATAGGCTCTCCTGGAGCGCAGGATACCGAGCTGAACTGCGGACGGATCGTTACCGTGGTGAAGCCGCAAGCCGGTAGATGGCGCGCGGAGGTGAGCGGGAGCGGGACGTTCTGGTTAGAGGCAAAGGCGCAGAGCGCAATCTACTTCATCAAGGCGGAGTTTGTAGAGGTGGGTGGACGGCCGGGTCACAAAGGAATGTTCAGGATTCAGGGGCAGCCGATTGCGGGAAAGCCCGCGAGGCTGCAGGTTTCGATGTCGGCTGGAGACGCGAGGACGACGGAGTTCGCGCTGGTAAGTGCGAAAGGCGATGTAATCGAGAGGCTGCATCTTCACGCCACAAGCGACGATCGAGACTTTCTGGATCTGGCGGGCGAGGTCGAGTTGCCGGCCGTGCCGTTTCGGGTTGCAGTGACGGGGCGCGATGAACGAGAGATGCCTTATCAGCGGTTCTACGCGCCTCTCTTTCATGCCGAGAACGTCCAGGTTGTGCCGAAGTTTGGCTTCGACGAGATTGCGCCGGGAGAGAAGAAGACCGGCGAGTTTGAGGTGAGGAACTTCGGACCTGCGCGGAGCTTCAAGGTGACGGTCACAGATGCGCACAGGTTCGTGACGAAGGTCGAGCCCCAGGAACTCACGCTTGGCGCAAACGGGATCGGGAAACTGCATGTGCAGCTAGCAGCACCAGCGGACACACAGAGGGGTGTTGGGGACGATGTAATTGTCGTGGTCGCGAGTACGTCGGGCACGCCGACGACCAACTCGGCCACCGTGCATTTGTCTGTCGGTGGGAACTCGGGTGCTGCCGACGGTCACCAGTGATGGCTGGCTCGGTTTCCACGGCTTCCACATCGACGGCGTGACTGCGGACGTATGCTTGAGACACGTCCCTCGTGAGTGATTTTGCCCAGAGCGTGAAGCAGCAGGTCGATATCGTCAAGATCATCGAGGGGTACATTCGCTTACGCAAGGCCGGGGCGCAGAACTACTCCGGCCTCTGTCCTTTTCACAAGGAGAAGTCACCTTCATTCAGCGTGCATGCGGTCCGGCAGTTCTATCACTGCTTCGGGTGCGGCGTTTCCGGGGATGTCTTTTCGTTTGTAGGCAAGATCGAGAGTGTGAGCTTCCCAGAGGCTGTGCGGATCGTCGCACAGAAAGCCGGGATTCCGCTGCCGAAGCGAGAGTTCTCGTCGCCCGAAGAGGCCGCTGAGGCTCGAATGAGGGGTAAGCTGCTGGATCTGCAGGAAGCGGCGGCGAGCTTCTTTGAAGAGCAGCTACGTGGGCCGGAGGGCGCCTTGGCCCGGGAGTACCTGGCTGGACGGGGCCTGACGCCCGAGGGCATCAGGACATTCCGCATCGGGTATGCACCGGATAGTTTTGGGGCCTTGCGAGACCGGCTGAGCGGGATGGCGGACGAGGCTACTCTGCGTGTCTCGGGACTATTCGGGTCCAAAGAGCAGGGGGACGGGAGCCACGGTCGTATTTATGACCTGTTTCGGAAGCGGGTTACGTTTCCCATCTGCAATGAGAGCGGTCGAGTGATTGCGTTTACGGCACGGGCGCTGGAAACGGGAGAGAAAGCGGGGCCGAAGTACTTCAATTCCCCGGAAACGCCGCTTTACCGCAAGGGAGAGGTACTATTCAACCTGGACAAGGCCAAGTCCGCGATCAGAAAGGCTGGTTATGCGCTGCTGGTTGAGGGCCAGATGGACTGTATTTCGCTGTTTCTGCGCGGGATTCAGCATGTGATCGCAACCAGCGGAACGGCTTTTACTGAGCAGCAGGTCAATATTCTGAAGCGGCATACTCAAAACGTAATCGTGAACTTCGACCCGGATTCGGCAGGTGCGAATGCGGCGGAAAAGTCGATTGCGCTGCTTACGGAAGAGGGATTCAACCTGAGGCTGGTGACGCTCGATGGCGGGCTTGATCCGGACCGGTTTATCCGCGAACGAGGTGTGGAAGCCTACACCCGGGCGGTGATGGGTGCCCGGCAACAATCAGACTACCTGATCGAGCGGGCGCGGCAGATGTTTTCTGGGGCGACTGCGGAGCAGAAGGTTAAGGCCATGAACTACCTGCTGCCGCACATCCGGCGTATTCCGCAGAAGCTGGTCCGGGATCAGTTTGCGATGGATGCGGCCCAGAAGCTGGGGATTGACTCCGCAGTCCTTCGGGAGGAATTGCGGCAGGCGGCGTTGAGGCGCCGGGATCATGTGGAGGTTCGGGCGACGGCGCTGACGGAAGTAGAACGTGTGCTGCTGCGGGCCCTGGCGATCACGGACCCGCAACATGAAGACGCGCGGCGCACAGCAGCGGATGCTGTGACCCGACAACCACAGTGGTTTGAAGGACTTGGTGTGGCAGCTTCTCTAAGCGCATTAGCGGCCAGGGGATCGCGAGATCCAATGGACGTGGTTGAGGATCACACCCAAAAGGCGTTGTTGGCTGAGGCACTTCTCGCCGAGACTGAGCCTCCCGGAGAAGGAACCGTGATCTCGGCAATTGTGAGCCTTCAGCAGCGGCGGCTGGAGGAGGAATTGCGGAATTTTCGGTCCCAGATCGGAGAAGCCGAGCGTCGGGGGGACTTTGCGGAACTCGCGGTACTCACCCAACGCAAGCTGGAGCTGGACCGGGCCTTGCGACAGTTGCGGAATGGGGCGCGGGACAGCAATCCCCGGTAAAACCCCTGATTTCTTTGAGTCGCTTTAACGGCAGAGTCCGTCTAAATAGACAGGAACAGCTGGGCGGAATGGTGACCGCACGGGTTCGGGTCTCGAAAGCAAGTTGTGGCCGTTACCAACGGCGAGAACTTGGCCTCGTTTTCATCGTTTGGTGGTGAAGCGAGCTGTGTTAATCTATTGATCTCTGTGAGGATGCGCGCCCCCTTTGCCCCACATATGAGCTTCGGCTCGCGGGCGACCCAGGAAAAACCTGAAGCGCGAATATCCTGCTCCGAGCGACTACGAGAGACCGCTTCTTTTTCTGCGGGAAACCGCGAGTTCGTGTCCGCACGCGCACGCAGGGCATCAAAAACATGTTGCGCGCGGATCGGGCCCAAGCACTGTTGCGCGAGCCGGTGCTAAAACTTGATCGTGCTGGAGAGTAGGAATCGTTTTGGCCATCAACGACAAATTTGAAGACGACATCGAGAAGCTGATCGACACGGGTAAAGAGAAGGGCTATCTGACCTACGGCGATGTGAACGAGATGATGCCTGAGGACATGAGTACCTCGCCCGACGACATTGACGACCTGATGACGACGATCAGCGGTCAGGGCATCGATCTGCTGGACGCGCCGAAGTTTGGTGCGGAGAAGGATTTTGAACTGGAGGAAGGCGAGGACGTTGAACTCGATCTGACTCCGGGAACCCTGGAAAAAACCAACGACCCTGTCCGCATGTATTTGCGCGAGATGGGAACCGTGCCGTTGCTGACGCGCGAAGGCGAAGTTGAAATCGCCAAGCGCATCGAGCGCGGACAGATGCGCGTGCTGAAGGCGATTTCGCGTTCGTCTATTGTGATTCGCGAGATTGTGGCGCTGGGTGAAGACCTGAAGCGCGGCGTGCGCAACGTAAAAGAGGTCGTGGTCTTCGACGAAGAAGAGCTGACCGAAGATGTTGTGCAGACGCGGGTGCGTTCCACCGTCGCGCGTATCGACGCACTGGTGAAACACCAGAAGAAGATTGCTGCGCTTGAAGAGAAGCTGGCCGCTGCGAACAGCAAGACGAGCCAGAGGGAACTGCGCAAGACGCGCTGGCTGATCGCGCGCGAGAAGGTGTATGTATCGCGGATTGTTCGCGAGCTGAAGTACACGGCTCTGGAGCGCAAGCGTTTGCTCGACAAGGTGAACAAGACTGTCGACACGATGCGTACGCTAGAGCGGCAGATCCGTTCGCTGGACCAGAAGTACGATGCGTCGAAGAGTGAAGAGCTGAAGAAGGAATATCGGCGGCAGCAAAAGAACTGCAAAGTCGACCTCGAGAAGATCGAGGGCGATGCCGGCGTGTCGATTGTCGAACTGAAGCGCACGCAGCGCGAGATGATCCAGGGCGACATGGATGCTGAGCAGGCGAAGCGCGAGCTGATTGAGGCGAACCTTCGACTGGTGGTGTCGATTGCGAAGAAATATACCAACCGCGGACTGCAGTTTCTCGACCTGATTCAGGAAGGCAACATTGGCCTGATGAAGGCGGTGGACAAGTTCGAATACCGGCGCGGATACAAGTTTTCGACCTACGCGACGTGGTGGATTCGCCAGGCGATTACGCGCGCAATTGCAGACCAGGCGAGAACGATCCGTATTCCGGTGCACATGATCGAGACGATCAACAAGCTGATCCGCACGTCTCGTCAGCTGGTGCAGGAACTGGGCCGTGAGCCGTCGAGCGAAGAGATCGCGCGGCGCATGGATATTCCAGTGGCGAAGGTGCGCAAGGTGCTGAAGATCGCGCAGGAGCCGATCTCGCTGGAGACGCCAATTGGCGAAGAGGAAGATTCGCACCTCGGCGACTTTATCGAAGACCGGCAGGCAGTATCGCCAAGCGAGGCTGTTATCAGCGTGAACCTGAAGGAGTACACTTCGCAGGTGCTGCGCACACTGACGCCGCGCGAGGAGCGGGTGATCAAGATGCGATTCGGACTGGAAGATGGCTCGGAGCACACGCTGGAAGAGGTTGGACAGAGCTTCCAGGTCACGCGCGAACGTATCCGGCAGATCGAAGCGAAGGCGCTACGCAAGCTGCGGCATCCTTCGCGGTCGCGGAAGCTGAAGGCGTTCGTAGACGGCGTCAAGGAGATGTAATTTCACCCCATCGACGTGGACCTGTCGATGGGGATCCCGGTGTACGTGGAGCGGGAGCAACAGGAGCCGCGGCCGAAAGGCTGCGGCTTTTGTTTTGGGCTTGAAAAGCACCGGAAGAAGTTTGCATCAGTTCCCGGGCTGGTCAGTCGCGTAGCATACCCGAACACCGCACTTTGCTACTTGCCATACGTCGAACTACTCTGCTAAAACGTTTTTGTTGTGGCAAGGAGTTCGAAAATGAAGAGGATTTCCCGCCGTCAGTTCGGCAAGGGTGTGGCTGCAGCGGCAGCAGCGACGTACGCAGGCATTTCACTGCCGCAATTGGCATTTGGTGAACCGCACGCAACGCGGCTTGAGTACCCCAAGGGCTTCAATTGGGGCTGCGCTACGGCTTCGTACCAGATTGAAGGCGGAGCCAAGGATGACGGGCGCGGGCCATCGCTATGGGATGTGTTCTCGCACACTCCCGGGAAAACCCACAACGGCGATACGGGCGATGTTGCGGACGATTCGTATCACCTGTACAAGCAGGACGTGCAACTTCTAAAGAACCTCGGGGTGGGCGTCTATCGCATGTCGATCTCGTGGTCGCGCGTGTTTCCGACCGGCAAGGGCGAGGTGAATCAGAAGGGGCTGGATTACTACAGCCGGGTCGTTGATGAACTGCTCGCCAACAACATCACGCCATATATCACGATGTTCCACTGGGACACACCGGCTGGCCTGCAGGGCGGATGGCAATCGCGGGACACTTCCAAGGCATTTGCGGACTATTGCGCGTATGTGACGAAGCACCTGGGCGACAAGGTGAAGCACTGGATGACGACAAACGAGTTCATCTGCTTCACCGACCTTGGATACCAAATTGGGCAGTTTGCGCCGGGGTTGAAGTTGCCTCCGGCTCAGGTTAACCAGGTTCGGCACCACGGCATCCTGGCGCATGGACTTGGTGTGCAGGCAATTCGAGCGAATACGCCGAGCGGCACGCAGGTAGGTCTGGCAGAGAACGCGGTTGTCTATTGTCCGGTGATGGAAACGGACGAGCATATCGAGGCTGCGCGCAAGGCCACGCGCGACAAGAATGCGCCTTTCCTGACCACGGTGCTTGATGGCAAATATCCGGAGAGCTACCTTGCGGAAGAGGGAGCCAATGCACCGAAGGTCGAAGCAGGCGATATGCAGGCGATCGGCAGCCCGATTGATTTCCTGGGAGTGAACATCTACGTGCCGCTCTATGCGCGAGCCGATAGTTCAGCGAAGGGCTGGGTGGAAGAGCCGATGCCCGCGTCTTATCCGCACATGTTCTCGCCATGGATCAACGTTGGCCCGGAGTGCATCTACTGGGGCGTACGCAACGTGTGCGACATCTGGAAAGAGAAGGTGCCCGAGATCTACATCACGGAGAACGGCACATCTTCAGACGACGTGCTTACGCCGGATGGCCGTGTCGAAGATGTGGATCGCGTGATGTATCTGCGAAACCATCTCACGCAACTGCATCGTGCTGCGAGTGAGGGATATCCGGTGAAGGGCTACTTTCTCTGGAGCCTTCTGGATAACTTTGAGTGGGCCGACGGATACTCGAAGCGCTTTGGAATTCACTACGTGGATTTCAAGACGCTGAAGCGGTATCCAAAGCTGAGCGCGCAGTGGTACAAGCAGACGATTGCCACGAACGCGGTAGAGTAGAGCGCGCGGTGGAACGAGAACTGGTTTGGCCACTACATCTGGGGAGATCCGCTGGCGCCAGCACTGACGCCGCGGCCGAGCGATAAGAAAGATGATAAGGACACCGCTGCGAAGTAGTCAGGCTTGCTGCGAAGCGGCTTCGAGTTGGTCCCACTCATCGGGAGCGATCTGGAGAGACGCTGCGGCGATGTTTTCTTCAAGGTGCTGGACATTCGAGGTGCCGGGTATAGGCAGCATCACCGGTGATCTATGCAGCAACCAGGCGAGCGAGAGTTGCGCGGGCGTGGCGTTGTAGCGCGCAGCGAGTTGGCTGAGAATCTGCGAGAACGGATGGTCGGCTTTCAGTAGCTTGCCGCCGGCCATCGGGTACCATGGCAGGAAGGCGATGCCGCGCTGCTCGCACCAGGCGAGGGTTTGCTCGTGGCGGCGATCGGCAATTGAGTAGCGGTTCTGCACACTGACAACAGGGACGATCTTCTGAGCTTCTTCGATTTCGGAAGGGGAGACTTCGCTGAGGCCGATATGGCGAATCTTTCCCTGCTCCTGCATGCGGCGAAGAGCGCCGAGGGATTCCTCGAGCGGCGTGCGCGGATCGATGCGGTGCAGTTGGTAGAGTTCGATGCGCTCCAGTTTCAGGCGGCGCAGGCTCATTTCGACACATTGGATCAGATAGCCTGCACGACCGACATACTCGGTTTTGGCAGGGCCCTGCCGGGTGATGCCACCCTTGGTGGCGATGACCAGACCAGCCGGGTACGGGTGCAGCGCTTCGCAAATGAGGCGCTCTGCTATTTCGGGTCCGTAGGCGTCGGCGGTATCGATGAGGTTGACGCCGAGTTCGACGACTCGGCGGAGGACTCGGCGGCATTCTTCCGGGTTGTTGGGTTCGCCCCATGCGCCCTCGCCGACAAGTCGCATGGTTCCGTAACCGAGGCGGTGAACGGGGAGGTCGCCGGCGATTTTGAAGGTGCCGGACGCAGAAGCGGAGGTTGCGGTCATGATGCTTCTGATGTTAAAGGAGTTCCCTCGTTCATCACCGTTCGGCAGTTCCAGTTGCGGATTTTCCTGCCGCTGATGGTCGGGCGCTTTGCTCGAGCCTGACTGTCCGCCGGCTGAACACCAGGGTGTGATTTCGGGGCATATCCCGAGACCCTGCAGGAACCCGCCGCAGATTGATAGTTCTCGCTCAATTCCCAGTAAGCTGCCACCAATTCATTGAGGCATTTGGGTCGTTCCAGGAGAGCCCAAAGTCCATTGCCCATACACTGCCCGTTGCCGTGGCTCCCATAGTGGCATTCCACCCGTTGCTTCTAGACCGGCCAGACAGATCTTCATAACCGATTGTGCCAATCTGTGTCTGGACCGAGGCAGTAGGATTCTGATCCCAGGTCAGTGCGATGTGTCCCCCTGTACCGGTCTTCATCACGGTTCCGCCGTCGGGGATCAGGCTTGTATCCACATCGAGTACCACCTGATAGCTTCCATTCCATTGAGGCTCGCCGCTGAAGGTTATGCTGCTGACAGGGATCGGGCCGTTAAAAGTCTCTGTTGTGTAAGCACAGCCGTACCAGTCGCAATAGGCCCCGTTGAATTGGTAGATAAGCTGAAAGCCGGGATGCTGTTTTGAGCCAGTGGGCCAGAAGACAAGATACCCATAGGTGTAGCCCTGGTTATTGCTGATTGAAAATGAGGAATTCGCGGAAGGCCCGGTGGTTTTCACCATATTTTGCGATTGCGTGAGCAGCTGTTCAGTAAGCATCAAAGGCATGCTCAGTAACAAGGCAGCTAGAAATCTCCGGCGCATAGACGTCCCCTTTCGACCCGTACCGCACACCCGGTAGTTTCCAGTAACTCTCCTGAAAATTGCGGGCTTGAACGCAGTTCGAATCTGGTTGAGTGGCCATGATGGGGGAGGATTAGACGCGGATCAGTAGACGACGAGGGCGGCTAAGTAACCGTGATCGCGGATACATATCGCTGTGATAGCAGGCTTTCTTGGCAGGTGAGCAGTTGGTGATCTTCAGTCAAGTTCCGAAGGAGGAGTTCCGATCACTTCTAGCCAACAGACGGCTAGGGATTGAGTCTCCTAAATAACTGGGAACATTAACAAGGAGCCGATGAGGATTCGCAGGAACTGTGGTTGGGAACCCGAGGGGCAACAGGTGCGTATGGTTTAATGCAAGGAACGCGGAGAAGAGCCATGGCAACGATGCCCTATGTGAACGCGCAAGCAGTCTTCTACCAGCAATACGAGCAGGTAAGGCGCGATGAGGTGGTGGGTATTTTGCTGGCTCTGTTTCTGGGCGGGTTCGGAATACACCACTTTTATTTGAGGCGGACAGGGCTGGGGATTCTGTATGCGTGCTTCTGCTGGACTCCGTTTCCCTGGGTGCTGGGGTTCATTGAGTGCTTCTTCATGCCGGGCAGGGTGCGGGAGTTCAACGCGATACAGGCGGCTGGGATTGCCGCGGCGCTCGGAATTGCGATGCCCACCTATGCGCCGCCGGTCAATGTCACGGTGAATGTGCCGCCGACAGCAGCACCGGGGGCCCCAGCCTATCCAGCCGCGCCGCCCTACACTCCGGTGGACACGGCTTCTCCGCAAAGCACGTTGTTGGCGTGCAGCAAGTGCCAGAAGGCAAATCCGGTGGGAGCGAAGTTCTGCTCGGGCTGCGGGAATGCGCTTTAGAACAGTTCATGGTTCATAGTTCGTAGTTCGCAGTTCCAACTACCCGCCGTTTTTGTGTGTAACTCAAGTCACTCATGGTGATCTTCAACGAACAGACACTCCGCTCGCAGTCGCCTCAACGCGCCAAATCATCCGCTCAGTTTTCCCGGCTGAATGTTCTGATTCTCCCGAAACAAGTTCGCCGGGTCGTACTGCGCCTTGATCCGCGCCAGTCGTGGATAATTCACGCCGTAGATCTCACGAATTCGCTCTGGCCTGCTCGGCGGCAGATAGTTCACGTAGGCTCGCCGCGCCCAGGGACGGAGCGCCGCGCCGGTCTCCGCCACCCATTTCTCTGCCCGTGCGCGAGCATCGAGCTTCTTCCACTCCGCGGCAATCAGCGTGCTCAGCCCGGTACCGCGCAGCGGGTAAGCTGTGGCGGCTATCGGGATGCGTGCCACAACGCCGTTCGACAGCCCGAGCAGCATCTGTCCCACTCCCTTGCCTTCTGCCGCCGCGCGCGAAAGTATGTCGATGACGTCGCTGCTGAGTTCTTCGAGGAACGCGCCGTCAACGGCCACGGATGTCGTCGCCCACACCTCGCCTTGCGGATCCGGTCGTGGTGTGGAAAGCTGTGGCTGCACGGGCTGGAATGCAGCCTTCCACTTCGCGAGGTAAGCGTCTGCTGCCGAAACAGCGCCACGATATCCGCAACTTATGGAGGCACCCGTCTCCGGGTCCAGGGTGAATCCCGCGCGCGCCTCGTCGGGAGCGTCGCGCACAAGCTCACCAAACGCGCGCAACGCCCCGGCGATATCCCGCCAGCCGAAGTTGAACGTGGCCGAGTGTAACGGAACGACGGGATGCAGTCGGAAGTCCAGTCGGGTGACAACGCCGAAGTTCCCACCGCCGCCACGAATTGCCCAGTACAGGTCCTCGTTTTTGCGTGGCCCAAGTTCGCGCACTTCACCGTCTGCTGTCACGAGCTCGGCCCCAATCAAATTGTCCGATGCCGTTCCGTACAAGCCTCTCCCGCTGGTATCACCGCCCGCAAGCGTGAGGCCGGCAACACCTACAGAGCCGCAGGCCCCCATAGGCGTGTAGAGGCCCGCTGGCAGCGTAGCGCCGAGGAGATCCCTTATCCGGGTGCCGCCACCCACCGAGGCGACTTTGCGAACGCGATCGACCGAGACCGTGTTCAATGTACCGAGATCGATCTGCAGCGCGCGATCAGCCACCCCGTACCCGGCATAGCTATGACCGCCCCCGCGGATGGCGATTGGAACCGAGTGCTTCGCCGCGAACTCCACGCAACGTCGCACATCATCAACGTTGGCGACGCGCACCATCGCGAGCGGGCGACGGTCGTAGGCAAGGTTCCATACCTTCCTCGCCTCGTCATAACCCGGCGAATTGTCACGCAGCATTCGTCCACGAACCACGCGGGCAAGATCATCGAGGTTGGAAACAGGATCGTCGGCCGCGAGGGCGGGCAGTATCCCCATCGCACCCGCGGTTACAAGCCCGGCATATACAAATTCACGGCGGCTCCAGGCACGATGATCAGCTTTGCCAATGCTCATGGTCTTTTGTCAGGAATGCTCGTATACGGAGTATGCCAAATCCTTGCGATCCGCGAGCAGTTTTCGTATCGGCGGGCTCGCGCCCGTTCGGAAAGCGTACCGTGGATTTCAAGGCGGACATTGTTTGTATCCCAGGTCTCCAAAACCGGGAGACCCGGGGCACCCGGCGTTCTTCGAGATGCGGTGGAAAAGTTCAGGGCGAAGGTTGTCCTAACCCCGGTCCCCAGAACCGACGGACCGGGGGCACCTGGCTGCTTTTCTCCATGCTGAGGTTCTTGATCATCATTGTGGGATTCTTAGGCTGGAACTAGTGAAAACGCGCACAACGCTGCTTCGATGACTCATCGCAGGTTGAACTTTCGTACCGGGTCGAAAAGTGATCACTGAGGCTACTTCCTTGCTAGACTCGCTTCAGCATTAATTCAAAGAATTCCATAGATCCAGAAGCCCACGCTGTGGCTCAGATTTTGTCGCGTGCGTGAATGCATCGTCGGCAACCCTCTTACCCCGGTTAATAGCTGCGCTAAAGAAGGGGAGATTACTTTGCAAAAGCAATCTTATGTTGCCGCGCTATTTGTGTTTCTATTCGCAGGGTCAGCGTCAGCGCAGGTTCAAGCAGTCCGTGATTTTGATGTTTACGACTCGGTTGGGGTCAACACCCACTGGACCTATGGTTCGCCTTACCAATACCTGCCGAAGTTCACTGCGCTCATCGCCAAAATGCAACAGGCGAGAATACATCACTTTCGCGATGGCGAGTGGGGCAATGGACTCGACACTCAACCATGGGTCACTTCGATGTACACGCAGCTCAACCAAGCTGGGTTAAAAGCAGACCTGATTGTGGTCGGGAACAACACAAACATCACAGCGATGCAGCTCACAGCGGACCTGAGACTCTACCCGGGTCTGGAATTCATCGAGTTCCCGAACGAGTGGGACTTTAATGGCGGTACCAATTGGGTGAATTCGGCGCAGGTTCTTCTCCCGCAGATCTGGGCGGCTGGAAACAATCTCGGGGTGCCCGTTCTAGGGCCGTCTCTGACGCAGGCATCGAGTTTTTCAAAACTGGGCGATGTCTCGCGGTATATGCAGTACGCCAACGTGCATGATTACCAGGGTAATCGCAACCCGGAGACGCCGGGTTGGGGTGGAGGCGTAGACGCACAGGGCAATGGGTATGGCTCCATTCTCTGGAACGAAGACATGGCACATGAATACGCGCCTGGACTGCCCGTGATATCAACTGAGACCGGGTTCCAAACCGGTACGTCTGGCAGCACGAGTCCTGAGACCGTTGAGGGCACCTATGCGCCTCGTGTGTACCTGGCTCGCTTCAAGCGTGGCATCAGGCGGACCTACATATACGAGCTGATTGATGATCCGAACGGCTGGTCGAGTTATGGCCTACTCCGCTACGATCTTTCGCCGAAACCTGCGTACACTGCGATCCAGAACTTGCAGGAGATGCTGCAGGACAACGATACAGCGTTCACACCGGGCAAGCTGGCGTATACGCTGAGCGGCAATACAAGCGGAGTCGAGACGCTTCTGATGCAAAAGTCAGACGGCCAGTACTGGCTCGCAGTGTGGCTGAACGGTTCGATATGGGACGTGAACCATGGTGTGGCTACGTCCCTTGCGCCACAGCAGGTGACGTTGACCCTTAAGAAGGGCATAACGACAGGGCAGGTCGCATTCTTTCAACCCGACGGGACGGTAACGAAGATTTCGCCGGGGACATCGAAGTACACTTTCAACGCCAGTTCCTGTCTGACCATGATCCAGATCATCAGATCCGGTCGGTAGCGACTTGCAGAAGCGCACCGACTGAAGCCCAGCGATTCCGCGGCCGGGAGCAATCCGGCGAGAGGGAACATGGGACGGCTCAAGGTACTGTGGTTTCTGAATAGATCATCGGGTTGCAGCGGTCGCTGTTCTAACGTCCAGCAAGACTCCGTACGAGATCAGGATGGAACTGACAATCCAGACCACGTCACGAACATTGACGTGAGCAAGCGAGAGGTGGAGGAATACGTCCATCGAATGAAGAGAGATCACCTCGACGAACCAGGTCGAAATCCACAGAACCATTCCGCAGGATGCCAATTGTGCCCCTCTCCTGCCCCGCAGCCTTTGCAACAACAACCAGACTCCAATTGACGCCGCGGCAGCCACAAGGATAAGGGCAAGATGCTGTGGGCCCATACGGCGCTCATATAAATGATGAACTTGGAATTCACTCGACAGCATGTTGTGTAAGAGCCAGCGCAGGTCTAAAAGCATGTCGACCAGGAGCGCCGACTGAAGGACGGTGAGAGACACAAGCACCGGCCAACGGGAAGGAGATTCCTGAGACCTGGACCGTGCACGGACACACGCGACAATACAGGCTGCGGTCGCCATGAGGCAGCAGACCACTCCGATAGCGTGTCTGGAGGATGGGAGCGCGATTGAAACGGTTGTCGTCAAGGAAGAAGTCTAAAACAGAAGGACACACAGAACATAAATGCAGCACCCGCCTGATCGCGAGAAGGGCGTTGCAAACAGGCAAGCGCGAACGAAACAGGGGCCGCATCGATCGAGTTATTTCGGAAAGGTGCAACCCCAGTTGCGTGCAGAGCCCTATGCTGCGCCAGATTGGACTTTGTTACATGTTGGCGTGGCCGGCGCGCATGGCTTCGTTGAACTGCGGCTTGGTGAAGTTGAGCGCTGCATCGCGCATGGCTTCGTATTCGGCCGCGTGAGCCATGAGGGCTGGAGTGGCTGCGGCGTATTCGCCGTTCAAAGTCATCAGGCCCTCGCTTGCTTCGTGGCTGGCCATGCGCAGCAGGTCCGCTTCTGTGGTGTTCAGGTATTGCGCATCGCGCGGATCGGCGATCCAGACAGGCTTGCTTGCGCCGAGCACTCCAGAGAGCCAGTAAACCTTGCTGAGCAGGTAGCGTAAGCGCTCCGCATCGTCCGTTTCCGTAAAGATGAATTTCTTTTGCCAGCGGCTGTAGAAGCGCGTGGTGACGGGAACGGGCTGCCGGTTGCCGGACTTGACGAATTCGAGCTGGCCGAAGTCGATGGTCTTGCGAATGGCGTTGTAGACGAAGGATTCGGCGTAGGGCTGTTCCATCGCTGGAACGATCTCTGCAAAGGTGACGGTGACGGAGGCGGAAACCTTGGCGTGCAGGTTGTGGGTGCCGCCGTCGGCCAGGGCAATTTCGCCGTGGACGATGTAGGTGTCAGCCCCTGAGGTGGAGCGGTGGAACGGCCACAGGAATTTGCCGAAGGCGAGGGGCAGGCCGCCGAGGGTGACATAGCAGTCCGGGCGGGGATTGCGCAGGCGTTTGGCCTCGGATTCAAGATGGGCCGTGATCTCCGGGAGCAGGTTGGGTTTGTCGAAATCAAACGCTTCGCTCAACTGGAGTTGAAGGGTTCGGTCGTCGTTGCCAGCGAGGCCGAACTGGAAAATCTGCGTTGGCTGGCCATTCAGTTCGGCTTCCGTCGCTGAGACAAGTTTGAGCCCGGCTTGGGTTGCGGCCGCTTCGATGGAAGTCACGAGAGATGCTTTGGTTGTCATGGAGGAAACCTGCTCTGGAATCTGCTGCAACTTCAATCTTAGAGCATTGCCGAAGCTAATGGCGCGAGTGCTGCCCCGGAGCCGGGTCGAACCATCAACCTACCTGCTCGTGTGGCGGCGCATCTAGAGAAACGAGATGCCTTGAGGAGTGTGAAGGATATGGCGGATCCGCAAGTTCTCATTGTGGGCGCAGGACCAACCGGAATGACGGCGGCCATCGAGTTGAGGCGCGCCGGGATGGATGTGCGCATCGTGGACAAATCGGACCACATGGCGCGGTACTCGCAGGCGCTGGTAGTGCAGGCGCGTACGCTCGAGCAACTGCAGCGATACGGGATAGCAGAAGAAGCGATTGCGCGTGGACGGAAGCTGAACGAGGCGAAGTTCTACAGCGAGGGAAAGCTGATTGTCGATTTCAAACTGGAGCATCTTGACGGCAGGTATCCGTTTGCCCTGTTCATTCCGCAATCGGAGACGGAGAAGTTGCTGAACGGGTATATGGAATCGCTGGGGGCGCGAACAGAACGATCGGTTGAGCTGCTGGAACTGAAGCAGGAGCCTGATCTGCATGCTACGCTGCGCCACCCTGATGGGGGCACGGAAGAGATTGCGCCGCAATGGGTGATCGGGGCCGATGGAGCACACAGCACAGTTCGCGAAAAGATGGGGGTTAGCTTCGAGGGCGGCGGAGTTGGCCTGTCGTTTTTCCTAGCTGATTGCGAAGTGGAGGGCCCGGATGTGCCAGGAGATGAGCTTTCGCTGCATGTGCACCACGGCGACGTGCTGTTCATGGCCAAGCTGAATGAAAGAATCGTTCGCCTCATCGTGGCGACGCACGAGCAGCAAGCGGCGGAAAAGCGCGAGATCGCGATTGAGGACGTGCAGCGCGCGGTGGATCGTATCGGCGCCCGGGCGAAGATCAAGTCGGCTGAGTGGCTGACGCCTTTCCATGTGAACGACCGTCAGGCGAAGCACTATCGGATTGGCAATGTGTTCCTTGCCGGCGACGCATCTCATATCCACTCGCCTGTGGGCGGGCAAGGGATGAATACAGGGATTCAGGACGTGGCAAATCTGGCGTGGAAGCTTGCAGCAGTTGGCCGCGGAGCAAGCGACACGTTGCTGGACAGCTACGAAGAAGAACGCGGCGAAGTGGGCAAGGCGCTGCTGCGGTTCACGGAACGTGGGCTGAAAGTGGCGACCACTTCGAACCCGGTGGTGGAGCGAGTGCGGGACGTGCTGGGGCCGCTCTTGTCGATGCTCGATCCAGTGCAGCAGAGGGCAGTGGGGTTCATCTCAGAGACGGCGATCGAGTATCGCTCGTCTTCGATTGTTCATGACTACGGAGGCGATGGGCATCTGCGTGCGGGAGATCGACTGCCCGATTTGCCGCTGCGTAGCCCGGGGAGGCAGACGACGTTGCTGGATGGCTGGACGGTGCCGCGGCATCGTGTCTTTGGCCTGAATCTGGACCAGGACGATATTCAAACAATGAGGACGGACCTGCCGAACGCAGATGTCGTTCCTCTTGCTACGACCGATCTTCAATATGAAGGCCGCCGGCTTTTCGGCGACGATGGAAAGATCTTCGTGCTGCGGCCGGATGGCTATTTAGGATTTCGCTCGCCGATGGGATTCCGGGTGGAACTGCTTAAGTATGCCCGGCAGGATGCGCTGGCCTGAAGGTGGTTTCCAGAGCGCTCCCGGGCGACATTTACAATGAGTGCTGTGCATGCAGAAGCAGCGAAACCCATCATTCTTGCTGACAATCTGAGCAAGGTTTATGCGGCTGGCCGGATCATGGTCGCAGCCGTTCGCGAAGTCTCATTCGAAGTGAAACCCGGTGAGTTCGTCGCGATTGTGGGTCCGTCCGGCTCGGGCAAGTCGACGCTTTTCTACCTGCTGGGTGGTTTGACGAGAGCGAGCGAGGGCCGGGTTCTGATTGACGGCGTTGATTTTGCCACGCTGAGCGATGCGGAACGGACGCGGCTGCGCAGGCAGCGGATCGGCTTTGTGTTCCAGAAGTTCAACCTGCTGCCGACTCTCTCCGCGATGGGTAACATCGAGATTGCGTACAAGATCAGCAGTCGCAAGGAGCCGATGGATCGCAAGTACCTCGAGCATCTTTCGGACCTGCTCTCGATTCGGGGGCGGCTGGAGCATCGTCCTTCGGAGTTGAGCGGCGGGGAGCAGCAACGGGTGGCGATTGCGCGCGCGCTGATTACCAGGCCGGCGATCGTGCTTGCCGACGAGCCGACCGGCAACCTGGATACCAAGAATTCCGATGCCGTGCTGAAGATGCTGCTACGATCCAATCGCGAGCTCGGGCAAACAACACTGATGATCACGCATAACCCCGAGGCGGCCGCAATTGCTGGCCGTATCCTGCACATGCGGGATGGAGAGATCATTAAAGTTGAGGCCGGCGCGGGGCAGGTTGCAGGCACAGTCGGACACTCGCAGACGACGGCTGGCGGGGGACTTACGGCTGTTTGACCCGGTTTAGGCAGCCCGGTATACTCAGATTTGCAGTAAGCGGGAGTAGCTCAGTGGTAGAGCATCGCCTTGCCAAGGCGAGGGTCGCGAGTTCAAATCTCGTCTCCCGCTCCAAT
>Ga0157372_10002422_pt1 | contig 20196 bp, 19 predicted proteins | sample C55metaG_FD_115307 | JGI IMG/M metagenome (GOLD analysis project Ga0157372, IMG submission 115307) | Corn rhizosphere microbial communities from Kellogg Biological Station, Michigan, USA - C5-5 metaG | ecosystem: Host-associated > Plants > Roots > Rhizosphere > Soil | place: USA: Michigan... | reverse complement strand
TTACAAGTCATTTTCAAATATTCAAATTGACACATTTTCAAATTAAAACCTCAACTTCGGTTGAGGTTTTTTAATTTAGGACAATATGGAAAATACGGCACACGAAAAATTTATGCGCATAGCTATTGAGCTGGCCGAAGACAATGTAAAGCGCGGAATAGGCGGCCCTTTTGGGGCTGTAATTGTTAAGGATGGCATGATAGTAGCCCGCAGTGCCAACCGTGTTGTGTCCACTAATGACCCTACCGCACATGCCGAAGTCTCGGTGATCCGCCTGGCCTGCCAGGAGTTGGAAACCTATAACTTAGCGGGTTGTGAAATTTATACCAGCTGTGAGCCCTGTCCCATGTGCCTGGGCGCCATTTACTGGGCCCGTATTGATAAAATTTATTACGCCAATACCAAAGCGGATGCCGCCGCAATAGGGTTCGACGATCATTTTATTTACGATGAATTGGAAAACCCAATGGATAAACGCAAACTTCCTTTCGTGCAGCTCCTTCGGGATGAAGCATTAACCGCCTTTAAACTTTGGGAAACAACCGAGCATAGGGAACATTATTAAGTTGCTCCTTAAATCTCCCCTAAAGGGAAGACTTTTATAATACATTATCCGGCTTTCAGAAGCCCTCTCCCTTTAGGGGAGGGTTGGGTTGGGCTATCCCTCTTCTTTTTCCTCAAAAAAATTATCTTTCAGGTCATCAATTTCGCGCCTGTCGGCCTTGGTAGGGCGACCAGTACCACGATCTCGCTTAAGTATCGGGGCGTGAAACATTGATTTAAATGCCTGGGTTTGTTCAACCGGGGTTATATCTTCATAAAAATTCACAGCCGTTTTGGCGTCAACCCGGTTTTCGAGCAGACCTGTTACCTTCACTACCTTGCGCTCTATACCCTTAGCTACCTGGTAAACATCGCCAATTTTTACCTCGTACGATGGTTTTATATTTTTACCATCCAGTTTTACGCGGCCAGCTTTACAAGCATCAGAAGCCAGTGTGCGTGTTTTAAAAACGCGGATGGCCCACAGGTATTTATCTATTCTAAGTTTTTCTTTTTCGGCCATTTATCATTTCCTTTTATATTTATCGGCCAGGCGTTGGGCCAATTCATCAATATCATTTTTACGTGCAATCATAAGTATCCAGTGTTCGGGAATACTTTCAATGCCATAAAGCAAACCGGCCAACCCGCCGGTAACTGCGCCGGTTGTATCGGTATCGAGCCCCAAATTTACTGCTTTTAACACGGCTTCGCTATAGCTTGTTGTGGTTAACAAACACCAAATTGCCGCTTCAAGTGTATGCAGCACGTAACCGCTACTTTGGATTTCATTTACAGGATGTTCGTGAATATCATTATTCAGCAACCTGTTAAACAAGGCTAACTCATCTGGATTGATGGTTGTGCCAGCTAAAAATGTTCTTACCTCAGTATTTGCTTCATGATAAGCAGCTAATGCGTTGGCATTAGTAAGCAATTTCCGGGCAAATTCAAGGTAGTAGAAACAGGCTATTACCGAACGTACATGCCCATGAGTTATAGATGATACTTCTTTTACAATCGCAAAACGTTCCTTTACCGACTTATCTTTAATATAAAATAACAAAGGCAGGATCCGCATCAATGAACCATTACCGTTTGATGATTCATCGAATTCACCGGCTAAATCCGGCCTCGCTTTGCGTAAAACCCTTTCAATTGCAGCCCGGGTAGCAATGCCAACATCAAATACCTCTCCCCGTGCTGTCCATTGCGCGTCGTATAGCCAGTTAACAAAACTATTCGCAATTTTTTGCAGATCGTAACCATCTGCCAAAACATCAGCAAGGCAAAAAGTCAACGAGCTATCGTCAGACCATGTGCCGGGCAACTGATCATAAGTGCCAAAACCTATCATGTCAGTCACCGGCTTTTGAGCGATGTTTTCTCTCGACCTGAATTCAACAGGAACACCAAGTGAATCACCGATAGCGACACCGAAAAGTACATCTTTATAAAAGTTTCGATTTACTGCCATAGTGCTAATTAACGCATTTTTAAATATGCGACAAATCAGCTGCGCAAAACTTATTTTGGCAAATCCCTTTTCACAAATTTCCGATAAAGGTATTCGGCATAACCAACGCTGATATAATCAGGGAATTTCCAGTGTGGATAATAGCGCCTTTGGATGTATTTGAGAAAGCTAAAAAACAAAACGCCAAAAATAAGCAGCAATGCCAGGCCAAGTAAAATAATGGCAATTAGGACAAATGGGGTCATACTTTAGGGGATAATCAGGGTTTATAATCAATTAAAAAGTAAAAATAGCCATATCAACCTCCTGTAATTTAAGAGATTGATATAAGAAAATATTTATACGCTGAATAAAATGCTATTGTTTATTTTTTTTATAAATTATTATCCAAAAAACGATCACAAAAAATAAGCCTCCCCGACACTCGCTGTCCGGAAGGCTTTGACACCTAATTAGTTTAAACGTTGGTTTCCGTTTATATAAAATTAAGACTTACTTAACGTCTTTTTATACCCTATTAACGGATTGCCCGCATATTGTATACATGTGTGAAAACCAATGCGCTGTAAGTCAAAATGTTATACGCAACACGTCAATTATACTTACATATTTCCCGCTATTGCGTTCATACAGCGTTAAACCAAAGTCAACCGGTGGTATAATTCTATTTGATTACCTGCTTTGTTTCAAATCCTGATTGAATCCCCTTTCACTTCATGATATACAATCTTTTAAAACATATTTCCTTAAAAATCCTTTAATTTGCCAAAAGTTAATTTCACCAATGCAAGATCTTAAAAAACTGATTGAAGAGGCCTGGGAAGACAGGAACCTGCTGAACTATAATGAATACACCAACGCCATTGAAACCGTTATTGACCGTTTGGACAAAGGCGAGATCCGTGTGGCCGAACCTATTGGCACACGCTGGCATGTAAATGAGTGGATTAAAAAGGCGGTTGTTTTGTATTTCCCGACCAGGCAGATGGAAGAAATTAAGACCGGGCCTTTTGTTTTTCATGACAAAATGAAACTCAAAACTGATTACAAGCAAACCGGCGTTCGCGTGGTACCACATGGTATTGCCCGCTACGGTGCCCACCTGGCCAAAGGTGTTATCATGATGCCATCATACGTAAACATTGGTGCTTATGTTGATGAAGGTACTATGGTTGATACCTGGGCCACTGTAGGTTCATGCGCACAAATTGGTAAACATGTACACTTAAGCGGTGGTGTTGGTATTGGTGGTGTGCTGGAGCCGTTGCAGGCTGCCCCGGTTATAATTGAAGATAACTGCTTTATTGGCTCACGTGCCATTGTTGTTGAAGGTGTACATGTTGAACACGAAGCCGTATTAGGCGCAAACGTGGTATTAACCGCATCAACCAAAATCATTGATGTTACCCACAGTACTCCAATTGAATATAAAGGCCGTGTACCTGCCCGTTCGGTAGTAATTCCAGGTTCATATACCAAAAAGTTTGCTGCCGGCGAATACCAGGTGCCTTGCGCCCTCATCATCGGCACCCGCAAAGAATCAACCGACAAAAAAACGTCATTGAATGATGCCCTGCGTGAAAACAACGTAGCGGTATAATATAGTCTGAAGTCGTAAGTTTAAAGTCATAAGTGATTGTTGGGTATTTAATCCGCCTTCATTTATGGCTTTAAATGTTAATAGGCGACTTAAGAACTTAAAACTTCCGACTTAAGACTCAAAATGAAGATAGGATACGATGCTAAACGGGCTTTTTATAATAACACGGGCTTAGGCAATTACAGCCGCTGGTTAATTAAAGGCGTAGCATCGCTCAATCCGATCAATACTTTATATTTATATACGCCAAAGGCAAAAGCCAATCCCCGGCTTAATTTTATTGGCGATTATCCTAACATCCGCACCGCAATTCCTAAAAGTAAATGGTTTACCTCATGGTGGCGCAGCAAGGGAATTATTAAAGATCTTAAACGCGACGGCATTGAACTATATCATGGTTTAAGCCATGAGTTGCCTTCAGGTATTCAGGCAAGCGGCATCAAGTCGGTTGTTACGGTGCACGACGTTATTTTTATGCGGTACCCGAAACAGTTTGGTGCAATTAATTACCGCATTTACCTGGCAAAGGTTAAACATGCCTGCCGCGTTGCCGACAAAATCATCGCCATAAGTCAGAAAACAAAAGATGACCTTGTTGAACTGCTTGGCATTGATCCAGAAAAAATCGAAGTCATTTACCAGGGATGTGACCCTTCGTTTGCAATTGAACAAACCGCCGCGCAGAAATCGGCAGTAAAAGAAAAATATAACCTGCCAAACCGTTTTATTTTAAGTGTTGGCACTATTGAAGAACGTAAAAACCTGCTGTTAACCGTTAAGGCGTTAAAAAATATCGATGACATAAAACTGGTGGTAATTGGCAAAGAAACCCAATACACAGAATTGGTTAAAACGTATATAACGGCTAATAACTTAAACCACCGGGTAATATTTTTAAAAGACGTTACATTTGCAGAGTTACCGGCTGTTTACCAGCTGGCGTCGGTATTTGTTTACCCGTCACGGTACGAAGGATTTGGTATACCCGTGTTAGAAGCTTTAAACTCCGGCACGCCGGTTATAGCAGCAACAGGCTCCTGCCTTGAAGAAGCAGGCGGGCCGGGCAGCCTTTATGTGAACCCTGATGATGATACCGGTCTTGCCGAAAAACTAAACCGGGTACTTAATGATGAGGGCTTAAGGCAAACCATGATCACCAAAGGCCGCGCTTACGCAGCCAATTTTACCGATGATAAATTAAGCCGGCAATTAATGCAGCTTTACCAAAACATTTTGAACCATGCTTAGAGACGAAGTAGCCAAGGCTTTTAAAATTGTACAAGAGGGTGGCATCATCCTTTATCCTACCGATACCATTTGGGGCATCGGCTGTGACGCCACCAACACCGAAGCCATTCAAAAGATCTACCGCCTGAAACAGCGCGATGAGGCCAAAAGCATGATCATTTTGCTGGATACTGAAAACAAGCTGGAAAGCTATATCAGTGAAGTAAACCCGCTGGCCTTTGAACTGATTGAATATGCTGAAAACCCTTTAACACTGGTAATGCCGGGTGCTAAAAACATTTCTCCGGCATTAATTGCCGCCGATGGCAGCGTGGGGATCAGGGTTGTAAAAGACACGCCTTTTTGCCAGCAGTTGATTCAGCGTTTACGCAAACCATTGGTTTCAACATCAGCTAACATCAGCGGGAAACCTTCGCCACAGTATTTTTCGCAAATAGATCAGGAAATTATTGATGGCGTTGATTATGTAGTTGATTTAGAGCAGCATAGCAAAGAGATCAAAACACCGTCAACCATCATGAGGTTGGCCCCTGATGGCAGGTTTGAGTTTTTGCGTCGTTAACGAGAGATTAGTGGTTAGTAAAAAAGGCATTTTTGAAAATATCTTTTAACAGAAACACTTTTGAAAATATCTTTGGCGTAACCCCTTAATATATTCAATATATTGACTATCAATTATTTAAATCAAATAATTTAAATAATGTTAACCCTGTTAACCCCCCATCGTGCAGAAAGTCGGAAGTATGAAGTCCAAAGTCTGAAGTCTGAAAATTTTGTTTATTAAGCGGAAAGATACTTAGGACTTTCCACTTAAGACTTCCCACTTAAGACTTTTGACTTTACCGGGGCATTTTACCAATTAATCTTACCTTTGTACCCTTATCAGCATTTTTAAGCATCAAACTATGCAACAACACCTCAGGCATCCCGTATTTTCTGTTATATCCCGTTTAGCGGGCGAACAAAACGTACAGGCCTATGCCATTGGTGGTTTTGTGCGCGATATTTTCCTGAACCGCCCGTCGAAGGATATTGATATCGTAATTATTGGCAATGGGATAGCTTTTGCCGAAGTTGTTGCCAATACACTTAAAGTTAGACTGGCGGTTTATAAAAACTTCGGTACAGCCTCGCTCAAATACCGCGATCTGGAGATAGAGTTTGTTGGCGCCCGCAAAGAATCGTATCGCCGCGACTCGCGCAAGCCAATTGTGGAGAATGGCACTTTGGAAGATGATCAGAAACGCCGCGATTTTACCATCAACGCGCTGGCCATTTCACTCCACCCCGATTCATTTGGCGAGTTACTTGATCCCTTTAACGGCATTGCCGACCTGGAAAATAAGCTGATCCGTACGCCGCTTAACCCTAACGAAACATTTTCTGATGATCCGCTGCGTATGATGCGGGCCATCAGGTTTGCCACTCAGCTCAATTTCAGGATTGATGATATCGCTGTTGAAGCCATTAAAACCACTGCCGACAGGATCAGCATCATATCGCAGGAGCGGATTACCGATGAACTGAACAAGATCATCCTGTCGCCGGTGCCATCAATAGGTTTTAATTACCTGTTTGATACCGGGCTGTTGCATAAAATCTTCCCGCAAATGGTAGCCCTTTACGGGGTTGACTATGTAGATGGCAAAGGCCATAAGGATAACTTTTACCATACACTACAGGTACTTGACAACATCTGCGAAACTACTGACGACCTGTGGTTACGCTGGGCTGCTATACTGCATGACATAGCCAAACCAGCCACCAAACGTTTTGAGCCAGGCCACGGCTGGACCTTTCATGGCCATGAAGACCGCGGCGCACGCATGGTGCCCAAGATCTTTGCGCAGCTTAAGCTGCCGCTGAATGAAAAAATGAAACAGGTTCAAAAGTTGGTGCAGCTGCATTTAAGGCCCATCGTACTTTCACAATCCATAGTTACCGATTCGGCAGTGCGGCGTTTGCTTTTTGAGGCAGGAGATGACATTGAGGCACTCATGTTGTTGTGTAAAGCAGACATCACCACCAAAAATGAATATAAGGTTAAAAAATATCGTAACAATTTTGAGCTTGTTCAACAAAAATTAAAAGATGTTGAAGAGCGCGATAGTATCCGTAACTGGCAACCGCCGGTTACCGGTAACGATATCATGACCATGTTTGGGATAAAAGAAGGCCGGGAAGTAGGAATAATCAAAAATCAGATCCGCGAAGCCATCTTGGAAGGCGAAATTCCCAACAGTCGTGAGGCCGCATTAAGCTTTACAATAAGCAAAGGCCTTGAAATTGGCTTAAAAGTTGTGACTACCCCAAATTAAATTAAAACATTATTATTTTTGTCCAAAATCTACAATAAGCAATGGCAGTATACAGGTTCAGGGTTACTTTTGAAGACTACGATGACGTTATGAGAGAAATTGATGTAAAATCAAATCAAACTTTCGAAGACCTTCACCGCGCAATTCATCAGTCAACCGGGTATAATCCGGAATTTTCTTCATCATTTTATATTAGCAATGACCAATGGACCAAGGGTGAAGAAATAACTTACCTGCCTAACCAAAGGCGTATTGACCGTGGTGTATCATTAATGAATAAAGTAAAGCTGTTGAGTTTTATTGATGATCCGCACCAAAAATTTTACTATACATTTAATTTCGATCGTCCGTTTGATTTTCATGTTGAACTGATGAAGATCATTTTAGATGAAACACCAGGTACTACCTACCCTGCCGTTGTAAAATCAGTTGGCGAGGCCCCAAAACAATTTGGCAACTCATTTAATGCTACCGTTTTACCGCCTGTTACCGAAGATTTCGACTTTTTGAACGAAATGGCCTTTAACCCGGAGGATGCCGAAGATTTTTCGGAAGTTACAGATACCGATGATCTGCCGGAAGAAAAACACAGCGGTGGTGAAGAAGAAGAGGAGGAAGATGAATTCGGCAATGAATTTAGCGATGATGAAGGCTTTGATGATGATGAAAAGCCTGGCCGCGGCGGTAGCGATGATTATTAAATCACAAAAAACGAGTATATAATTTATATACTCGTTTTTTATGTTAGGTCACCTCACTTGTTTTGTTACTTTAACCAGCTCATAATAATTTACCCCCATTTATCAATGAATAACAAAAATTACTATGCCATAATTATGGCCGGAGGAATTGGAAGCCGCTTTTGGCCGATAAGCCGTACATCGCACCCCAAACAGTTTATAGATATACTCGGTACCGGTAAAACCTTAATACAAAACACCTACGAACGTTTCCTGAAAGTTTGCCCCAAAGAAAATATTTACGTTGTTACTAACGAAAACTACACCAAACTTGTAAAACAACAATTGCCAGATATGGAGGATCAGCAGATCCTTACCGAACCGGTAATGCGAAACACCGCACCTTGTGTTGCCTATGGCTGTTTTAAAATTGAAAGTCTTAACCCCGATGCCGCCATTGTTGTGGCCCCTTCCGATCAGCAGATCCTGGATGAAGATGCTTTTGTTGCCGCTATTGAAAAATCATTGCAAACCGCCGCTTCAAATGATTATCTGATAACCCTGGGCATTAAACCATCAAGGCCCGATACCGGTTACGGATATATCCAATACACTGATAACGTTATCAATGATGAGTTTCATAAAGTAAAAACCTTTACCGAAAAACCAACCCTTGAAATAGCTAAAACCTTTATTCAAAGCGGCGACTTTTTATGGAACGCCGGTATCTTTGTTTGGTCGGCCAAAACTATTGTTAAGGCCTTTAGCCAGTACCTGCCCGAAATGCACGAAATATTTGCTGATGCGAAGCCGGTGTACAATTCGGATAAAGAGAAACCTCACGTTCACAATGTATACCAGCAATGCGTCAATATCTCGATAGATTATGGCATTATGGAAAAAGCAGATAATGTGTATGTATTGCCTTCGGATTTTGGGTGGAGCGATCTGGGTACCTGGGCATCAATATATGACCTTGCCGAAAAGGATTATGTAGGCAATGCCGTTATCCCCGCCGAAAAAGTGATCATGTATGACTCTTCAAACTGCATGGTAAACGTGCCGGGCGAAAAACTGGTAATATTGCAGGGCCTGCATGATTATATCGTGGTAGAATCAAACAACTCCCTGCTCATTTGTCCCCGCGACCAAGAACAGAACATCAAGCAGGTTGTGGCTGATGTAAAGAATAAGTTCGGGACGAAGTATATTTAGTATTTAGTGAGTTGTTGATTAGGCGAATGGAGAGTGGTTACTTCTTGTTCGTCTAATCAACAACATATTCAATAATATTCAACGGCATAGTGCATTCTAACTACCCACCTAATACAACCATTTACTACCCACTTACGCCGTACGCTGCCTTATCGCCTCATACAAAATCACCCCGGTTGATACCGATACATTCAACGATTCAATTTCGCCGAACATAGGGATCTTGGCCAGGTGGTCGGAGATCCGGATGATCTCGTTACGAATTCCATCTTCTTCCGACCCCATGACGATGGCCGTAGGTACGGTATAATCCGGAGTGTAAATATTGTCCTGTGTTTTTTCGGTGCAACAAACCAGTTGTAAGCCCGATTCCTGGAGGAAGCGTACAGTTTGCATAAAACTATCATGTCGGCAAACAGGGATTTTGTATAATGCGCCAGCCGATGTTTTAATGGCATCAGGATTTATCTGCGCCGAGCCTTTGGCTGGGATCACAATAGCATGCACACCGGCACATTCGGCAGTGCGGGCAATGGCACCAATGTTCCTCACATCAGTAATGCTGTCTAAAACTAAAATTAACGGCGTTTCCCCCCTCTCAAATACTTCGGGAATGATGTCCTCTATCTTTTGATAAACAATAGGCGAAATCATAGCTATAACGCCCTGGTGATTTTTTTGGGTAATACGGTTCAGTTTCTCAACAGGGACTTGCTGTGCAGTTATCTGATACTCGTTCATTAGTTCTTTAAGCTCCTGTATCAGACCACCGCCTATGCCTCGCTGTATAAATAACGCCTCAATCTCTTTACCCGAACGGATCGCTTCCACTACCGCCCTGATACCAAAAACCATTTGATTGCTTTCGCGCTGAGGCCTTGAATTAAATGCCATTTTATTATTTAAATTTTGGCAAAAGTAGCTATATTAATTGATTAAGCCGTTATTGAACTGATAACCCTTTTGGGTTTAACAACATTTGAATGAGAATGCTATCAACACTTCAAAACTTTATTAACATTGGCTCAATTACCTGAAAATCAACTTGCCCAAATTCCATTAAAAAGTTATCAACACCGAGGTGTTTATTAAAAACCTTAAAATTATCGCCCTGTGTATGATTATTTTAAAATGCCGATACACTATGTTAGGTGTTTCCTTTGCCTGCCGAACCATTTTTTGTATATTTTTGTACCCTTATGAGTTTTGAGAATAACAACCAGTATAACAAGCCGAATACTTTTGAACGCCGCGGCCGGATCCCCAATCCAACGCCATTCATTGCAGGTGGCAAATTGCAGCCACAGGCTACAGATTTGGAGGAAGCCGTTTTGGGCGCCCTTATGCTGGAGAAAGATGCGCTCTCATCTGTTATAGATGTTTTAAAACCCGAAGTTTTTTATCAAACCAATCACCAAAAGATTTTTTCTGCAATAAAAATCCTGTTTGAAAAAACACAGCCTGTAGACATCCTTACCGTGACTGCCGAATTGCGCAGGCTGGGCGAGCTGGAAATGGTTGGCGGTGCTTACTATATCACTGAACTTACAAGCCGCGTTGCATCAGCCGCCAATATCGAATTCCATTCGCGCATCATCATTCAAAAATTTATCCAGCGCGAACTTATCCGCATTTCTACAGAGGTGATCAACAATGCATATGAGGATACTGCCGACGTATTCGACCTGCTGGATATGGCTGAAAAAAATCTGTTTGAAATAGCCCAGAGTAATTTACGCCGCGATGCCCGTAATATGGACGATCTTGTTCATGAGGCCCTGCGCGATATTGAAGCCCTGAAGGATAAAAAAGATGGTTTAACAGGTGTTGCCTCTGGCTTTACCAACCTTGATCGGATGACCTCAGGCTGGCAAAAATCAGATCTGGTGATCATTGCTGCTCGTCCGGCGATGGGTAAAACAGCTTTTGTATTAAGCTGTGCCCGTAATGCAGCAGTTGATTTTGACAAACCTGTTGTTGTGTTTTCGCTGGAGATGTCATCTGTACAGTTAGTTAACCGTTTGATAGCTGGCGAGGCAGAAATTGAGCAAGAAAAGATCCGTAAAGGCACACTTGAAGAATGGGAATGGCAACAGGTACACTCCAAAATTGGCAGGCTTGAAAAAGCAACATTTATCATCGACGACACCCCTGCCCTAAACATCTTCGAGTTCAGGGCAAAATGCCGCCGCTTAAAATCACAGTATGATATCCAGTTAATCATCATCGACTACTTACAACTGATGCATGGCAAGGCTGAAGGCAAAGGTGGCGGGGGCAACCGTGAGCAGGAAATCAGTAGCATTTCTCGTGCTTTAAAATCAGTTGCCAAGGAGCTCAGTGTGCCGGTAATCGCACTGTCACAGTTAAGCCGTGCGGTTGAAAGCCGGCCGGGCAACTCAAAAAGGCCAATGCTTTCAGACTTACGTGAATCGGGCGCTATTGAGCAGGATGCCGACATGGTATTATTCCTCTATCGTCCAGAATATTATGGCCTGACCGAAGATGAGGACGGTAATCCAACTCAGGGTGTGGGCGAGGTAATTATAGCCAAGCACCGTAACGGTGAAACAGGTACTGTTCGACTTAAATTTGTGGGCAAATATGTTAAGTTCACAAATCTTGAAGAAGGTATGGATGGCTTCCCCCCTCCCGCAGGTAACGCTTTCGCAGGCCTTGCCCCTTCGCAGGATTTTGAAAAGCAGAGCAACTTCATTATACGTCCATCAAGAATGGACGACATAGATGATGAACCTCCGTTTTAATCTCATTTCGAATGTGGGATTTTCGATTTCGGATTTATTTAAAGACAATATCCGAAATCAAAAATGCAAAATCACAAATCAAAATATTATTCCTAAAACCACACCGATAATGATCACTATCGGTGTTTTTATTTTGGTAAAATGCAGCACCAGGAAGGTACCGATCATTAAGGCATAGGCTGTCCAATTTAAGCCAAAAGGCCTTACCAGTAAAATTAAGGCCGTTGCCATAAAACCCACGGCTACTGCATTTATACCGCTAAGAGAGTTTTTGATACGTGTAATCTTCTTCAGATCCTCCCAAAACGGCACAATAAATAGGATAAGGATAAGGCCAGGTGTATTGATGCCAATAACAGCAACCAGGCTCCCAATTACCTGCCCCCAAATGCTATATCCCTTGTTGCCAAGCGTTATGCCGCCCAAAAACGAAGTAAATGAAAATGTAGGCCCGGGCAAAGCCTGCTGCAAAGCATATCCCGACAAAAACTCCGACCGGCTTAAGTAATGCTTAACCTCAACAAATTCGGTATACATGAGTGGTACCAGCACCTGTCCTCCTCCAAAAATAAGAATGCCGTTGCGGTAAAAGTTTTCAAATAAACGGATTGGTAAACTTAATGGGGACGTTTGATTTACAACCGCCCCTAAAGCAGCAAAAAAAAGCAGGATCCCTATAAAGTATGCTACTTTATTAGGGTTTACATTTGAATACAGCTTTACCCTCAATTCATTTTCATGCTGCTGGGTTTCCATGGCCGATGATATAATGCCGCCGAGCAATATAAGTATCGGAAAAGCATAAGCATTTTGAAGGATGAGTGTCACGATCAGTGAACCAATAGCCAGCATGGTGCTGACCCTGGTCTTCAAAAATTTATTGGCAAATGTATAAGTGGCATAAGCAACTATGCCTACCGCTATAGGCTGTACATAACTGATTACATGAGCAAATTTGGCCTTATTAGCAACCATACTGTAGCTGATAGCCGCCATACACATAATAGTGGCCGAGGGCAGGATCCAAATTAAAAATGTAATAATAGCCAGCCTAAGTCCACCCACTTTCCAGGCTATCCCAACCAGCGTTTGGGTTGACGAAGGGCCGGGCAATACCTGCGATAAGGCATTAAGCTCCATCAACTCATCTTCGGTAATATATTTTCGTTTTTCAACAAACTCGCGCAGTAAAACAGCAATGTGGGCCTGCGGCCCGCCAAAAGCGGTAAAAGTATAAATTAGCACATCCCGCAGAAATAATAGTTGCCGTTTTTTCATTCTTTAAAAAAGTTCATAGTTGATGGTTCATAGTTCCTGGTGATGGCTCTTAAGACCATGGTTATAGCCTAATATCAAATATTACAAGTAAACTTATTTAGTTTATAAAGCTAAAATCAAAAGGTCATCTTGCATTTACCATCAACTATGAACCCTAAAGGCTAATAATCGTCATCGTCTTCTTCAAAACCCATTGCTTGCCTGTATACTGCCTGCAATTCAGAAAAAGCATGATTATCACGCTTTTCTTTTGTCACTTTCATACCGGTTTCATAAGTTTTAATGGCGTCATCCTTTCGGTTTAGCGCTTCATAAAGCTTACCCAAATGATAATAGGTACCTGTATAGCCGGGGTGGTTATCTACCAGGTCTTCATAATAAGCGAGTGCTTTATCTGTCTCATTCATACGCAGATATTCTGTTGCCAGGGCATATTTCAGAAACTCATCATCCGGTTCATTTTTTATAAATTCCAACAGCTTATTCAATCTGCTTAACTCCATTTTAAACTCTATCTTTTTTAACTAAATTTGCAAAAACCTATTGATATGAAGATTTTGGTATGTGTAAGTAATGTTCCTGATACCACCACAAAAATAACTTTTACTGATAATAACACGCAATTTAATACAAACGGGGTTCAGTTTATACTTAACCCTTATGATGAAATTGCACTTGCCCGCGCCATTGAACTAACCGATGGCGGTAAAGGTACGGTAACTGTAATAAATGTTGGGGAAGCAAATACAGAAGCCACTATACGTAAAGCCCTGGCCATTGGCGCTACCGACGCGGTACGAATAAACGCTAAACCGCACGATGCCTGGTATGTAGCGTATCAGATTGCGCAATATGTAAAATCAAATCCTTTTGATCTGATCCTGACAGGTCGTGAATCTATTGATTATAATGGATCTAAAGTTGCCGGAATGCTTGGTGAATTGCTTGATCTGCCATCCGTATCCATCATTAAAAAATTAGATGCCGCCGACACAGAGGCAACCGTTGAGCGCGAGATTGAAGGTGGTAAAGAAGTTTTAACTATCCCCTATCCTTTTGTAGCCGGTACTGCCGAAGGTGTGGCCGAACCCAAAATACCTAATATGCGCGGTATTATGTCGGCGCGGACCAAGCCACTTACAGTTGTTGAACCAGTTGAGGCAAAAACATTTTCGGAGATCATTAGTTATGAAACACCTGCCCCGCGCGGCCTGGTGAAGCTTATCCCTGCCGATGATACTGCTAAATTGGTTGAGCTGCTGCATACCGAAGCACGTGTTATATAAATTATGATCTAATCATTAACAGATAAATATGTCAGTTTTAATATATGCGGAAAATACCGGGGGCAAATTCAAAAAATCAGTTTTTGAAGCCGTTTCTTATGCCCGCGCCATTGCCGATCAAAATAATACTTCCGTTACCGCGGTTTCAATAGGTAATGTTGATACCGCCGAATTGGCCACATTGGGAAAATACGGCGCAAACAAAGTGCTCAATGTTTCCGGTGATAAGCTAAAAGAATTTGTAAACCAGGCCTATGCCTCCGTTATAGCCGAAGCAGCAAAAAAAGAAGGCTCGGCTGTTGTGGTATTATCAAACACATTTTCGGGCCGTGGCTTAGCGCCCCGTATAGGTGTTAAACTGGAAGCCGGTGTTGCCGATGGAGCGGTAGCATTACCTGAACAGGCTGGTGGCTCGTTTAAAGTAAAAAAAACAGCATTTTCAGGTAAAGCATTTGCAACTGTCGAACTTACTTCGGCAATTAAAGTCATCGCGCTTATACCTAACTCTTACAAAGTTGTAGAAGCAGGCGTCGCTGCCCAGGTTGAGGATTTCAGCGTTGAAACCAAAGCATCCGATTTCAAAGCCATGATCAAAGAAATCGTTCGTTCAACCGATAAGGTTTCCTTGCCCGATGCAGAAATTGTGGTATCAGGAGGCCGTGGTTTGAAAGGCCCGGAAAACTGGGGCCTGATAGAAGAACTGGCTGAACTTTTAGGCGCGGCCACCGCATGCTCAAAACCTGTATCAGATGCTGGCTGGAGACCGCATAGCGAACACGTTGGACAAACCGGTATAGCTGTCAGTCCAAATTTGTATATTGCAGTCGGTATTTCAGGTGCTATTCAACACCTCGCCGGGGTAAGTTCATCAAAAGTTATTGTGGTCATAAACAAAGATCCGGAAGCACCGTTTTTTAAGGTGGCCGATTACGGAATTGTAGGCGACGCTTTTGAAGTACTCCCTAAATTAATAACAGCCGTTAAAGAATATAAAGCTTCAGCATAAATACAGGTGTGATGGGGAATAACATGAAAAAAATAAAGCTTGATATTGTCGGCTTATCATACAGTCAAACCCAATCAGGCGCATACGCACTTGTTTTGGGCGAAGTTAGCGGCCGTCGCCGTTTGCCTATTATTATCGGAAGCTTTGAAGCCCAGGCAATTGCTATCGAAATAGAAAAGATGACCCCAAGCCGCCCGCTTACGCACGATTTGTTCAAGAGCTTTGCCCAGGCTTATCAAATTGAAGTACAGGAAGTAATTATCTACAACCTGGTTGATGGGATCTTTTATGCTAAGCTGGTTTGTAGTGATGGAAAACGCTCTGTAGAGATAGATGCCCGCACCTCTGATGCCATTGCTGTAGCGGTGCGTTTTGACTGCCCTATCTTCACTTATGAATTTATCCTTTCAACAGCGGGTATTGTTATAGAAGGCAACGACTTTGTTTACCTGGAAAATATCAACGAAGCCCCAGAGGAGAAATCGGTTAGTGCATCCGTAAGTGGCTATGCTTCTATCAGTACTGAAGAGCTCAAAACCAAACTTCAGGAAGCCCTCGCCGAAGAATCATACGAAAAAGCGGCAAAGATCCGCGACGAACTAAATAAACGTAAAGCGTCTTAGTGATTTCGGAAATCGGATTTGAGATTTCGGATTTTTTAATTTTAATATTTAGTATTCTTCATAGATGACAACAGAAGCCCTTGATGGGTTTCTGTTTTATAAGCGTAATTTCTTCAAGGGTAGCTTTCTGATTTACATTTATTTCACTACTTTCCACTTTTAATTTAACACTGACTAAAATTATTTAAACCAGGTACAGTATGAATATTAAGTTCCGCTTAATACTGATGAATTTTATGCAATTTTTTATCTGGGGTGCCTGGTTACTTACCATTGGTGCATACTGGTTCCAGGATAAACATTGGTCGGGCGCACAATTTGGGGCTATCTTCAGTACCATGGGTATTTCGGCAATATTTATGCCCGCCCTTACCGGTATTATAGCCGATAGATTTATTAATGCTGAAAAGCTCTACGGTATCATGCATATTTTAGGGGCGGCATCCTTATTTACCCTGCCTTTAATTACCAGTCCTTCCGCCTTTTTCTGGGTAATGCTGATCAACATGATCTTTTATATGCCAACCCTTTCACTATCAATAACAGTAGCATATTCGGCGTTAAAAAGTAATAACAAAGATGTAGTTAAAGATTACCCCCCTATCAGGATTTGGGGAACTATCGGGTTCATAGCTGCGTTGTGGACAGTGAGTCTCACGCATAATGAAACCTCTCCCAACCAGTTTTATATTGCATCGGCCGTAGCCCTTGCACTTGGCATTTATTCTTTTAGTCTTCCTAAATGCCCGCCGCTTTCCACAAAAACAACCAATAGATCATTTGTCGACTCTTTAGGGTTGAATGCTTTCAAATTATTTAAAGACCCAAAGTTTGCTATTTTTTTCGCCTTTTCCATGCTTTTGGGAGCGGCGTTACAACTTACCAATGCTTATGGCGATACCTTTATACAGGATTTTAAAAATATAGCCATCTACAAAGATTCTGTTGGTGTTAAATATCCGGCTATAATTATGTCGATATCGCAGTTCTCTGAAACGTTTTTCATTTTACTGATCCCGTTCTTCCTGCGCAAATTCGGCATCAAGTATGTGATGTTGTTCAGTATGCTTGCTTGGGTATTGAGATTTGGTCTTTTTGCCTTTGGAGATCCGGCCGGTGGTTTATGGATGATTGTTTTATCATGCATTGTTTACGGCATGGCATTCGATTTCTTCAATATATCTGGATCTTTGTTTGTTGAAACACAGGCCACTCCTGATATCAGAGCGAGCGCACAGGGCTTGTTTATGATGATGGTAAACGGGTTCGGGGCTTTTTTCGGAAGTATTGCAAGCGGACTTATTATCGATCACTTCTTTCTGCTGCCCGGCGGTGGCAAAGACTGGCATGGGATCTGGCTTACGTTTGCCGGTTATGCTCTTGTAATTGCAATTGTTTTCCCTTTCGTATTCAGATATAAGCACAATAAGGCACTCGTTGAAGCGATACAACATGCCTAGGAACCATGATTTTTAGGATTTTGGGATTGCCATGACAGTACATAACAAATAAAAAGAGAAGGCCCGCGAATTCGCAGGCCTTCTCTTTTTATAATATAATAGGATCAAGAAATCCTAAAAATCATGGTTCATTTCCAACCCATTGCATATTTAATACCACCTAACAGATGGTTCATATATAATGGATCAGCATATGATTCATCAGTATGACCTAATTCGGTATAAAAGGCCCTGCCGCCAGCGAAATTATGATACCAGGCCATTGGGTGATTATCACCGTTTTCGCCACCGATGTAGCTTTTCTCATCTATTTTGATTAGTACGTGCAGATCATCACCTATCCATTTATAGTTATACCATTCGTCCCATCGCTTCCAGGTTTCGGGCAGATGTTTAGTGGCAATGAAATTACGGTCGACCACATTTAATGTTGCCTCCTGTTGTTTTGGATGACTTTTAAAATAAGCCCCTACAAGTTTACCATACCATGGCCAGCCGTATTCGGTGTCTGTTGCAGCGTGTACACCAACAAAGCCACCCCCGGCTTTAATGTATTGCTCAAATGCAGCTTGTTGGGTATCGTTTAAAACATCGCCTGTAGTACTTAAAAATATCACTGCTTTATATTGTTTTAAATTATCGGCAGTAAACTTTGCGGCATTGGTGGTGCTATCTACATCAAAATTATTCTCTTGCCCGAGTTTAATTATTGCAGGCACACCTACCGCTATGGAATTATGATGAAACCCCGCGGTTTTACAAAATACCAGTACTTTATCTTTGGCAAGTACCTGGTTTAGTAATGTGCCCATTAAAAGGCAAATGGTAAGTAGTTTTTTCATAGTTGGTGAGTGGTTGATTATGTTGATTAAGTGAGTAGTTAGTTTTATGTTTGATGAATAGTCGATCAAGTGAGTGGTTAATTAAAACTTGACAATTAGTACCAAACCATTCACCTAATCAACTACTCACTAATCACCAAATTATAAATTCCCCTTCTTCAATTCATCTACTGCAAAATGAGCAGCGCGGGCCGTCATAGCCATATAAGTTAACGATGGATTTTGGCATGCTGCTGAGGTCATGGCAGCACCATCAGTAACAAAAACATTTTTGGCGTCCCATACCTGGTTGTTACCGTTAAGCACCGAAGTTTTAGGATCGCGCCCCATCCGTGCTGTACCCATTTCGTGGATCCCATCGCCAACGTTATGACCGCGATCATGCGTTTCAACGCTTTTTACACCGGCACTTTCAAGCATCGCTTTGGCTTCTCTTACAATATCAAAGCGCATTTTCTTTTCGTTCTCTTTGATCTCGGCATCCATCGCTAAAATAGGTAACCCCCATTTGTCCTTGCGGGTTTTATCAAGGGTGATCTTATTTTCGTGATAAGGCAGCAATTCACCAAAACCGCTTAAGCCTATAGTCCACGGGCCTGGCTCGGTAAGTGCGTCCTTATAATCGGCACCAATGTTTAATTCAGCGATCTCACGGCTCCATCCCATACGGCTTGCAGCTCCCTGGTAACCGAAGCCACGCAGGTAATCGCGTTTATCACCAAACAAGTTGGCAAAGCGTACAACATAAATACCGTTAGCCCGGCGACCGTAATAATATTTATCCTCAAAACCTTCAACCAGGCCGCTTGCGCCAAGGTTGTAGTGGTGATCCATAATGTTGTGCCCAAGTTCACCGCTGCTGCTGCCTAAGCCATCCGGCCAAATATCCGTAGCAGAATTCATCAAAACCCAGGCGCTGTTCAAAGCAGAGGCGTTTACAAAAACTATCTTTGAATAATACTCATAAGTTTGGTTGGTTTCGGCATCAAGCACCTCTACCCCTTTAGCTTTTTTTGTATCCTTATCATACAATATCTTAGTAACGATAGAAAATGGCCTGATCGTTAAATTGCCGGTTGCCAAAGCTGCAGGCAAAGTTGATGATTGCGTGCTGAAGTATCCTCCAAAAGGGCAACCCTCCCAGCACCGGTTCCTGAATTGGCAGGCCGTACGTCCCGGAATTGCGGCTGTTAAATTCGCGGAACGACCAATAATCATATGCCTTGCTCCGTTATAGTTTTTCTTGATCCGGGCAGCAACATCCTTTTCAACCACGTTCATGTCCATCGGCGGTAAATAATGACCATCGGGCAGTTGCGGTAAGCCTTCCAATGAGCCGCTGATTCCTGCAAATTTCTCTACATGATCATACCAGGGTGCAAGGTCTTTATATCGAATAGGCCAGTCAATGGCCCACCCATCTTTGGCATTTGCTTCAAAATCAAAATCACTCCAGCGGTAGCTTTGCCTGCCCCATAAAATGGAGCGACCGCCAAGCTGGTATGAACGCCACCAGTTAAACGGTTTAATCTCGGTATATGGTGCGGCCTGTTCGTCAGTCCAGTAATCCATAATGGGTTCGGTCGCTCCCCAGTTGCGTGAGATCACCGGGCGTTGCTTGCGCTGGGCTTGGGTTGGCGAACCGGCATGATGTCGGTCCCAGGGGTCCTGATTAGCAGTTTTATAATCTTTAATGTGCTCAAAGTTTCGGCCCCGTTCAAGCATAATGGTTTTTAAGCCAAGTTCGGATAACTCTTTTGCTGCCCAGCCACCGCTGATGCCTGACCCTATTACAATGGCATCATAGGTATTATTAGCCTTAGCCTTGCCGTTTATATTACTTAATGGCATAGTT
>Ga0157372_10002419_pt1 | contig 20209 bp, 21 predicted proteins | sample C55metaG_FD_115307 | JGI IMG/M metagenome (GOLD analysis project Ga0157372, IMG submission 115307) | Corn rhizosphere microbial communities from Kellogg Biological Station, Michigan, USA - C5-5 metaG | ecosystem: Host-associated > Plants > Roots > Rhizosphere > Soil | place: USA: Michigan... | reverse complement strand
TCCTTGGTCGCGATAAAGACATCGATACACTGCTCCTTGCATGTACCCACTACCCACTGCTCAAGGAAAAAATTCAGAAACACCTACCTCCCAACGTCAAACTTGTTTCCCAAGGAGAGATCGTAGCCGAGAGTCTTAGGGATTACCTGCAACGACACCCCGAAATGGAATCAAAGATTTCGAAGGAATCCAAAAGAGTGTTTTACACCACCGATTCACCAACGGAGTTCAATAGCAAGGCAACCATTTTCTTTGGAGAAAGCGTTGTGTCCAGGCACCTTGATCTTTAAGAATTCAGTTGGTATTAATTCTTACTACGCCCCCGCAGCAGGCCTCTTCTCGCAGTCTGCCCTCCTCACTTTAAATTTCCCGAAACTTCATAACAGGCGCATAAATGTTTTTCGAATTAAGACTATATTTCATGTGATGCTCTGCTGCGCTCCAAACCAATTCATCCCCTCCAGCCAATACACCCCCCAAAAAGGGAATAAGTAAGTCCTTATTGGAGAGCTATACTGCAGTTATACTGAAGTTAAACTGAAGTTATACTGGAGTTATACACAGTTGCCCCGTAGCAACCCTATAGAATCTCTATGGAAAAAGAATGCGTGCTTCCGCCTCTTTGTAATTGGGTAAGCTGTGGCCCCGCCCGACCTCAGCCTTGGTATCTGTGTGCAGAGCATTTTACCGGTGTTTTTAACAGCTCCCTTCAAAAATTCTAAACCCCCAATTCCAAATTCTAGCCCACCAACCCTTACCTTTGCCGTCCTTTCACAAACCCACGGGTGTGGTGACCTGTAGGTGAAACTGAAACAAGCCCGGTTCTCCACGGGCGATTTAGTAATCGTGAAAAAACAAACTTAAAATGAAACGTACATTTCAACCGCATCGCCGCCGCCGTAAAACAGTTCATGGTTTTCGCAAACGCATGCAAACTGCAAATGGCAGGAAAGTGTTAGCAAGCCGTCGTGCTAAAGGCCGTCACAAGCTCACAGTCAGCGATGAAAAGAAATTGAAATAAGGCAAACGCCGGTTTCAACAATATTTAGCTCTCAACTCTGCAGTTGAGGGCTTTTTATTTCCCCTCTACACGACATGGCTTCTAAATTTGCATTATGGCAGCTAAGCGTTTTGGATTTGGACGAAACGAAAAACTGAAAAGCCGCAAGCAAATCGACGAGCTGTTTCTGCAGGGCAAAAGCTTCTCCGTCTATCCGCTGCGTGTAACCTATCGGTTTACTTCGTCCGAAACTCCCGGAATTCAAGTGGGGGTGACTGCCGGGAAGAAATATTTCAAGAGAGCCGTCGACCGCAACCGTATGAAGCGACTGATGAGGGAGGGCTACCGTATCCAAAAGTCGGATCTTGTCGAACTATTAGCTCAAAAACGGCAAAGCGCGGCGCTGTTCTTTATGTACACTGGTAAGACTTTGACCACCTTTCCGGTTATCAAGGAAACTATGAGCAAATGCCTCGAGCGCTTACAAAAACTCGCCCAACAAAATGAAGCCACTTCTTAGAATATTGTCTCTTCCCTTCATCGCTCTCATCAAGCTTTATCAGTGGATCCTTTCACCCATGCTGGGTCCATCAAAATGCCGCTTCACACCCACATGCTCCCACTACGCGATTGAAGCCTTCAAGAAACATGGAGTATTCAAAGGCTTCTGGCTCTCTCTAAAACGCATTAGCCGCTGTCATCCCTGGGGAGGCCACGGATATGATCCAGTGCCATAGGGAAATTTCAAAGCTGCGTTCAAAGCCGTTTGTACTGCCATTGTTGACCCTGCGACGGCCGATTAGAATCTACTGTTTTGGGGACCTTATATCTTATCAATCTTCAAATAGCCTAAATGCTTTTCATCGTCCGGAACACCTTCCGCTTTTGTGATCCTGAGGCTGTATTGCTCCTTTGTATGAGAAGGAAGTATGTCTTCAATTTCGTAAATATCATCCACGTCAACACCATACTTATCATCAATGTGTGATACGGCTCCATCAAAGCCAGTATGCTTGTAGAAGGCAGTTTGCTTCGCTCGTTGAACGGCAATTCCTTTATCTGCCGCAATAGTTAGCAGCTTGTAATGAAACTCTTCAAACTCGTTTTCCTTGTACCCTCCAAGATTGATAAAGAATAACCGCTCTCGTTGAGTAATGCCATTAACCTCCTTGGGCACCACCTCAACCTTGTACCCGTCCACCGATTGCACCTCTCTCCACCCGTCAACATGAATCTTACCATCCGCCTCTTTCCAAAAATCAATCATGTCTTTCTTCACCTCGCTTAAACTTCTTCCTATCCCAAAAAATAAGTCATGCTGCTCCGTATTTCTACCTGCTGGTTTACATCCCAGTAGCACCATGTATAGTTTTAAATTACCCATCTGGGAGAGAAAGAAAAACCGCTTCGTTTAGAAGCGGTTTTTCGCTTTTGTTATTTGCTGACTTTTTCAAAATGCTCTGCCACCTTGTTCCAGTTGATTACATTCCAGATGTTAGACAGGTATTCCGGTCTGCGGTTCTGGTACTTCAGGTAGTAAGCGTGTTCCCAAACATCAACACCTAGCACGGGCTGGCCCTTTACTTCAGCAACATCCATCAGTGGATTGTCCTGGTTCGGAGTTGAAGTCACTTCAAGCTTACCATCTTTCACGATCAGCCATGCCCATCCGCTTCCAAAGCGGGTTGCACCTGCCGTGTTTACTTTCTCTTTTAATGCATCAAACGATCCGAAAGTCTGGTTGATCGCATCTGCTAACTTGCCTGAAGGCTGTCCGCCCTTGTTGCCGCCTAATATCTCCCAGAAGAAACTGTGGTTCCAGTGACCACCACCGTTATTTCTAACAGCAGGAGATATCTTGCCTGCATTGGCAATTAATTCTTCAAGACTTTTGTTTTCATGCTCAGTCCCGGCAATCGCCTTGTTAAGGTTGTCTACATATGCCTGGTGGTGTTTATCGTGATGTATCTGCATGGTCTGTGCATCGATATGCGGTTCCAATGCGTCGAACGAATACGGTAATGGAGGAAGGGTAAATGCCATAACTTTTGATTTTTGTTTTACGAATACTTTTCTGTCCTTAGAACTGCAAATTTATTGAGGATATGAGTGCAGAAGAAAAATACTATTTCTTAAATGCAAAGCCTTAGGTTCTGTCCCTTCCTGCATCAGTTTGAGCACGCGCATCACCTCTTCTGCTTAAAAAATGTCTTTATGAGCTCGGCACATTCTTCCTGCAATACACCCTTTACCAGTTCAGTCTTAGGGTGAAAAGGAGAGTTTTCTTTTGTGATATGTAGATAGCCATTCTTTTCGTCCGAAGCGCCGTATACGATTCGACCAATCTTGCTCCAATACAGCGCTCCTGCACACATGAGACAGGGTTCTATCGTGACATATAAGGAGGCATCCACTAGGTATTTACTGCCGAGGTAGTTGAAAGCAGACGTGAGCGCAATAATTTCAGCATGGGCGGTGGGGTCCTGAAGCTTCTCCACCTGGTTATAGCCTCTCGCAATGATCTTATTATTGATTACGACAAGCGCACCAATAGGCACTTCATCCTCATCAAAAGCATTTTGTGCCTGCACCAATGCCTGTCGCATAAAATGTTCATCGTTCATCTGCACTATTTCTATTTGTTGAAAGTAACAAAGGTGGGGGACATAGTATCACCAAAGAAACCAATCTGTTCCCTGCCGCCGCCCGGATACTATCGATTATTCCGAGCCACAGAGTTCAGAGAATTCCTTCTCTTTCCCTTTGCTCCTTTAACAGCTTCGTTCCAAAACTAAGCTTCTTTGCTGTTGGCGATTTTTCACCGATCACCCTCCAGAATGGGGTAATCTTGCTCAGGGCCTTACCCTTTTCATATTCCTCGTAGGCCGCTTCCGCTGCTATTCTGATGAATATACCAGTGGTGAGAGGACAAGTCACCTCGGCATGATACTCAGCAGCAAGGTCTTTCCGAATGGTTTCAATGTTGGCTTCGCGGCCCCTTGGTATATGACGAATATAATCATCCACGATCTTCGGTGTCGGTATAAGCATCAATTGTCCTGCCTTCACTCCGCCGAAGGCTTTGCCGGCTTTTTCAATAATCGGCTGGCGGTCTACATTCAATTTGTCCGCCCAGGTTTTGCGTTTGTAGGCACACATATGATAGAGTTGTCTACTAACGTAAAGAAATATTTGAATCATACCCACTGACCACAGTAATTTGCCTGTATGACACTGGTCATTCGGGAAGCCACCATCCAAGACGCCATACTGATAGCCGACATCAGCCACCAGACTTTTTTTGAGACCTTTTCTCCTTACAACAGCACGCAGAACATGAACAAGTTCCTGGGGCAGCAGTTCACGAAGGGCAAGCTAATGCTAGAGGTAGGGGCGAAGCAGAACATCTTTTTGCTGGCTTATGAAGGAGAAGACGTTGCAGGCTACGTAAAGATCCGCGACGACCGGGTGCCTCCTGGCATGGGTAAGGTCTCGGCCCTGGAGGTTGCCCGACTCTACGCTGTGACAAGCCAGATAGGAAAGGGGGTCGGATCGCAACTAATGCAAGCCTGTCTGCAGATCGCCAAAGAAAAAAACAAAGAATGGCTATGGCTCGGCGTCTGGGAGAAGAACCAAAGAGCCATCGACTTCTACACGAAATGGGGCTTCGAAAAGTTCGACGAAACTGACTTCCTTCTCGGCGATGACATGCAGCGCGACTGGCTTATGAAGAAGAAGGTCTGAGATCGCGGAACTTTTTTGCCGCCGCCTGCTCAAACAGATTAATAATTATTTGGTATTGATTATTGGTTGACTCACGACTCGCCATTAATTGCTGACCATCCACCGCTTCACCTCACAATCTTCTTAAACAACCCCAGCTTCCCTTCGAAAGGCGGATACTTAATCTTCGGGTCGAACCATGTCGGTGTCTTCATCACCGCCTTCTTATGGCTAAAAACGTCAAAAGAATATTTTCCATGATAGGCGCCCGTTCCGCTATTTCCCTTTCCCCCGAATGGTAGATTGAAATTGGTCAAATGCCAGCTCGCGTTGTTCACACAGCCGCCTCCGAACGCCACCTTCTTAATCCACTGGTTTTCTTTTTCACTGCTTTCAGTAAAAACATAAAAGGCGAGCGGGTTAGCATTGCGCTCAACGATATCTTTGGCCTGTTCAAAGTCCTTAAACGAAATAACCGGCAGGATCGGTCCAAATATCTCTTCGCCCATCACTGCCGCCTCTAAAGGCACATTGTCCAAAACGGTTGGTTCGATATATAGTTTCGTGGTGTCGTACCGGCCTCCGTGAGCAACCTCGCCCTGTTGTAGATAGGATATCAAACGGTTGAATTGCCTATCATTGATGATCTTCCCGAAGTTGTAACTCGAAGAAGGATCCTCCGTAAATAATTGCTGTATGGTGCTCTTCAGCGCTGCTAAAAATTTTTCCTTCACCGATTCATGGACCAAAATATAATCCGGTGCCACGCACATCTGCCCGGCATTCGAAAACTTAGCCAATCCAATTCTTTTAGCTGCCACGGTAATGTTTGCGTCGCTTTCCACAATGCAAGGGCTCTTGCCACCCAACTCCAGGGTGACAGGTACCAATTGTTTGGCAGCCATCTCATAAATGAGCTTTCCAACTATCGTGCTGCCTGTATAGAAAATATGGTCGAATCGGAAATGATTCACCATATCCGGAATCACCACCGCTCCATCACCTTCGGCATACAGGATATATTCTTCAGGAAAGTTCTCTTCAATCATCCTTTTCACAACAGCCGCTGTCGCGGGAGAAAATTCACTGGGCTTCAGAACGGCACAATTGCCGGCAGCGATCGCACCAACCAATGGTGTTAATAACAATTGTAAAGGGTAGTTCCAGGGCCCGATGATTAAAACAACACCTAAGGGCTCTTTGTATACAAAACTTTTACTGGGGAAGTTCAAAAGGTTTGTTGCCACTCTTTCCCGTTTCATCCATTTCCTCAAATGCTTTAACGTGTGATTGATCTCAGCAACGAGGAAACCCACCTCCGTCACCCAGGCTTCTTCTGCACTCTTTTTTAGGTCAGTATACAGTGCCTGAAACAGGTCTCTTTCATGCTTTAGAACGGCAGCTTTTAATTTTTCTAGCTGCTTTTTCCTGAACCCGTAGCTGTAGGTGTTATACCCGTCAAAATACCGCCGCAGCGATTGAAGTTGCTCTTTCATCAGAGATCAATAAATTAAAACGATTCCCTATTTACCTTTAAGAGGCCAACCAAAATTACTGTTATGAGAAGAATGCTTCCGGCCCTTTTCTTCCTCGTCTTGTGCTGCGCTGATCTTTCCGCACAAAAAGGAAGCAATGCTGGCGATACAACGGAGTTTGCAAATGGCTCACGAGTCGTGCTTCAAAGTCTTTTTCCAAATCAAATTGATAATCTCTCTTTGCTCGGCAAGGTTTGGGGGTTCCTGAAATATTATCATCCTGTTGTAGCCGAAGGTTACTTCAACTGGGATTATGAGCTCTTCCGTATTTTACCTACGTACCTGCACACAGTTAATAGTACTGATCGAGATGCGATGCTATTATCGTGGATAAACCGTCTAGGTAACATTCGTTCCTGCAAAAAGTGCGTTGAAGAAATAAAGAACGAATACGTCAAGCCCGACCTGGATTGGATAAATGCCGATCAACTGTCTGACTCTCTCACGACACTTTTGAACTTTATACGCCTCAATCGTCACCAAGGCAAGAATTATTATGTCGAACTCATGCCGCGCGTCGGCAATCCAAACATTCTTAACGAAAATCCCTACCGCCAGTTTATTTACCCGGATGCAGGCTATCGCTTGCTCGCATTATTTCGATACTGGAATATTATCCAATACTGGTTTCCTGATAAACATCTCATCGGCGAAGACTGGAAAAATGTATTACCTGAGTTTGTCCCGAAGTTCGTTGCTGCAAAAAATGAAATGGAATACTGGAACACGGTGCAGCAACTAATTGCCCGCATCCACGATTCTCATGCTAATCTTCTAGCTTCTTTTCCCGAATGGAACAACCGCTTTGGAAAATATTACCCACCTTGCATGGTGACCTTTGTCGGCGATGATCCTGTCGTTTCTATCATTGTCAACGACACGCTGGCGAGGCTTAGCAATATCCAAAGAGGTGATGTAATCAAAAAGGTCAATGGTGAAACAATTGCCAACATCATAATAGAACGTCTGCCCAACCTGCCCGGTTCGAACTATTCAACCCAATTAAGAGACCTTGCCATTACGTTACTAAGAAGCAAGGATAGTATCACCGACATCACAATTGAAAGAGCCGGCCAGGAGATCCCCTGCAGGCTGCACCATTTTATGATCGGGAAATGGTCCGACTGGTATCACTTCGATTTCCCTTATCAAAAGGATAGCAGCTTTTTCTTCATCAGCCCCGGCATCGGTTACATTAATTTGGGTGGGATCAAAAAGAAACAGGTTGATAGCGTCTTCAAAGCTCTTGAGGGTTCAAAAGGTCTCATCATCGACAACCGCCAATACCCCGGTGACTTTGCTCTGTACGAAATCGCGGCAAAGCTGAATTCCGAACCGCGGCCTTTTGCGAAATTCCCCATCGGCAATATCGATTATCCGGGTTCCTTATACATCACTAAGCCGATATCTGCCGGAAAGAAAAGCAAGGATTACTATAACGGGATAGTTGTAATCCTCGTGAATGAGAATACGCAAAGCTCCGCTGAGTTTCATTCCATGGCTTTTCGAACGGCACCTAATGTCAAGGTGATTGGAAGCACAACTGCTGGCGCAGACGGAAACGTAACGAACTTTTTCTTTTTACCTGGTAATCTGTTTACGCGCTTCACCGGTATTGGTGTGCTCTATCCGGACGGTAAAGAAACCCAGCGTGTCGGTGTCGTTCCCGACATCGAAGTAAAACGAACAGTAAGAGGAATTAAAGAGGGCAGGGATGAATTGGTCGAAAAGGCAATCGCGTTGATCAATTCCGAGGGTGGCTCATTATGACCTTTAGCCTCCGTTAGGCAAGGACATGTTGGTCGCAAAGGAACAAGACGGTGAAAGCATAAGGACAACATAGGATAACAGGCGGTAGCAATAAGGGAGTCATAAGGATATCCCCGTCATATCCCGGCTGAACCTAAATCAAACCCAACAGTTTAATATTGGTTTCTTGCCTCGAAAGACTGTTTCAATGTGCCTCTCAATAACAATTCACCGAGGTCGATAGTTTCCATCAGGGCTACAAACTCTTAGTCTGTTCACTGCGAAAGTTCAATGTAGTTCCCCATTGACTATTTAGACTGGCGAAACAGCTGATGGATACATCCCAATCTCTACCTAATTTTGAGACCTCAATATTAAAGATGAGATTACACAAAGAGGGACTTGCTACTATTTTGATCAGTACTGCTATCACAGCGGTCGTGTTATGGTTAACTGTTTTATTGATCTCACCCCGTTACCCGATCCTTGGTTGGATTATCGGCCTCGCTATTGTCGGCTTACTGATCTTCATCCTTTCATTCTTCCGTATTCCTAACCGGAGTTACACAGATGACGAGGAGGTGGTAGTCGCTCCTTGCGACGGTACCGTCGTAGTGATCGAAGAAGTTCAGCCGGATGAATACTTCCAGGATAAACGCTTGCAGCTTTCCATTTTCATGAGCCCATTGAATGTGCACGTCAACAGGAATCCCGTCAGCGGTGAGGTGTTATACAGCCAGTATCACAAAGGCAAGTACCTCGTCGCCTGGCATCCAAAATCATCTACCGATAACGAAAGACATAGCGTGGTATATCGCCACAAAGGCAAGGAACTTCTCGTTAAACAAATTGCAGGAGCACTGGCAAAAAGGATCGTCAATTATTTAAAGCCAGGCGATGTGGTGAAACAGGGAGCGGAGATGGGCTTTATCAAGTTTGGATCCCGCGTCGACTTACTGCTGCCGCTGGATGCTAAAGTACAGGTGAGCATCAACCAAAAGGTGAAGGGTGGCATGACTGTCCTGGCAAAATGGTAGGCTTCCGCTCGTCCGTCAATATTCTGCGCATCGCGTAAGCTGCAGAGTTCAGTAAATTATTCTCCGCATTTTCAATCCAAATAATTGTTCTAACTTAAAGGGACAATTCCCTTGCATGAAAAAATATGTACTAATTGCCAGTGCGGGTCTGCTCTTTACAGCAGGAGTTACCGCAACAGCTCTTAAAAGCAGCGGCAAGAAAAAAACAACTACCAACACAAGCAAAACTTGTCCTTATCACAAGTGCAGTAAGGCGTCTAACGTTGCTTGCTACTAAAGGAAAGTCCCGTTCTTTAGCGGGACTTTTTTATAAAAACGCTTCCAGTTGCTTCAGTGCGGTGATCGTATAAGTCGGAGTAAGACTTTGCTCAGTCCCATTGTAATTTACATGTACCTGGTCCATCCCGGCAGCGATGGCGCCTGCGATATCTACTTCAATGCTGTCTCCGATCATCAGGCTTTCTTCCACCTTCGCACCAGCTTTGGCCAGTGCAAAATCGAAGATCTCTTTCTGTGGTTTCAGGCTATTGGACCCTTCTGAAGTAATAACGTTCTTGAAGAACCCTTCGAGACCAGAGCTCTTTAACTTGCTATGTTGTGTTAGCTCAAACCCATTGGTAATGAGATGCAATCCATACCCCTTGTGTTCAAGAGACTGGAGCACTTCTTTCGTGTCCGGGAAAAGAATGGTCCTGGAAGGCAGCAGTTGAAGGAATAACTCGCTTAGTTGCCTCGCCAATTCTTCGTCAGCAATCTTAAAATCCAAAAGTGTCAGCCACATTCTTTTGATACGTAGCTCTTCCTGCTTTATGTAACCATTGCGATACCTTGCCCAAAGTTTTTCATTGTGTTCCAGGTAGTTCCTGTAGAACATGTCAAAATTGTCAATGCCTTTGTCCACCAGTTTCAGGTCGATATGCAATTGTTGAAGAGTTGCCCTTGCATTGGCGTCAAAATCCCACAGCGTGTGGTCAAGGTCGAAGAACAGGTGCTTGTATTTCATGAACGTTGGAATAGAGGTTAGATTTGTATCCGCGTCAAATTTAATTGAATCTAGCATGAATGCTGTTATAACAGGAGCGTCAAGAGGAATAGGAAAAGCTACAGCCAGGATGTTTGCCCTGCACGGTTTCGATCTTTATCTTACCTCGAGAAACGAGAGGGCTCTCTTGCAGTCAATAGAAGAATTGGAGAAGGACTTTCCCAATGTTTCGATTGATGGAAAGGCCTCCGACCTTGGCAATAAACAACAGGCACAATTATTTGGTGAGTGGGTGGCCACCTCCGCGGACACCATTGATGTGTTGGTAAACAATGCAGGCAACTTTATCCAGGGTAATGTTTCCGACGAACAAGATGGAGTTTTGGAAGAAATGATCCAGGTGAACCTCTATAGTGCTTATCATCTCACGCGAACCCTTCTTCCCAAAATGAAGGAAGCCAAGAGCGGTCACATTTTTACCCTCTGCTCGATTGCCAGCCTTGCTGCCTATCCGAACGGCGGCTCTTACAGCATCAGCAAATTTGCCCTGCTCGGCTTTACGAAGAACCTGCGACGTGAACTGCAACCGTATGGAATCAAGGTTACTGCCATTATCCCCGGCGCCGCGTATACCGACTCGTGGAAGGGTAGTGGAGTGTCTCCTCAGCGGCTGATGGAGGCAGACGATATCGCCAAGGTTATCTATCAGGCCACCCTCCTGTCGCCCCAGGCGGTGGTGGAGGAAATAACTATTCGTCCGCAATTGGGCGATTTATAACCGTCCTTCAATCTGGACCAACTGCTTTGAGCCGGTAATCTATTTTCGTAAAGCATGAAGACGCCTTTACTGGTTTTGGTTTTGCTATTCTTCTGTTCCGCGGGACAGTCACAAAAGGTGCAAGCTATTGTCCCCGCGCAGGTAGTCGTGGGTAATGCCTTCCAGGTTCAGTACATAATTAATGATCCATCAGCTTTCGTCAGCATCACGCCTCCACAATTTGAAAACCTTCAGCTGGTCAGCGGGCCGAACTATTACAAAGGATCTTCTGTTGTCAATGGTAAGCAAGAACAGATAGAAAATGTAACATTCACCGTTGTCCCCTTGCAAGCCGGTAAGGCCCGGATCAATGCCGTCACAGTACGATTCAAAGACAATGAAGAACAAAAGAGTGACGATATTGTTCTTACCGTCCAGAAGCAACCCAAAGCTAGTTTCAATACGACTTCCACCTACACCGATATCAATCTTTATGCTCCCTCTTCAAAGACAGACCTCGACAAGTTGATTGATGCCAATCTTTTCATTAAGACAGAAGTCGACAAGCGTGTATGTTACCTGGGAGAGGCTATCACTGCCACCTTCAAACTGTATTCACGGCTACAGTCTACTTCGGAGGTGCTTAATGCACCAAGCCTCTATGGCTTCAGTGTGATGGACATGCTGGATATAAATGAAGCTCACCAGGCAGTGGAAACGATTGGAGGAAAGATCTTCAACACTTCCATCCTTAGAAAGTTGCAATTGTATCCTTCGCAAACGGGTACCCTTTCGGTAGACCCCATGCAACTTCAAAACACCATTGAATTCAGTGATTCTGATACGCACAAAAAGGTAACGGTGGTGAGGTTTTTGGCCTCGCCACAGGTTGACATTGTTGTGAAGCCCTTTCCCTCAGCGGAGCCTATGAACTATACCGGCGCAGTAGGACAATTTACCATAAGCGCCGACATTCCTCGTCGGGCTATAGCAGTAAATAGACAGGGAAAACTTCTCGTGACCATTGCAGGTACTGGAAACTTTCTTCAATTCAGTGCGCCCGTCATTACATGGCCGAAGGAATTTGAAGTCTTTGATCCTGTTGTATCTGATACGATTAATAAAGAAGTTGTTCCCACTGTGGGCAAACGAACCTACCTCTATTCTTTTACCGCCGAGAAAGGGGGGAGATTCATAATTCCCCCCATCTCGTTTTCTTTTTTCGACCCCAGGACCAGGCGTTATAATCAGCTCACTACCGATTCGCTCACGCTCGCGATTACTGCTGCGAAGGCAGGTCCAACAACAACCTATGGAAGGGAAGTGTTCGGCAAGTGGAAGGGGCTGTGGCTATTCATTCTTGTGGCCATCGTCGTGGTATTGGGGGCTCTGCTATTATGGCGGAAGTATAAAATGAAATACCAGGAGCCTGCCTCGGTAAATCACACGCCAACCGATCTTGAAAGACTCGATACTCTCCAATCAGTACCCGACCAGGAGTATTTTACCCAGCTTTACAAGCTTCTGCAGTCAGTATCCAAAGAGAATATTTTAACGACAGAGCAAAAGGAGCAATTAACAGCCATTCAGCAGGAATGTCAACTACTCAGCTATTCTCGAACAAGAGGCGAGGGCGCAAGGCAGCAATTACAGAAACGTACCGGGGATTTGTTGACACAAATAGCTTCCTAAACTATTCCGCATATTTATAGCCTACACCCCGTACAGAATGGAAGTATTTGGGATTGCGACTGTCCACCTCGAAGTATTTCCTAAAGTTCAATATGAAGTTGTCGATTGTTCTAGTAGTTGGATAAACGTTATAGCCCCATACCGACTGCAAGATCTTTTCCCTTGGAACAACCTCGTTCTTATTTTCGATCAGGAGCTTAAGTAGCATGGCTTCCTTTTTACTCAATTGAATTCTGTCACCATTCGCTGTGCTGGCTTCCTGTGCTTTGAAATCAATTGTGTGTCCGCCAAAACTATAGGTGTCACCAACTGTAGACTTGTCCTGGAGTCTCTTGTTCTTCTGGATTAGTTTCTTCACCCTCAGCAGCAACTCCTCCAGGTTGAAGGGCTTCGTGAGGTAATCGTCTGCACCCTTTTTCAGTCCCAACACTCTGTCTGCGCTACTGTCCTTTGCGCTTAGTATAAGTATGGGTACCTCAGTATTTGTCAGCCTTATATTTTGAGTAACATTAAATCCGTCTATCTCCGGTATCATGACATCCAGAACTATCAGATCGAAATACTCATTCTGAACTGCCTTCATGGCGGCAATGCCGTCAAAAGCAGATGTCACCTCGTAACCTTCCAGTTCCAGGTTCAATTTTAATGCTTCGTGCAGGTTCTCTTCATCTTCTACCAATAGTATCGATGGTTTCGAGGAATCAAACATTCGTGTAGATTTAAATATAGAATCGCACCATAAAATTACTTCCTCGCGGCCGATTATCTTCAACACTAACAGTACCGCCGTGGTCTTCAGCTATTTTCTTGCATAAGTAGAGTCCCAATCCTGTTCCCTTCGTTGTGCGGGTCTGCTCATTGCCAATCCTGTAGAATTTCTTAAATACATTCTTCTTCTCCTCGTTACTAATGCCGCAGCCCTCATCCTTTACGCTTAGCTCAATGCCTTCAACGGTCTCCCGTAATTCAATGGTTATGGCCTTGTCTTTAGCCGAATACTTGTTCGCGTTCTCCAATAGATTGCTCACCAGCAACTTCAAGAGCAGCGGATCACCATTCATCTCCACTTCCTCCTGCAGGTTCTCTACGAGGATCCTTTCATGGTAGCGCGCCCTAAACTGGTGCGCCACATCCTTTACAAGGTCGGACAAATTCAGTTCCTCCTTGGATATACGGTAAGAGTGACCATCAAGTTGAGAAGAGATGAGGATATTATTAATTAGGTTATCCAGTCTCAGGGTCTCCTGCATGGTCATCTGCAACAGCTTCTCTTTTTTCTCTTCATCAAGTTTGTAGCGTTGTAGCGTTTCCAGGTTCAGGCGGGATACCGAGATAGGAGTTTTCAGTTCATGGGTAATGGCCATTACAAAATTCTGCTGTTGCTGCTGTGTCCTAAACTGTCTCCTCACCAAGCGATATACATAAACAGCACCCACCAGAATCAGCAACAGGAAAGTACTCCCTTCGCCTATGTACTTGGCGATGTTCCTCCTTCGCTGGTCTTCTATCCTGGTAAATTCCTTTTCGAAATTGTCAGTACGCCTGCCCACGCTCGTCTCAAGTTGCTCTTTCCTGAGGGTGTACATCATTTGGTTCTGGGTGTACAATGAGAAGAACCACCAAACAAGCGCCGCAATAATGTAGGTGAGTAGGACCCAGTAAACGATGGTGATGAATTGAAACTTTCGTTTGCTTTCTTCAGGCATCTTAGGGCTTCTTTTCTATTCGCAAACCAACGTTGAGAACATTTTCCAAAGGGTCTTTTCTCATGATCTGCTCCAGGGTAAAGGTGTATTCTCCCGGTTTCTTGAAATTAAATATTGCCGGGTCAAGCGTCACGGCGATCCGATGATCATAAAGGTCGTCCATAGCAGTTCCCATCCAGCCATCATTATTGGCAAGAGGCAGTTCAAGTGAAAACAGTCTTGCTGTGTCGCCAGGAGCCTGGGCATAAAGCCTTACCCAGATATTGTTGAACTCGTACTTCTCATTATGACGCAAAAGAATATAAACCTGGTATGCCGCGGCTGTATCCCGGATGGAGAATTTAAACTGAGGTTTAAAGCTGCTCTGCCATTCTTGTTTGGGAATACTCACCACCCGTTCGTAGAGGTCAATACTTTGGCAAGAGGAAAGCCATAAGCACCCGGCAAGCAGAGCAAATGATAAATAGTAAGAAGCTTTAGTAGATCCAAACATGTTACAAATCTAATCCGATTGAGAATTATGGCGCAAGCACTGACTACAGTACATTCAGTACCTGTTCTTTTGCCTTTTCCAGTTCATCCTTCATTAATACTACACATTTCTGGATTGTCGAGTCATAAGCCTTTGCGCCGGTGGTATTGATCTCCCTCCCGATTTCCTGCAGGATGAAGGAGAGCTTCTTCCCCTTAGAATCTTCGACCTCATTTAATACCGAGACGAAATATTCGCAGTGGTTCTTCAGGCGTACCTGCTCTTCGCTGATGTCGATTTTTTCGATGTAATAGATCAGTTCCTGTTCGAGGCGGTTGGCGTCATAATTTTCTTTACCGACCTTTTCTTCCAGCAATTTAGTAATGCCTTCGCGTATCTTTTGCTGGCGCAAGGGTTCCAGCTTCAATATTTCTTCCTGTTGTTTGGATATGTTGGCTATTCTTAATTCCAGGTCGCTCTTTAGAACCTTTCCCTCTTCCATACGATGGTAGTCAAGGTCGTCGATTGCTGCGCGGATGATGGTTGTGAATTCTTCCCATTCTTTATCCGTCAGCGTCTCTCCCGTGGGGGTTATCACCTCCGGAAGTTTTACCAGTGTACTTAAAATATTCGAAGGGTCCAGTCCGAGTTCCCGCGACAGTGATTCCAACGGTTTATAGTAAGCCTTCGCGAGCTCGGTGTTTATGCTAACTGGTTTCGAGCTGCCGGTCTCTTTCAAACTGATCGTGCAATCGATAGTACCCCTGTTCAATTGTCCCGATAAGATCCGCCGGATATCGAATTCAAAGGGTTTCAGAAAGGCAGGCATTTTTAGCTGGAGCTCAAACTGTTTTCCGTTGAGCGACTTGATATCTATAAGGAAAGTCTTATCGCCAAGATTCTTCTCTACTCTCCCGAAGCCAGTCATTGATTTAAGCATGTATTGTTTTTTGATCGAAGTAAAGGTATTGGAATATACCAATCTGCAAAGAAAACAAGGGCAAACAAAAAGCCCCGCGATTGCGGGGCTTAATATGTAGATGGGTTAGTAAGTACGGGAAATTAAATTTCCCATCACAATATTAAAAAGATTTTTTTCTAACTAAAAAAATTTTGTGTAAAAATTATTCACATTTTTTCTTTGGGTTTGTGGATTGGAAACGATCGATTGCATGATTCCGGACCGATTCTTTTGCATCGATCGATCGTTTTCGATGTAAAGGGCCCGAATATTTTTCCATCAATGTCTCCTTCGTCGTTGTTCCTGTAATGATACTATCGCCTTACTGTTTACGAGGAAATCAATCAATGATGGAATGGCTTCATCACGATCAGAATTGTATTATACATCATAGGCGAGTGTGCTTCCGCTTACCTTTGAAAAAATTTTTTCCATGCGTTTTGAGAAACCTGTTCCAATAACAGAGATAGCAAGGCTAATCGGTGCGGATATCATAGGGGAAATGGAAGGTGTTGCGTCCGGGATCAATGAGATCCATATGGTAGAGGAGGGAGACCTGGTGTTTGTTGATCATCCAAAGTATTACAAGAAGTGTATCGAATCGGCCGCGACTTATATCATCATCAATCAAAAGACTGAGTTTCCTCCGCACAAGGCATTACTCCTGGTGAGCGAGCCGTTCGAAGCTTACCTGAAAATTGTTCAACACTATCGTCCCTTCGAACCGGCGACTAAGCAAAAAAGCGATACCTCCACTATCGGTGAGAATACCGTGGTGATGCCGGGAGCGTTTGTTGGAAACGATGTCCGTATTGGAGACAACTGTATCATTTATCCAAACGCGGTCATCATGGATCATTGCATTATTGGCAACAACGTGATGATACAGGCAGGAACAATTATCGGAAGTGATGCATTCTATTACAATAAAAAGACCAACCGGGAAATTCACTACAAGAAGATGCTTAGTTGCGGGCGCGTGGTGATTGAAGATCATGTTGAGATAGGAGCTAACTGTACTATTGACCGCGGTGTCACAGGTGATACTTTCATAGGTGCCGGAACCAAGATCGATAACCTTGTTCATATCGGTCATGATACCTATGTTGGCAAAAACTGTTTGTTTGCCGCACAGGTTGGAATAGCCGGCGCAACCAGGATAGAAGACGAAGTTATTTTGTGGGGACAGGTTGGCGTAAGCAAGACACTTACTATTGGAAAAGGAGCAGAACTTTACGCGCAAAGTGGTGTCGGTGGAAGTCTCGATGGCGGTAAAAAATATTTTGGTTCCCCGGCGGAGGACGCCTTGACAAAGAAGAAGGAGTTTGTTTGGATCAAAAGAATCCCTGAACTCTGGGAAAGGGTTACTAAGAAATAGGACTTCTTTTTTCTTTATTACAATTTACGGTTTTGAATTCCGGCTTATTGATTTGCGAACTTCCCGTCTTGCACTGTACAGCCTTAAAAGAATGCTTAGTATTATTACACCTGCCGGGTTTGAAAAATGTAAGCATCGTGGCAAGGGGATGTTGTTGCTTCCAATTACGGGCTCCTTATAGAACCCAGATAGATACCCTAGGCTCACTTTATCGTTTCCCGGGTTGGGCTACTTCTTTGGTATAGGGGGAACCGATAGCTACCCTATGGTTGGGTCCCTATAAAGTCCCTATAAAGTCCCTACAAGTGTTGGCAAAATGGATTGGAGGTCAAAGTGCTTTTTGAAGACGGTTGTATGAAGTGGAGTGGTGTTTTCATCCACTGCAATTATAAAATACAGCTTTGAGAAAAGCAATGATAAGTTGTGTTATTAATCAAATTTTTTGTTTCGCCGATTAGTAGGCGCTGGCAGTATCCAAGGCCCTAATATCCTCCTCATCCAGACCGACCGTTGCTGCTTTCACCAGTTGCCGTAACTGTTGAACATTGGTGGCGCTCGCAATCGGTGCAGTGATAGCCGGGCGCGCAATTAGCCAGGCGAGAGCGATGGTTGCAGGACTGACGCTGTGCCGTTTTGCAACGGAATCCAGGGCGTCAAGAATCTTTATACCTCTTGGAGTCAGATAGTTTTGAACACCTTTACCGCGGGCACTCTGCGAGAGGTCGTCAGTCGAACGATACTTACCTGACAGAAAGCCCATGGCCAATCCATAATATGGGATTACTCCAAGGTTTTCACGTCGACAGATCTGCTCATACTCTTTCTCAAATTCCTGGCGGTCGTAAAGATTATAGCGAGGCTGGAAAGTTTGGTATCGTGGAAGCCCGGCATCTTCACTGGCCTTCAAGGCCTCGTTCAAACGTTCCTTGCTGAAGTTGGAAGCACCAATCACTCTAACCTTTCCCTGCTTCATTAATTGTTGATAGGCTTCGAGGGTTTCTTCAACCGGTGTAGAGAGATCGTCCCAGTGGGACTGGTAAAGATCGATCTGCTCAACCTGTAATCTTTTTAAGGAGGCTTCGACTTCTTCAAGGATGTATTTCTTCTTTAGCGTTTTCCCGTGGCCCATGTCACTGCCCACTTTTGTTGCGATCAAAACCTTATCACGGTTCTTCCGGCTCTTGATCCAGTTGCCCATAATAGTTTCCGATTCTCCGCCTTTGTTGCCCGGTGCCCAGGTGGAATAGGAATCTGCTGTGTCAATGAAGTTGAAACCTGCATCCACAAAGGCGTCCAGCACCTCGAACGAAGTCTTCTCGTCGATCGTCCAGCCAAAAACGTTTCCGCCTAAAGTAAAGGGCGCAATTCCTAATTCTGATCTTCCGAGCCTTCTCTTTTCCATCTTGAATGATTAAGGCTGCAAAATTATAGGAGTGTTGATGAATTGAATGGTAGAGATAAAGAGTTGCCGATCCTATGACGATAATGCTTTGGCGAAGAAATTAGCCTCTTTGTCTATTTGTCCTTGTATGTTGACTGGCGTTGATTCAATTTTGCGGCGGAAAAAAATATCCATGTTCAACCAACTGCTTACCCCACATTCTGTAAAATCAGGTCTCAAAGTTCTGGCTGTCGTTATCATGTTGCTCGTTGTAGTAAGTATTTTTTCCTGATCCGGAAAGTACTGAAGCGAGTTCAACTGATGCGATGGAATCGAGAAGGGAACCGGTGAAGTGAACCACTACCTGTGATCCGGCAGGTAGTCGTATGGTAACTGGTCTGCCAGGTTCTTCCAACTCCAATAGCCTTGATTCATCCAACTTTTTTGGTCGAAGAAATAGCCGTTAGGCTTAATGACAATTCCGTCTGACAGGTCGATGTAGGAGATCTGGAGCTTTGCGTCGGAGGGAAGCTTGTATTGCTGCAGGTATTCTTTGGCAGGCGCCTTTTTATAATAGGTGATGCTGGTCTTAACGGGAAACCACAGTTCAACATTGCCTGTGGAATCGTCGTACATATAATAAGCACTGTCGTAGGGATTAGCCAGACGATCGAACTTATTGGCTCTTGTTTTAGAAAGTACGTCCACTGTAAAGCCGTCCTCCTTAAGTGTGCTATCATAATAGGAGCGCAGGAAGTGGAGACGGGAGCCATAGTACGCTTCTTCGCGATTCTTCTTCCACAATTGTTTTTCTTCCGGCGTACCATCCATCTCTGTGTATAGGCAGACTCCTTTGTAAGTATTCATATCGGTCTTGAAGTAATAGACGAAGGAATCGAGTTGATAGCGAAGGTTATAGCCAAGGGAGCGGTTGGATACCTGTAAGGGTTCTGAGGCAAGGATTTTCAGGCGGTCGCTCTTCTTGAAATACAGAAATTTAAGTACCTCCGGATTTACTAAGGTACAGCTGTCGGCAAAAGGCGTGGCGCCTATAAAATGTTTCAGGAAGAAGTCGCCATAGCGTTGCCAGCCGTCTTCGAGTTCATTACTGCTTTTGATGATCACTTCGGCCATCGTGTTATCTGCTTTCGAAAGTTCAACCGTCACTTGCTTGTCGATGCCTTCCGCAGTAATGGTCTTAGTACCATAACCAGTGAAGGAGATGATAATTTCATAACCACCTTTTTCAAGTGAAAGAGAAAAGGCGCCTTCACTATTGGTGGTGGTGCCACGAGTAGTATTCTGGGCGAAGACGGAAGCGCCCTGCAAGGGCTCTTTGGTTTCCGCATCTATAACTTTTCCATTGATTGTAAACTGGCCAAATGACAAAAGGCCAATGAGGAGGAAGGCGGATAGTATCGCTGGTTTTTTCATAAGTGTACTAAGATAATTCTATTATAACGAAAGAATACCCTTGTGTAGTGCGTCAAGATAGCTGGTGCAGGCCTGTTTAATGACGGTGTCAAGGGGAGTAAATTGGAACCCAGGTAAGGCTTCCAGTAATGCACTGTTATCGAAGGAGGTTTTACTATGGGCAATCTTCGCCGTTTCCTTTGTGAGCAACGCTTTTTTACCTGTGAGCGTTTCTTTTAGTTTCTCGATGCGACAGGCGATCTCGCCCATCATTTTGGTAGCATGCTTAGACGGATGCTCCTTACCAAAACCATCTGCGATCGTATTGAATAATTCCCGGAAGCTCCAGTTTTCGGCGTTTACGATAAACTTTCTTTGCGTAATATCTGACATTAGTAATTGAACAGCCACTTCGGCTACGTC
>Ga0157372_10002418_pt1 | contig 20212 bp, 13 predicted proteins | sample C55metaG_FD_115307 | JGI IMG/M metagenome (GOLD analysis project Ga0157372, IMG submission 115307) | Corn rhizosphere microbial communities from Kellogg Biological Station, Michigan, USA - C5-5 metaG | ecosystem: Host-associated > Plants > Roots > Rhizosphere > Soil | place: USA: Michigan... | reverse complement strand
TGCGTTACACGCTTGATCGAGTCGCGCTGATCTTTCGGGATAGTAGGATCTTTCAGCGTTGGCGCCAGCAGGATGTCGGGATCGAGCGGGTTGTATTGCGGCGTGATGAATGTTTCGGAATAGCCCACATACATCGGGATATGCACATTGTAATCTTCCGGTATGAACTTGCCAAGCTCGAGGCTCGACGATACATCATACTGCTTCAGTGTTTCACGCTTGCGCTCGCTCACTTTGTTCTCGATGCTTCCGAAGCCGGGCGTATACATGCTTCCCGAAACCGAAACCGTTCCGAAATCGGCAAGCTTGGCTGTAACCCTTGCATTTGCAGCCCATCCGCCCTTCTGATCAAAATCGCTGAGGCGAAGCTCATTCACCCAGATCTGCGCGCATTTCGGTAATCCGTCGTCGTTATCGCCCGGGCCGCCATGCTTCGGATTGCGCACACCGATCATCACCGTTTTGATCGCGCTCAGGTTCGGATTTCCTTTGATGGTGATCGTCCGTGTGCCATCAGCAACAGTGTATTCCGAAGCAAGCGTAAGCGTGCTGCTTCCGAACATCGCAATGTTCCTTTTCTGCTTTGCCGATTGCAGCTTCTCAAATTCGAGGATCATCTCGTTATCCGAAGGCCATACGCGGTACTGGTCATCTTCATTGGTGCCGTTGTAGCTTCCCGGAGGAGTTACCACGAGCGGAATATCGTACTCGTAATAGTTGTCGGTAAAATCGGTTCCGAGGCGCACGAACAAATGCAGGTCCTTATCATGCAGCGGATCGCTTGCATTGGTAGATGCCTCGGCATGCACATACATCTTCAGTTTTTTGTAGGAGCGCACATCCAGGTTGGTGTTCTTATATGCTGCACGTGCTTTTCCATCCTGCAGGTTGCAAACGGTAAGCGCAAGCGCCTGCTCGTTCTGTTGCACCAGGGTTGCAGATGCAGCGCTTTCTTCGCGCTCGATGCCCGGAGGCAATACATAATTCACGGGCGTACGGTTACCATTCTCCTCGATGTTCACGGCGCCGATGTCGAACTGCGTGCTCGGGTCGTCGTTGGCAACGTATAATCCCGGTGAAAGCAGGTCGAAGCCGTATTTGCGCCATTCGCCGCGCACCAGCTCCAGTCGCGCAAAACGCAGCACGATCGGTTTGTCAACACCCGTCATGAACATTCTCATGAAGCGGATCGACTGGAAATTCTCGATGGAACCCACCCTTGCTTCCGGAACTTTGATCGGGATCTTGAACTGGAACCAGCGGATCGGCTTGGAGCTTCCGTCTTTGATATTCTGTCCGTACGTTTCATACACATCGGTGATGTAATTCGTACCCACGCAGGTATTGCAGAAGTCGGTCGGCTTTAAGCTGATGTGATACTGGAAATAGCTTTCAGTAGTGCTTAAGTTATTATCGCGGTTAATATCCTCGGAGTTCGGTGTTCCGGATGTAGGGCCCGGCGTCGGGTATGTAGCTATCTGCTGATACTGTGCATTGGTTCTCGAATTTTGTTCGAGGCCATTCCAACGCTTGTACCTTCCGAGTGTTCTTACCCCATCAGCATCATAGTCGGATCCGCGGAAATAATGGAAATTATCACCGGAAGGATCGTCGTAAATGGCACTGTATGCAGTTGCATTCAGGAAAGGCGATAACCTGTTCAGGTAACTGTTAAAAAAGCTGCGCTCCTGTCCGTCATCCCAGCCATCGAGACCCACATCCTGCGCGGGACGGTCGCCTTCATCGGTATTGAATGCATTCACAAGCGGCTGCACCAATGGCACGCGTCCCCAAATGGTTGTATCCGTCGGCAGGTTCTGCCCTGCATTCTGATCGGCCGTGCTCGGCGCAGGCAGTACGTTCTCCGCGCTTTTGTACCCGTCGTGCAATACATCCTCGGAAACATTCCCGATATTAAAATACAGCTCCCCGGTAGTATTCCAGTTGGCAATGGGATTATCGCTGTTGAAGGGGTCCATCACCCAAAACTGGATGTACTCAATATTGGTGGCTTCAAAATCGTTGGTGGAGATGGCACGCATGATCCCGCCCCAGCGCGACTGCGGATCTTTCAGCGTTCCGTCGGGGTTAAGTCCGGAAGCCGTGGCCGTTGAATCAACATTGTAATTATAAGGCCCGCGCTCCGAAGGGTAGTAGGCAAGGTCAAAGGTGGTAATGTTGCTCACCTGTCCGGTAGGGGATTGCTTGTTCGGGAACACCTCTGTTTCCGGGATCTCGCGGGCAAAGTTGTTCGACATCTCGGTATTGCTTTGTGTCGACGGTGTATTATTTTCCGAGCGCTGCAGGATCGGATCGATGGCATACCAGGCCAGCTTTGCGCGGTTGTAGCCGAATGCAAGGCTGTTCACCGAATCCGCTTCCGGGAACAGGCTCGGTTGTCCCTGCGGCGTGCTTGCGAGGTTCCAGGTTCCCTGCTGGCGAAGGTCGATCGTCGACTGGCTGCCTTCAAAATCGTCCACATACGAATTTCCATCCTTACCGATGGCCTTGCTGTGCCCCGGGATCAGGTAAGCAAATTCGCCCGCTGCGGTAATTGTACTCATCTCCTTTGTCTCGAGGAAAGGCAGCTTATCGATGAGGCGTGTAAGGAACGGCGCATCGGTACGGTAGTTTCCGTCGAAGCCCCAGATCGTATTCCTGATCGGCTCATCGCCCTGGTTCACTTTTTTGGTCAGCGGCCGCTCCGTGAGGTTCATCACCGTGGCGCCTATGTTAAAGTCTTTATTGATGCGGTAATCGAGGTGGGTACCAAAGAGTGTTTTCGACTGGATCGCAAACAGCGCATTGCTCTCAAGCGAGATCTTGATCGGTGTCCCTGAATTGAGGATCCCTTCATTCACGATCTTCAAACGGCCAAGCGTATAATCAACGGTGTAATCCACATTCTCGGTAAGCTGAACGCCGCCGGCAGTAACGGTTACGGAGCCCTGTGGAACGTTCGGCGCACCTAACGAGATCTCGGAGCCGGAAGCCGACTGATACTGTCCCTTGATCTTAAAGCGGTTCAGGTTCGGGAATTGCTGCGCCGATGTTTTGGTGGAATCGTACAATGGATCGAACACATACCTGTTGGCTTCGGTGGCATCGCAGCCGCCGTCGAACTTCGAACGGAGGAAATCCCCGAAAGGCTCCACTACCGGGAAGATCACACGGCCGTTGTTGGAGTTGATCGTAACACCATCCACATAATCGAACACACCATCCGGTACCTGGTCGCTTTGCGCATTCAGCCTGTCGAGGTTCAGCACCTGGATCAGCGGCTTGCCTTTGATCTGCGACTGGCAATCGGAAACCGGCAGGTAATTGATATCGGTACCCGTTGAGGAGTTGGTATAGAATACATCGAGCTTAAAGTCTTTTGAATTCACCTGGTAAGCGCCGATGGAATAAACGTTCTTCATCATCAGGTTCCATACAGGGTAACGGGTATTCGGCGCATCAGACTTCAGCATTTTCAGGAAGAGCGCCGAAGGAGCGCTGATCCCGCCGTCGGAGAATTCACCCACATTATAGGTTTGTCCCTGGTAGGTATACTGGTAAGCCACGGCAAGCACCTGCTCCGGGTTCAGCTGCTGGTTCAGGGAGATAAACCCGAGACGTGCATTCAGCGTGTACTCCGATGGCTGCAGCTTGCGCATGTTCTGCACCATGTAATTGATGGACGGCCTGAGGTTGGTGCCGATGGCTGTAGCTGCGGTGTTGTAGGCCCTTGTGCCGGTCGGACTGGTCCCGGAAGTTCCGCCCAGCGCCACCATATTATCATACAGGTCGTTCTGATCGTTGTATGGCAAAGCATTGGCAGGATCAGTGTCATGCACGTACGGAGTGGCAGGCGGAACAAGATGAGTGCCGTCTTCACCGAGGTCGGCTAAGGCAAGTCCGTAGCGCACATCATTCGTAGCGCCGTTATTATTGGTTACCCACACTTCTACCCTGTTGATGTTCACGCCGGAGCTGATGAACGGCAATCCTGCCAGCGCCGAGTTGAACTGGTCGCGGAAATACTGCCCGAGGAAAAAGTGCCTGTTGTATTCGTAGGCATCGCCGGCAACTTCATACTTGCTTACCTGTGCGCCGCCGGTAACTTCCACTTCCGACTTTTTACCTTTCTGCTGTGATAAGATGCTGGTAACGGTGAGCCTTCCGAACTGCAATTGTGTTTTCACACCGAAGAGTGTCTGGCTTCCCGTGATCAGCGATCCGTTCAGCGGCATGCTTACGTTACCTGCCTCTATCTTTTTAATGATCTCATCCTCATAGCCGGTGTATTCCAGCTTCATCTGGTTCTCGTAATCGAAGGTAGCCTCGGTGTTGTAGCTGGTAGTCAGCTTCAGCTTGTCGCCGATCTTTCCAACCACGTTGAGCTGGATCTTCTCATCAAAGTCGAAGGTGCTGATCTTCCTTTGCTTTTCAGGCAGCGCAGGGTTTTCGGTCTTTGTTCCCTGGTAAGCGAAAATAAGCTCCGCCGATCCGTTCGGACGAATGTCCACCGTGTTTCCGCCGAAGATCCGGTCGAAGATCTCACCTCCCACATGCAGCTTCGGAATGGTGGTGCTGCTTTGCGCATTTTGCGATTCGGCGTGTGAGCGCTGGTTCCAGTAGGATTTGGTCTGCTTCTTAAATTGATATTCCTGGAACTCTTCGTTGTCCATATAAGTAGGCGGACGATAATCCAATCCACCCAGCTTTTGCGAGATGTTATAGTTTCCGGTTGCAGGATCGTACTCTACATTTGTATTTACGTTGGAAGGATTGTTGAGCATCAGTCCGCCGGAATTCGGATAGTTCAGCGGATCGCCGGTTGACTGGTCTGAAAAAGGATAAGGAAGAATAACAGGCGTAGTTTCGTCGGGCACTTCGGGCGTATCCACGGCGATCATCGGCATATCCACATCGCTTTCACCCGGGTGATCATAGGTGGAAACCCTGGCATCGGAGCCGACGATCACCGACAGCAACGCTGCGGAAATCCCACCAACAACTAAATATTTTGAAAGTTTAAAGCCCAATGTAATGTTACAGATTTTTTAATGCTCCCTTGATTAATTGCTCAACAGTTTGTCCGGTGCCTTCCGTGCGGATGATCTTATCCAGCACCTTATCTGCGGCGGCTTTATTGAAGCCTAACATCACGAGTGCAGATAACGCTTCTTCTTTTAATGTATTGTTTGGCGATGTAAAAAATTCGGAGCTCAGCTCTTCCTTGCCCATTTTGCCTTTCAGGTCGACGATGATGCGCTGTGCCGTTTTTTCGCCTATGCCTTTCACGCTCTTTATCAGCGCCACATTCCCGGTTACGATCGCGTTCTGGATCTCGGCGGCGCTCAGTGATGAAAGCATCAGCAAAGCGCTGGTGCCGCCTACTCCCGAAACGGAGACCAGCTGACGGAACAGGCCTCTCTCCGCCGTGTCCGCAAAGCCGAAGAACCTCGGCATATCATCCCGCACATATAATTGTTCTGTGTACAATTTGCATTGCTCATTCTCAGCGATCTTCGAAAAGGTATTCAGTGAGATCTGCATCACATATCCAACTCCCGAAGCTTCTATCACGGCATACGTTGGTGTTTTTTCTACCAGTTTCCCGCTGATGTGGTTGATCATATTTCTTTGTCGTTATAGAGACGCCCGCATCTAATTTTGGTTGCCTTTGTCAGAATTATTCGATTATTGTTTTTTTGCCTGCGCATCGATCACCGCAATGGTAACCATGTTCACGATCTCCCGCACAGAGCTTCCGAGCTGTAAAATGTGAACAGGCTTCTTCATCCCGATGAGCACCGGCCCGATCGCTTCAGCGCCGCCCATTTCCTGGATCAGCTTATAGGCAATGTTACCGGATGCAAGGTTCGGAAAAATAAGTGTGTTCACTTTTTTATCCACGAGGTCGGAGAACGGGAACTGCTCTTTCAGCAATTCGTTGTTGAGCGCAAAGTTCGCCTGCATCTCGCCATCCACGATCATTCCCGGGTAATTCTTGTGCAGCAGGTCCACCGCATCGCGCACTTTGTTCGGCAGCTCGCCTTCCGACGATCCGAAGTTGGAGTACGACAGCAGGGCGATGCGCGGCGTGATGTTGAACTGCTTCACGCTGTTCGCCGTAAGCACGGTGATATCTACCAGCTCCTGCACGGTAGGGTTCACATTCATTGTGGTATCCGCAAAAAAGAAAGGTCCCTGCTTGGTGTTAAGGATGTACATTCCGGCCACCCTGCTCACGCCTTCCTGCACGCCGATGATCTGCAATGCAGGGCGGATAGGATCGGCATACTTACGTGTAAGCCCCGAGATCATTGCATCTGCGGCACCGGTTTCCACCATCATGGCGCCGAAATGGTTCCGCTCCTTCATGATCTTCCGCGCTTCATACAGGGTAAAGCCCCTGCGCTGGCGCTTCTTGAAGAACAGGTCGCCAAAGGCATACCGCCTGTCTTCCTCGGATTTGCTGCGCGGATCGATGATCGGAATATCGCCCAGGTCGAGATTGTTCTCCGCGATCAGCTTCCTGATCTTCTCCACATCGCCCAGCAGGATCGGCTTGGCAATGCCTTCATCCGCCACCTGCTGCGCGGCTTTCAGTATTTTATAGTGATCCGCTTCGGTGAATACAACACGCTTCGGATTTTGCTTCGCTTTGTTGGTCACATTCCTGATGAGCTTGTTATCCAGTCCCAGCCTGTTGATCAGCTCATTCACATACGCATCCCAGTTGGTGATCTTAAACTGTGCAACGCCGGATTCCATTGCCGCTTTGGCAACTGCAGGCGCAACGGTATAGATCAGGCGCGGATCGATCGGCTTTGGAATAATGTACTCCGGGCCGAACACAATGTTCTTTGAATCATACGCGAGGTTTACCGTATCGGGCACCGCCTCTTTCGCCAGCTGCGCAATGGCGTACACTGCGGCAAGCTTCATGGCCTCGTTGATCTGTGTGGCGCGCACGTCGAGCGCACCGCGGAAAATGAACGGGAAGCCGAGCACGTTGTTCACCTGGTTAGGATGATCGCTGCGGCCGGTTGCCATGATGATGTCCTTGCGGGCTGCCATTGCATCGGCATACGGGATCTCCGGATCCGGGTTTGCCAGCGCAAACACGATCGGGTTCTTCGCCATGGAACGGATCATGTCCTGGTTCACTACGTTACCTTTGGAAAGTCCGACAAACACATCGGCATCCTTCATAGCTTCGGCAAGCGTTTTAACTTTTGTGTTGCTTGTTGCAAAATATTTTTTCTGCTCGTCGAGGTCCTCGCGCTCTACGCTCAGCACACCTTTGCTGTCGAGCATCATGATGTTCTCTTTCGCCGCGCCTACCGCGATGTATAATTTGGCGCAGGAAATAGCGGAAGCACCGGCGCCGTTCACCACGATCTTTACATCGGCCAGCTTCTTTTTCGCCACTTCACAGGCATTGATCAGCGCTGCGGCGGAAATGATCGCCGTTCCATGCTGGTCGTCGTGCATGAGCGGGATCTTCAGCTCTTCCTTGAGCCTGCGCTCGATCTCAAAACACTCGGGGGCTTTTATATCTTCCAGGTTGATCCCACCGAAAGTCGGCGAGATCGCTTTAACGGTATTCACAAATGTATCGATGTCGCTTGCGTCCACTTCAATGTCGAACACATCGATATCGGCGAAGATCTTGAACAGCAATCCCTTTCCTTCCATCACCGGCTTCGACGCCAGCGCGCCGATATTCCCGAGGCCGAGAACAGCGGTACCGTTGGAGATCACGGCCACAAGGTTTCCTTTGGCGGTATATTTATAGGCATCTTCCGGATTCTTTTCTATCTCTAAACAGGGCTCTGCAACACCCGGCGAATAAGCCAGGGAAAGGTCGCGCTGTGAGCTGTGCGGCTTGGTAGGTACAACTTCAATTTTTCCCGGTCTTCCCTGCGAATGATAATCTAACGCATCCTGCTTTCTGAATTTTGCCATCTTCTGATTTTTATGAATTGCGAATATAAGAATTTATCAATAGAAATAAGTCCCTGCGCACAATTTGACCGGCTAAAATTGTTTTTTAAATTTAAATTTTTACTTTTATATTCTATGCGTTTTTAAAAGGCGGCAAACCCTGTTTTTTTGTCTCCCGAAAACACCATAGCGCCACATTTTATGAAGCCAAAATTAGTTGTATTTACAGGAGCCGGGATCAGTGCCGAAAGCGGGATCAAAACCTTCCGCGACAGCGGCGGGCTTTGGGAGGAATACGACATTAACGAAGTGGCAACACCGCAGGCCTGGGAAAAGAACCGGGCGCTTGTGCTCGAGTTCTACAACAAGCGAAGAAAGCAGGTGCTGGAAGCGAAGCCCAATGCCGCGCATTATGCACTGGTGGAGCTGGAAAAAAAATACGATGTGCACATCATCACGCAAAACATCGACGACCTGCACGAGCGCGCGGGATCCACAAAGGTGCTTCACCTCCACGGCGAGATCACCAAATCGCGCAGCACGGTAGACCCCTCGCTTACCTATACCATCAAAGGCTCGGAGATCAAGCTCGGTGAGAAATGCGAAAAGGGATCGCAGCTTCGTCCGCACATCGTATGGTTCGGCGAGATGGTGCCGCAGATGGAAACGGCTTATGTGATCGCTGAAAAGGCTGCTATTTTTATGGTGGTTGGCACTTCCATGGCGGTGTATCCGGCGGCCGGACTGATCGATTATACACCGGAAGACATTCCGAAATACCTCATCGATCCGAGCGATGTAAAGATCACAGGAGTAAGGAACCTGAAGGTGATCAAAGAAAAGGCAAGCATCGGGCTGCCGCAGCTGGCAAAAGAGCTGCTTGCTCAGTGAGGGATCACCACGAGCTTTTTCACCGCCACATAATTTTCTCCGTTACCGAGCGCATAAAAATAAACACCGGGCATTAAGCCGGAAACATCCGCTTTTACTGTGCCTTTGGGAGCATTCAATTGCTCGCGCATGATCTCCTTCCCCCTCATATCATAAATAACAAAGCTGGAAACCGGCAGGCTTCCCGTTTCATATTCAACCCGGATCCAGCTGCCGGCAGGATTTGGCATGGCATCCGAAATGATTGCTTCATTTTCCTGGGATGAGATCCCGCTCAGCAAACCGCTCTGATCGAGCTTTAGCAAATAATATTCTTCGGTGGTGCTGAAGGTTTTTCCGGTAATGATAAAGCCGTTGTTATCAACCGATCGTATCAGCTCGTAGCCGATGTCGATCCCGCTGCCGCCGTAGGTCTGTTTCCACTGGAATGCGCCGTACCGGTCCACTTTCAGGATCACGAGGTCGAGCGGACCGCCGCCGTTATAGCTGTTGCTGTAGCCGGTGCAGATGAAGCCGCCGTCGGCATCTTCCCGCGCCGAAAAGATCGCATCTGTTCCTGTACCTCCGTACGTGTACCGCCACAGGCTTCCACCTGCGGGATCGATCTTTTCCAGGTAAAAATCAAAAGGAGATGCCGGGAACACTTCCGTTTCGCCGTATGATAAATAATTTCCGTCCGACACCAGCAGCAAGCCCTGGCAGCCGTTCTGCAGCGTATCGCCGTATGTTTGCGACCAGATCTCGTTGCCCAGCGAATCGAGCTTGTAAAGGATCACATCATAGCCGCCGGCGCCATAGCTTCTTGTATCGGCGGTTAAAATGTAGTCGGTGCCCACCTGGTGCACCATGTCGGAATACTCATTGTCGGTGCGCCCCAGTGTTTGATGCCAGGCGTAATCGCCGTTGCTGTCGAGCTTCAGCAGCAGAATATCATTATGCCCCGAAAGGTCGCTCTGCGAGCCGCAGATGATGTAGCCGCCATCAGCCACCTGCTCGATGTAGCGCGGATTTTCATTCACGGGACTTGCAAAGGATTTATTCCAGATCACGCTTCCCGATGTGTCCACTTTATAGATCAGCACATCCATATCGCCGGGATTGGTTTCGCTTTCTGCAACGAACACAAAATTTCCATCCGCGGTGGTGTTGAGATAAAATGCATTTTCAATGTTCGGCGTGCCGTAGTAAATGGTCCAGATCTCGTTGCCATGACTGTCGAGCTTCGTCAGCGAAATATCACCTGCCCCGATGGTTCCTGCATCGGAATTGCCCAGCACGTAAATGCTTCCGCTTGCCAGCTGCTTTACCGAGCGCGAATGATCATTGCCTGCCGTGCCGTATATTTTTTCAAAATACGTAGGCTGTGCAAGGAGTGAAACGGGAAGAAAAAAAAGAAAGAAAAACTTTTTAAGCATGTTGTGAAATTAAAAAAGCCAACATTTGCATGCTGGCTTTTTTATTGAAGATCATACACTCTTATCTTGCGCTTACCACAAGTTTCTTAGTTGCAATTGCTTTGTCGTTCACCATGAACGAGTAGAAATAAACGCCTGAGTTGAATTCGGATACATCTACTTTTGCAACGCCCTGCTTATCGCTCAGCTCCATTTCCTTTACTACTTTTCCGAGCATGTCGTACACTACGATCTTACCTTTCTGTGCATACTGGTTCATGTCGTACTTGATGGAAGCGATAGAGCTCGCCGGGTTAGGATATGCCGCTGCAATGCTCCCGCCTGCAAGCTTCGCATTCTCTTCGATGCCCGCATATACGCTGATGTAATGAATGGTAACGAATGCAGTATCGCCGGCTGTTCCGGTGTTGTACACGCGGTAGATCACAGATAATGTAGTCGGCATAGCGCCCGCATCATAATGCGCTGCAATACCGTAGGTACCAGGGCCTGAAGGCAGGGTTGAATTTGCCGCAATGGTTGCATCCGGGCCTGTCGGCGTCCAGGTAGTAGCCGTTTGAGGGCTGTAGCATTGTGTTCCCGTGCAGAAATAAAGGCTTGCATCCGCATCGATCGGATTTACAAGCGTTCTGTTCACTTTATAGTTCACTGCGCTGGAAGTAAGGTTGTGCAGCTCAAGATCGTGAAGCGTTGCCTCGCTTGCATCTACGGTATCATAAACATTGGCGCCGGTAACGTCGATGCCGCCGTCAAAAATATGGATGCTTTGTCCGAAAGCAAAAGAAGTTAAAGCAATCGCAAAAACAGAAGTAAAGATTTTTTTCATGGTTATTAAGGTGTTATTGTCCGGTAATTTCTTTTCTATACTCCAAATATACGGTATAGTTACATTAAATCACAATAATAATCGGATTAAATAATTAGCATTCGATGGCAGCTATACGGTCAAAGGCTTCAGCTTGCTTTTCACCACCTCTTCAAATTTTTTATTGTCGATCTTGCTTTCCAGCCACGACATAATATCAAAATACACCAAAAACCTGCTCTCGAGCGGGTCTTTAACGATAGGCTCCAGGGCCGATTTCAGCTGCTTAAAGAACTGGTTCTGCTCTTCCTTCGAGTTTACATTGATGAGCTTCCGGATGGAAGTAAGGATGATCCGCTCCAGCTGATACATCTTTTGCTTCGATGCCAGGAAACGGTAGGTGGATTTTATCCGGTATTCCATTACATCGGTTTTTCCGAGCTCGTAATGCAGGATGATCTCCATAATGCGCCCGATGCACTCCAGGTCCTGCCGCAGGTTCGAATCCTCAGCGATATTGGCCTTCACCAGCCACTTCAGCGCCAGCTTGTACTGCTCAGAGATCATTAACAGGGAGGTCACCTGCCAGTAGATGATCTCTTTGAGCAATTTATCGGCATCCTTGTTATTGTCGAGCAGCGCCTCTATTTCCGGGATCAGCTGGAGGCATTTCTTCATGTTCCCCATCCTGAAATACACATTGAGCTTGGTATTGTAGGCTTTCAGGAGGTTGTTCATGCGCTGCACCTCGCTCTTCACCTTCAGCACCTCCATTTTTGAAATGTACTCGAGCGCTTCATGGTATTTTCCCATGTTGTAGCACTGGATGCTGTGACGGTATAAAAAGTGCGTCGGGAAATTCACGTTGGTCTCGATCACCTGCTTGTTCTCCTCGATGAGCTTAATAAGGCGCGAGGAGAACTCGTAGCACTTCTCCGAATCTTCCGTATAATTATAGTAGCTGGCAAACAGTTCATAATAGAGAATCTTCGCATTGATGGAAAGCGCCTGCTTGTCGTTCTTGAGCAAGGGCGATTTCAAAAGCCAGTCGTAGCTCTGGATCTCCTGCCTGTTGCGCAGCACGCCCATCTCTATCCGCTGCACATACAGCCTGCTCTTCAGGCTCTCGTACTCCGCCATGTTCTTGATCTTCATGGCGCATACCTCGATCTCCTCGATGAGGTCGTCGGAGTTGTCGCGCAAATGCCCTACATCGTAATGCATCCTGTAAATGCTCTGCTCCATGAGGTTGATCTCGGGGATGTAGGTAAGCTTCTCGTGCTGGATGGCCATCTCCTTCACCTTCTTCAGCAGCTTCTTCGCCTGCGAATACAGCCCTTTGTCCACGAGGATCTCGATGCGGTTGAGAATGCTCCGGATCTCGGTGGTGGAATTCTTGTGATAGGCCTCGAGGCTTTCGAGGATCATCTCGTATAAATAGTTCTTGGCAACCGCGAACTGGTTGATGAAACGCTCGTTCTTAAACTTTTTCAGGATCTTCTTTTCATCGTACTCTTTCTGGAGGTCGATGGCATCGAAGATCTTTGTATAATTGTTCTGCTCGTTGCGCACGTGAAAGTTCGCATACTTTTTAAAATAGCCCTTTTCAGACTTATTCAGGGACTTTATCAGCCTAAACAGCGTGTCGGATGTTTTCATCGAGTGCTAAATTAAAAATCGCTCAAATATATTCATTTTATTACATATCGGCCGGAAAGAACCCTCCCGAATACTAATTATAAATTTAATTCGCTCTTGATTCCTCCTGCCCGCGGACTACATTTGAAACATCAAAAGCGGATTAACTGTTAATTTACTTGTGGAAGTATTGCAAATACGTTAAATTCGCTGTTACCAAAAAAAGAAACAGAATAATCTTAATAACCCTAAACCCAATCCAAATGAAAAAATCTACCTTATTAGTGAGTATGCTCGCTTTGGGAACTGTCGCTTTCGGCCAGTCTCAGCGCCTCGTACTCGCAGAAGAGTTCACGCAGGCATCCTGCGGACCCTGCGCTGCACAAAACCCTGCTTACAATGCCCTGTTAGCTGCGAACACTTCCAAAGTGGTTTCTATAAAATACCAGACAAACTGGCCGGGTGTTGATCCAATGAACGTGCAAACTCAGAGCTTTGTAGGGCCGCGCGTTACTTATTACGGAGTATCGGGTGTGCCTGATTCACCAATGGACGGGGTTGAGCAAACGGGTGCAAGCTATACAGGCGCTCCTGCCAACTATACCCAGGCTGCGATCGATGCGGAATATGCGGTGCCATCACCTTTCACGATCAACGTGAGCCACACCTTCTCTTCCGATTACGATTCTATTTTTATCACCTGTGTGATCACTGCTTCGCAGAACTTCACACCGGTTGGCGCCCTGAAAGCACATGTTGCAATGGTTGAGCAGACGATCGACTTCGCAACTCCTCCGGGAACCAACGGTGAAACAGAATTTTTCAACGTAATGCGTAAAATGTATCCATCGGCTTCTGGAACTACACTGCCTACATCATGGACTACCGGACAAACTCAAACGCTTACATTTGCAAGCGCGATCCCTACCTACATCTACAGGAAAGCTGAGATCGGAATTGTTGCGTTCATCCAGGACGACGGAAACAAATCGGTGAAGCAGGCTGGTTACAGCGTGCCGCAGCCGATCCCTGTCGACATCGGAGCTACAGCTGTAGCAGGTATTCCTTTGTACCAGTGCGCTACTACGTTCACACCGACTGTAACGATCACAAACTTCGGAACTACCACGCTTACTTCATGCGACATCAATTACAAAATCGATGCTGGCTCGATCCAGACAATGGCATGGACAGGCTCTCTTGCAACCGGCGCAACCGCAACGGTAACACTGCCGGCACAAACTACCACTGCAGGCGGACACACATTCACAAGCTACACCAGCAACCCTAACGGCGGAACAGATTTCGACGGCGCTAACAACCAGACCGTAAAATCATTCGCTATCGTTGGAAACGGCGCTTCGGCTCCGTTGGTGGAAGGCTTCACTGCAACTGCATTCCCTCCTGCAGGATGGTTCATCAGCAATGCTGATAACGGCCCTACATGGACACGCAAAACAGGTGCAGGCGGATTCGGTACTTCTACAGCTTGCGCTAAAATGGACTTCTACAACAGCACTACGGGGAACGTAGACGAGATCTATTCCAAGAACCTCGACCTTACAGGCGCTTCCGGCGTAAACTTAACCTTCAACGTTGCTTATGCTCAGTATTCTACAGAGAACGACAGGATTGAAGTGAAAGTTTCTACCAACTGCGGCGCTACATGGACTACCGTTTACAACAAATCAGGCTCTACATTATCAACCGCATCGGCCACAACATCGGCGTTCACTCCTACTGCAGCTCAGTGGAGAGCAGAAACTGTGAGCCTCGCTTCTTACATCGGGCAGTCGAACGTGATGATCAAGTTTGTTGCTACCAGCGCATACGGTAACAATGCTTACATCGATGACATCAACATCACGAACCTTGCTACAGGCATCGCAGAATCGGCGCTTGAGAACAGCCTGAACGTTTATCCTAACCCGATGACCGACAATGCTACCGTTAACTTTATACTTGCAGAATCGGCGAATGTGAACGTAGTGCTTGTAAATGCACTCGGACAGGTTGTGATCAATGCCGACCTTGGCAACATGAGCGCAGGCGAGCAAAGCTACCTGCTGAACACAGAAGCATTAAGCAATGGACTCTACTTCCTGAATGTTCAGGTAGGCAAGAACACCATTACTAAAAAGGTTTCTGTAAACAAATAACATCAGCTATCGATAAAATAAATCAGCAGTTTTGGTCTGTTTTTTGAACAACCACTGCTGATTTATTTTTTACTCATATCTTTAAGCACCCTTATTACACATGAAAAAGATCTTCTTATCATTTGCGGTTATGATCGCATGCATTGCTGCGCACGCGCAGACCAACTCCGGAAGCACTATCCCGGCCGTGGATGTAAAAACGATTGATGGAAAGACCATCAACACCTCCAAGTTCTCGAACGACGGAAAACCGATCATCATCAGCTTCTGGGCAACATGGTGCAAGCCCTGCAAAAAAGAGCTGGATGCCATTGCCGAAGATTACGCGGAATGGCAGAAGGAAACCGGCGTAAAGCTCATCGCGATCTCTATCGACGATGCAAGGAGCTCGAGCAAGGTTGGCCCTGATGTAAAAAGCAAAGGCTGGGAATATGAAGTGTACGTGGATGAGAATTCCGATTTCAAGCGCGCCATGAATGTGAACAACGTGCCGCATACGTTCATTATCGACGGAAACGGAAAGATCGTATGGCAGCACAATTCCTATGCGGAAGGCGATGAAGAGCACCTGCTCGAAGCGCTCCGCAAAATTGCCAAAGGAGAAAAAGTAAACTAATCAGAACCCCATTTTGGTGTGAAAAAAAATCATTCGAAAAAATTAACCGCTGCGGCTTTTATCTTCGGCTTCACCCTGATCAGCAACACCTCTGTTGCACAATTGTTAAACAATCTCAGCACCATGGACCTGGGCGATGTGCATGGGAATTTCCAGGCGAACGCACAGTATTACATTCCCGATTCAACCATCGGGGCGGCTGAAGTGCCTGAGAAAATGCTCTTCAACGGCTTTGCGAACATCCTGTACACCAAAGGCAAGTTCACGGCGGGCATCCGCTACGAAAGCTACCTGAACGCTATACAGGGCTATCCGACCGGCTTCAAAGGCACCGGAATTCCTTACCGCTTCGCTTCCTACAAATCGGATTTTTTAGAGATCACCGTTGGTAATTTTTACGAGCAGTTCGGGAACGGACTTACGCTCAGGACCTACGAAGAGCGCAACCTCGGCCTCGACAATGCGCTGGACGGCGTACGCATCAAAGCGGAACCGCTCAAAGGCGTTTACCTGAAAGGACTGATCGGCAAGCAGCGCAGCGGATTTACACAAGGTCCCGGATTAGTGCGCGGCTTCGACGGCGAGATCCAGATCAATGAAGCGGTAGCGGCATTCGCCGATAAAAAGCTCGTGGTTTCCATCGGCGGAAGCTTTGTGAGCAAATACCAGGAAGACCGCGACCCTACGCTTGTGTTGCCTGTTAACGTTGGCAATTCGGCGGGGCGACTGAGGGTGTCGCGGAATAATTTCAGCCTCAACGGTGAATATGCGTACAAAATAAACGACCCTTCCACCGATAACGGCTTTAATTATAAATCGGGTGAAGCAATGCTCCTCCAGGCCAGCTACGCCACCAAAGGATTCGCTTTGCAGCTTTCCGGCTCGCGCATCGACAACATGAGCTTCCGCTCCGACCGCAACGCGCAGCTTACGAACCTTCTGCTCAATTACATTCCTGCGCTGAACAAGCAGCATACCTACAGCCTGCTTACGTTCTATCCGTACGCCTCACAGGCGAGGAACGAAATGGAATACTCCGCCGAGCTGAAATACAAATTCAAAAAGGAAAGCCTCCTCGGCGGAAAATACGGCACCGAGATCCTCATTAATTATTCCGGCTCCAACAGTCTCGACACCACGCACCTCGACCCGGTGACCGACACGGTGCGCCACGGCTACACCACCAATTATTTCGGCGTGGGCAAAGAAGTTTACTTCCGCGATTTTTACGTAGAGATCAATAAGAAATTCAACAAGAAATGGAAAGCGACGTTCATCTACGCTTACCAGGTTTATAACAAGGACGTGATCCAGAAGCCGGGCGGAGGCATGATCTTCTCCAACATCGCGGTGGTGGACATCACGTATAAATTCAAGCCGGAAAGCGCATTGCGCCTCGAGATGCAAAACCTTTCCACGCGCCAGGACCACCAGGACTGGGCATACGCGCTGCTTGAGTACACCATCAACACCAACTGGTATATTGCCGTGGGCGACCAGTACAACTACGGGAATCATCATACCGACGAGCGCTATCATTATTATAACGTGAGCGCCGGCTATATCAAGAATGCCAACAGGATCGAGTTAACATATGGCAAGCAGCGCGAGGGGATCTTTTGTGTAGGCGGCGTATGCCGCAATGTTCCCGCATCCAATGGCGTTACATTAACAATTACCAGCAGCTTTTAAATACTTGACAATGAAAAGATATCTTTCCTTTTTACCGGCCTTCCTGATCGCGCTTGCATTCTCTTCCTGCGATTATGTGGCTAATCCCAACGAAACGCTTTCCGGCAGCTCCACTGTTGATACCAGCGGGCTCGATTCAAACCTGGTGCACAGGAGAAGAGTTCTGGTGGAAGATTACACGGGGCATAAATGTCCGAACTGCCCGCAGGCAGCGACCGTTGCACAGCAGCTGATCAATACCTACGGCGATTCGGTTGTAGTCATCGGCGTGCATGCGGGGTTCTTCGCCAATCCCACCACACCGCTGGGCGCACCGGCAGGCTCGTACCTCACCGACTTCCGGACAACTGCCGGAACCACCTACGACAGTCCGACCTATTTCGGGATCTCCAATGCGGGCAACCCGAACGGGATGATCAACCGGAGGTATTACACGCCTACTACCACCAACCACATTATCTATCACACCTCTTGGAACGCGGAAGTGGCTTCCCTGCTGGCATTGCCACCGGTGGCCGACCTGAGCGTGCATACCACGTATAATTCATCGACACGCACCGTGAGCATCTCCACCATCTCACAGTTCATCAGCGATACGCTTGTCAGCGGAAGCTATAACCTTGTGGTACTGATGACGCAGGACAGCATCGTTGAATGGCAGCAGGACGGCACCACGCACATTCCGAACTATGTGCACAGGCATGTGCTGAGAACGGCTATCAGCCCGATGTGGGGAGATGTGCTCACCACAGGCACCGTAACCCCGCATGCATTGCTGGGCAAAACATATTCGTATACCTTACCTACCGCATTCCTCGGTAATAACTGCGACGAGAACCATTGTCACATCGTCGCCTTTATCTACAACACTGCGAATTACGAGGTGATCCAGGCGGCGGAAGCCAAGGTAACGCTCTGAGCTGAACGTCATGCTGTCCGCCGGAGCGGATCAGCATCTGCCAAGACCCTGAAACAAGTTCAGGGTGACGTCCATCACTACTCAAAACGCTTTGCTGATTGGCAAAGCGTTTCTTTTTCCGTAACTTTGTAAGTATGAAGAACCGCCTGCTGATCATCCTTTTATTCGGAGCTTTTACGGCCTACGGCCAAAAGCGCTTTGTGGCTGGCGTAAAGGCGGGGCTCAGCACGAGCCAGGTGGCAGGCGATACCTACGGCGGCTTTCACAAGGCGGGATTCGGGGGCGGCATTTTTGTCACGGGAAAATTGAATGAAAAATGGACCGCGCAGATGGAGATGCTCTTTGTGCAGAAGGGCAGCAAATACATCGGCAACCCCGACATCGGCGATTACTCGTATTACGACCTGCGTTTGAATTACCTCGAGGTGCCTGTGCTGTTCCAGTTCCACCAGAAGAAATTTGTATTTGAGTTTGGCCCTTCCTTCGGTTACCTGATCAGCTACAGCGAGGATTATTCAAACATCAGCGGAACGGGATTCAATCCAAAGTCCTTTCACAGCACGGAAGTTGGCGCTGGGATCGGCATCAGCTACATGCTGTTTAAGAACCTTGGCGTGAACTGGCGCTATTCCAATTCCATACTCCCGATCCGCTCATATACGCCGGTGCGAACGCGCGACATACCGGGACAGCGCAACAATGTGCTTGCCTTTACATTAACTTATAAATTCGGAGGGAAAGATGCAGCAGAGTAAAAAAAAGATAGTGGTTGCTGTAACAGGCGCCAGCGGCTCGATCTACGCGAAGGTGCTGCTGGATAAATTGCAGAAGCTGGGAAACCAGATCGAAGCGGTAGGTGTGATCATGTCGGATAACGCAAAAGACGTATGGAAGCATGAGCTCGGCAACAGCGATTATGAACAGTTGCCTTTTAAAGTGTACAGCAAATCCGATTTCTATGCGCCCTTCGCATCCGGCTCAGCCAAATACGATGCAATGATCATTTGTCCATGCTCCATGGGCACGCTCGCCCGCATCGCCAGCGGGATCAGCAACGACCTTACCACGCGCGCTGCCGATGTAATGCTCAAGGAACGAAGAAAGCTGATCCTCATCAGCCGCGATACACCATTGAGCCTGATCCACATCAGCAACATGAAAACCATCACCGAAGCCGGCGGCATCATCTGCCCCGCAAGCCCTTCCTTTTACAGCAGGCCGGCTGATTTTGAAGCGCTTGCCGCCACCGTTGTAGACAGGGCGATCGACCTCTGCGGACTTGAGCAGGACAGCTATCGCTGGGGCGAGAAATAATTACATTTTTTTAACAAAAGCGTGTTCCCCGATTAACCCTGAATAAGGTAACTTTGCGCTTGACAATTCGTAGAAAATAAAGTATCTTCGATTATAGTTAATTGACAACACCCTTAATGCAACATCAATGTTCGAATTAAGTAAAAATATACTGGAAAAAGTAAGCTTCGATAAGACACTTTTCCGCAAAGAGCTCACCAAAGCAGTGAAATGGCTTAAACCTGATGAAAAAACCTTATTGAAGGTATGGTGCCTTACCACCTTCGGCCATCAGTACAAGAATGAGATCATGGAGGTATTTAAGAATGTGACGAAGTCGTAGGAGTAAGGAGGGGAATGGGGTGCACTACTTCAAAAACTCAATATTCCTTTTCAGCCCGCTGAACTTTGTGCGCTTTACCGCAGAATCTTTGAACACGCGCTTAAAGGTCTCCTCGGTGATCTCCTCCCAATCTTTTTTGCTGAAGCCCAGCAGCTCGTTCGGCTCGAAATGAGGCTCTGAATGCGGCTTGGAGAAGCGGTTCCAGGGACACACATCCTGGCATACATCGCAGCCGAACATCCAGTTATTGAATTTTCCCTTTACTTCGTTGGGAATGCTGTCCTTTAATTCGATCGTGAAATAGGAGATGCATTTGCTGCCATCCACCACGTTGGGCGCAACAATGGCCTCCGTGGGGCAGGCATCGATGCACCTGGTGCAGGTGCCGCAATAGTCTTTGATAGGGCCATCGTAATCGAGCTCGAGGTCGACGATGAGCTCCGCAATAAAGAAGAAAGAGCCGCTTTGTTTGTTGATCAGGTTGCTGTGCTTTCCGATCC
>Ga0157372_10002417_pt1 | contig 20219 bp, 17 predicted proteins | sample C55metaG_FD_115307 | JGI IMG/M metagenome (GOLD analysis project Ga0157372, IMG submission 115307) | Corn rhizosphere microbial communities from Kellogg Biological Station, Michigan, USA - C5-5 metaG | ecosystem: Host-associated > Plants > Roots > Rhizosphere > Soil | place: USA: Michigan... | reverse complement strand
TAGCTCCACTATATACGGCCCCTCCACCTGAACGGATTTATCCTCACTTCACCTGCTTCCGGATCCGTATGATCCCGAGCCAGTTCATCGTCACGATCACCGGGTAGGTAGGATCGAACTCATACCACTTCCGGGCGAAATTAAGATTGTTGGGACTTTTATGATGGTTGTTCTGGAACAATTCACCCATCATTAAAAAGTCGAGCGGCAATGAATTTTTGCTGTGATCCTCATTGTCGTAGTTCGAGTAGCCGTATTTATGTCCGCACCAGTTCACGATCGCGCCATGCAAAGGGCCCATTGCAAAATGTACCGGCAGCAGAAGGAACATCCACCACACAGTGGCGAACTTAATATAGAACAGCGTGTACAGCACAGCGAACAGGATCCTTACGATCCACATATCGCTGATCTTATCAAGCATCTTCCACTCGGGATAGTTGCCGCGAAATGCCTTTTCAGGCTCCACGTTGTGCTTCGCATAATTGAGGTAGATGTTTTTCGTGCTCATGGTCATCTGCCATACATCCTTGAAGAAATGCGGGGAATGCGGATCTTTCTCGGTATCGCTGTAAGCATGGTGCATCCGGTGAAGGATCGCATAGGCACGGGGATTCAAAAAGGAAGAGCCCTGGGTAAGAAAGGTGAATGCGTAAAAAAAGCGCTCCCAGAACTTATTCATTGTGAACATCTTGTGAGAGGCGTAGCGGTGTAAAAAGAATGTCTGGCAAAACAGGGAAAGAAACCAATGCAAAAGGAAAAAAGCTAAAATGATCATGTAGGGTAACCGGATTAAGAAATTCGAACGCTAAGGTACGCAAAAATGCGCTTGTAAGGTTTAATAAACGAACGCCGGGGCCAAATGGTTTTGCATTTCACGATTCTGCTATATTTAGTATCTTTGTTCCGAAAACAAATGATTAAAATGGATTTAAGCAAATTAAAGAGACGTCCGTCCTATCCTTTTGAAACCATTGCCGTTGCTATTTCATTTTCACCAAGCTGCCTTCCCATCCTACTGGAAGCAAAACGGCTTGCTGATATTTGCGGAGCTGCGCTTTTATTATTGCACATCGGAGAAAAATCGAGCGAGAAGGACCAGCAGCTGGATGCAATGATGGCCAAGGCCGGCGTAAATCCAAGGCAGTCGCGCGTGATCTGGATGGAAGGCGAACCGGTGGATACCATTCTCCGTCTCTGCAAGCTTAACATTGTCGACCTGCTCATCCTCGGCGCACTCGAAAAAGAAAACCTCCTGAAATTTTATATCGGCTCCATTGCCCGCAACATCAGCCGCAAAGCAAAATGCTCGGTGCTGCTGCTCACGAATCCTTCTTCGGAACCTCAAAAATTCAAAAAGATCATCGTAAACGGGGTGGAAAATCCCAAAACGATCCATACCATCAACACCGCGCTTTATCTTGCAAGGCATTTAAAGGTGAAGGATGTGACCATTGTGAACGAAGTGCACATGCCCGGACTGGCGATGGCGATTGCCGACGACAGCACCGCGCCGGAAGCAAAGGAGATCAAGCGCAACATTACCGAAGATTTTACGGAAAGCCTGCATTCCCTTATCGACAAATGCGATGCGGGCGACATCAGGATCACCGATAAGATCGTGAAAGGAAAGCCGGGATATGCGATCAGCAAATATGCGAGCGATAAAAAAGCGGACCTGCTGGTGATCAACTCACCGGATACCAACCTGAACTTATTTGACAGAATCTTTACACACGATATTGAATTTATACTGGCCGATCTGCCCTGCAATGTACTGATCGTTCATTCACGCGTATCTGCCGACTAACCTATGAAATTAGGACACAGTGATTTAATCATTCTACTCTCCAGCATCGGAGCGGTATTGATATTGGCGCGGATCTTTGCCGAGCTTGGCAAAAAGATCAAAATGCCGATCGTCATGGGCGAAATATTGCTTGGGATCATCCTCGGCCCTACTGTGTTCGGATCGATCTCCCCTGATACCTTCAACTATTTTTTTCCAAAAGTCGGCGCTGCAAAAATAGCAATGGACGGGATCACCAACCTTGCCGTGATCATGCTTCTCTTTGTTGCCGGTATGGAAGTGCAGCTCCAGATCATCCTCAAACAAGGAAGAACAGCCGTGTACACCAGCTTCACCAGCATGGTCATCCCTTTCATACTCGGATTCTGTGCCGTGTGGTTCTTCCCCGGCTTCTTTCACTATACACCCGACCGCAAGCTGGTTTATGCGCTTTTCTTCGGGATCGCGATGGCGGTTTCCGCCCTGCCTGTGATCACAAGGATCCTGATGGACCTCAACTTGTTCAAAACAAAAGTGGGAATGATCATTATTGCCGCCGCGATCTTCGACGATCTTACCGGCTGGCTGATCTTTTCCTTTGTGCTCAGCTTAATGGGACAGGAAGGCGAGATCACCAACATCTGGTTCACCATCGGGATGATCCTGGGCTTTGGACTTTTCATGCTCATCGTAGGACGATGGATCATCAACCGCGTATTGCCCTGGATCCAGAAAAACCTGTCATGGCCCGGAGGCGTACTTTCCATTTCCCTCGGCTTCTGCTTTCTTGGCGCCGCTTTTACGGAATACATCGGCCTGCATGCGATCCTCGGCGCATTCATCGTAGGCATTGCGCTGGGCGACAGCGTTCACCTGCAGGAACGGGAACGCGAGATCATTCACCAGTTTGTAACGAATGTATTTGCACCTCTGTTCTTCGTCTCCATCGGCTTCAAAGTGAACTTCATTGAGAACTTCGACTGGCAGCTTGTAACCCTCGTATTATTCCTCGCTATGGTCTGCAAAGTATTTGGCGCTTCGCTGGGGGGCTACCTGGGTGGACTTACCAAGCGCGAATCCCTTGCGGTTGGCTTCGGACTGAATGCCCGCGGTGCCATGGAGATCATTCTCGGCACGCTCGCTCTGAATGCCGGACTGATCGACCAGAAAATGTTTGTCGCGCTGGTGGTGATGGCCCTGCTTACAAGCATGATCAGCGGACCGCTGATGAAACGTTTTATTGATTGATAACCGTATCGTTCACCACAGATTTCACGGATCTCACAGATAATATGGCGCTCCTCCGGAGCGCTGATAATTTCTTTTTGCGTTGTTTTTCTATTAATAATATGCTCCTCCGGAGCATGCTTGCATATTACAAGCCGCTCCTATGGAGCTTGTGTAACATGCTTGCTAATCCACAACAGGCCGCTCCTATGGAGCTTGTATAACGCATTTGCTAACCTATAAACAGATTGCTCCTACGGAGCTGCTCCTGGCATGTAATAAAGCACTCCTCCGGAGCGCTGATATTTTTTTCTGATTTTTTGTTATTAATAATGTGCTCCTCCGGAGCATTCTCCGCCTCACGCATGTTCTATGGGAAGCTCCGGAGGAGCGTATTATTAATTGCAAATATCCGCACACACCATCAGAGCTCCGGAGGAGCGAATTATCCTGACACAAACGGCAAGCTCCGGAGGAGCGCTCTGTTTATAACACAAATACTCATCCCAATCAAGCTCCATAGGAGCGACCTGTTTTTTTTCGCTCAGTCAAAACCCTCTATTGAAAGCTCCGGAGGAGCGTATTATTAATTGTAATACCAGCCAAAACCTTTCAGAGCTCCGGAGGAGCGAATTATTTAAGTGCAACTGGCAAGCTCCGGAGCAACGTCCTGTTTGTAACACAGTATTCACACCATACTTCAAGCTCCATAGGGCGGCCTGTTCACACGTAGCTGCATTACTATTCGTATATTTGCAGACCTATTTATAATTTAGAAAATGTTAGGACTGAAACTCGCCACCGACCCCCGCTGGGTAAATATCGTAGAAAGCAATATTGATGAGATCCTCACCGATCATGCCTGGTGTGAGCAGAAAGCCGCAACCAACGCGCTTTCCCTGATCGTGAACAACCCGAATTATACGGAAATGGTGACTGCCCTGATTGAAATTGCGAAGGAAGAGCTGCAGCACTTTGAACAGGTGCACGAGCTGATCAAAGCGCGTGGTAAGTCGCTGGGGCTGGAGCGTAAGGATAATTACGTAAATGAATTGTACAAGTTCATGCAGAAAGGCGGAAGCAGGAAGCAGTCGCTGGTGGACCGGCTTTTATTCTCCGCCATGATCGAAGCCCGCAGCTGCGAGCGCTTCAGGGTTCTTTCAGAAAACATAAAAGATGCGGAGCTTGCCAAATTCTACCGCGACCTCATGATCTCCGAGGCCACGCATTATACCACCTTTATTGGTTTTGCGCGCAAATACGGCGATCACATCGATGTGGACAAACGCTGGAAGGAATGGCTGGAGTTTGAAGCCTCGATCATTACCAATTACGGAAAATCCGAAACCATCCACGGATAGGCCTATTCACCCGTCATTTTTTTCTTCCAGTCCTCCGGGATCGCGATCGATTGATTGGTTTTGTAATTGAAGCAGACGATCACCGCCAATCCTTTTGCTGCCTCCACTTCCACCCCATCGATCACACGCACGATGGAGCAGCTCATATCAAAGCTTTTTGAGCCGATGCGCGATACCCATGTATAAGCAAAGACTTTATCATCGAGCAGGATCGGCTGTTTGTATTCCATTTCTATTTTTGCAAGGATCAGGCTCTCGCTTTCCCAATCGATCTTTACATCGCCCATCAGGGAATTGAAATAATCAACGCGTGCCAGCTCAAAGTAAGTGATGTGGTTGGCATTGTTCACATGCCCCAAACGGTCAACATCCTTAAAGCGGATCTGGATGGGTGTTTTTTGTTTAAATGAGTTCATATCGATCTACTCTTTTTTATAAAATTTCACAACATAGCGAAAACCTACGGTGGCAAATGATTTCGAAGGATCCTTGAACACTTTTTTATTCATGCCCTCGAAATTTTTACTCCCGCTGGCGGTCATTGAATTATCGCACCAGCTGCCACCCCGGATAAGATAACCATCCGGATCATTTTCCTTATTATAAAAACGTTCCAGCTCAAGGCTTGGTTCAAAGTATGCCGAGTTTATTTTCCTGAGCCTGCCCTGGTGATACGTGAAAACCGGGAGCCAGTTTTCTTTGTAGGTATCTCTCATCCATTCGGAAACATTATTTCCCATGAACAATACACCATTCTCATCTTTCGAGGCAGCGATGATCACTTCCGGATAGCTCTTTCCGGACTCCTTCAGCCGGACATTGAACAGGCAAAGACGGGAAACAGAACCTCCCGGCCATGGGCTGCGATAAGGCTTTGCACCAGTTAAAAACAGCAGCTTATAATTTCGGGGATGCCCTTCATAGTCATTATCCTTTTCCCATCCACCGGCAAGCGTATCGTTAAAGAGCGCGATCTTTGAATAGCCAATACTATCTGGCAGCAGCGACAATGACGTTATGAAATTCCTGTCATAAGAACTCGCATATTCAACTGCATAATTATTTTTTTTATTTGCCGTGGCCACCAGTTCCCATTCCATTTCGTCCGGAAGCTCATACTTTACTACATAGCCGCTGTGCTTCCTGTCGAGCTCCGCCTGCTTCTGTTTTGTTTTCCAGTACAGGAAGGCTTCGGCCTGCAACGCTGTTATTCCTACCACGGGATAATCATCGTATGCTATGTGCCAGTTGTACATATTGGTGTACGCCTCCATCTCGATTTCCTGGAAGTCATGCACCCAGTTCAATGTATCAGGGTAAATATTCACAATACATTTTTCAGAATGCTCATTCAGATAAACATAATTCAATCGCCGGGTGTCGATGTCTTTTCGTTTGTAATATCGTTCTTCCTCAACAAGGAAGATCGGCTCTATTGCTTTTACCACATTGCTATCCTGAATATCGATCTTCACGTCATAATTAAGCAGGTAACCCTTATCTGCCTCCGTCACTTTCGCAATAAATCGCTTATCACCGCTTTCAGCAAGCAATGTACGCATGATCGAATCGCGGACAGCGGAGATGAATTCCCTGTACTCTTTATTTGTGACCTCCGTTCTTTTAAAATAAAATGGCCGGTAAAAATCTTCCAAAGGTCTCTTCAGCTTTAGATACATACGATAGCCTGTTGCGTAATCATGATTATCGTAATAGCTGAGCGTATCGGAATAAAACAAGAAGGCTGCGGGGAGCCGCTGCATTGCAAAATAATCTTTATGCGGAGCGGTGATTAATTCATGGAGGCCAGGCTGCATTGTCAGCGCGGGATTTACATACAGGCATTCTTCCATCCGGAGCGGGGGCTTCGCAAAATTAGCTTTGTAATATGCGATCTTCTGCTCCGACTTCCTGAGCAGGGCTGTATCATAGGTATAAACGGGGGTGTTCAGCTGCCATGGATAAATGGTTACCGTTCTCTCAGAGCGGTCGACCGTATAAACTCCGTCAGATGGCCTTGGAACAGAAATGATGTTACGGTCCTTATCGTAACGGATGGTATCGGAGACCTGGGCGATGCAAAATAAATGGCAAAAAGAAAACAGTAAGAAGAAACGAACGCTCACAGGATGTATTGATCTCATCTGGTTTCAGTTTGTGTGGTACCCCGCGCTCAGCCGCACAGATTCAGTATAAAATCACGCATCCAGCTCTTCAAACACAGAGTTCTTACTTTTAAATTCCGGTACCAGCTCTTTCATTTTCTTCACAATGGCCTTGTTATCCTGCGAGTGGAACAGGCTGATCAGCTCCTGGACGGCTGCGGATACAACAGGAAAATCATACTCCTTCACCTTCGCCACCATGATCTGCTTGTGATGTGTAGGGATCGTATTCTCTTCGTTGGCAAGGAGCTCCTCGTATAATTTTTCTCCCGGCCGCAACCCGGTGTATACAATGCTGATGTCCTTATCGAGCACAAGCCCCGAAAGCTTGATCATCTTTTTGGCAAGGTCGATGATCTTCACGGATTTGCCCATATCGAAAATAAAGATCTCGCCGCCCTTGCCCATTGCACCGGCTTCGAGCACCAGCTGGCAGGCTTCGGGGATGGTCATGAAAAAACGTGTGATGTCGGGATGCGTAATGGTAACAGGCCCCCCGGTTTCGATCTGCTGGCGGAAGCGCGGGATCACAGAGCCGTTGGAGCCGAGCACATTTCCGAAGCGCGTGGTGATGAACCTTGTTGTGGAATTCTTATTGAGCGATTGTGTATAGATCTCCGCAATGCGCTTGCTCGCTCCCATCACGTTCGTAGGGTTTACAGCCTTGTCGGTGCTCACCATCACGAATTTCTCCACCTTGTATTGCACCGAAAGATCAGCCAGCGTTTTTGATCCGAACACATTTGTATAAACCGATTCGGAAGGATTGTTCTCCATCATCGGCACATGCTTGTATGCAGCGGCATGGAACACGATCTGCGGGGAGTACGTGCGGAACACATTCTCCATCCGTTCTTTATTCCGGATATCACCCATCACCACTTCATACCGCAGCGATTTGTATTTATCATGCAGCTCCATCTCGAGCTCATACAAAGGCGATTCCGCCTGGTCGAGCAGGACGATCTTCTCCGGCTGAAAGCGAATCACCTGCCGCACGATCTCGCTGCCGATGCTCCCTGCAGCGCCCGTGATGAGGATCACCTTTCCGTAAAACTGCTTTTTGATATTTTCCTTGTCGAGCTGGATCGCATCACGTTCCAGCAACTCCTCGATCTGCACTTTTTTGATCTGCCGGAAGCTCAGCTCGCCGTTGATCCAGTTGGTTACCGGCGGCACGTTCAGCACCTTCGTGTTGTGGTTGAGGCAAATATCGACCAGCTCCTGCTTCCGCGCAGGCGAAATGTCCTGTATCGAGATGATGAGGTTTGACACATCGTTGTTCGCCAGGAGATCGTCGAGCTTCGACATGCCGAAAATGCTCACGCCTTCCAGCTTCTTGCCCTGCTTCTTTTCGTCATCGTCTATAAAGCCAAGCACCTTGTATTTCGTTCCCGCATCGCGGTCGAGCGTACGCTTGGTGATAATGCCCGATTCCCCTGCGCCGAAAATAATAACGCTTCGCTTTTCCTTGTTCGGGTTGGAAATTTCGAGGTAGAGCGCCTTGTACATGATGCGCAGGCTGATCAGCAGAAAGGTGGTGGCCATGTACTCGATGATGATGATCGAGAACGGAACAGGGAATGTTTCATTGATGTTATAGGAAACAATATTCACCCCTGCATAGATCAGCGTTCCGAGTGTGATCACCAGGAAAATGCGCTGCGAATCCTTGGAGCTTGTGTATTTCACCATGCCCTGGTACGTTTTGGCAAGGTAAAAAGTAACCAGCCTTACGCCGAGCACAATAGAGAATACCATCGGGAAAGCCTGCACTTCCACCGGTGGAATGGCGAAGTTGAAACGCACAAGGTATGCAAGCAGCAATGAAAAGGTGCAGATGAACAGATCGATCAGTAAAATGACCCATCGCGGCAGGTTGCGCTGAAATAAGAACTCGAGTGCTTTCATGTGCATTAGAATGCCCAAAGATAAAGATTTCAGCGGATAAAGGCTATCAAAAAAATATCGCGCACGCCCGCCCTGTTTGTGTTTAATTGCTATTTTTACAGGATAAACAAAACCCCTATGGCAGTTTCTCTTGTTACCGGCGGCGCAGGCTTTATCGGCGCCCATGTGACCAATGAATTGATCGCGCTCGGCCACAAAGTGGTGGTGCTCGATGACCTCAGCGGTGGCTTCGCCGATAATGTAAATCCGGAAGCTATTTTCGTGGAAGGTTCGATCACCGATCCCGCCCTGCTGGAAAAGCTTTTCAACGAGTATAAATTCGATTATGTATATCATCTTGCCGCTTATGCCGCGGAAGGGCTGAGCCATTTCATCAAGCGCTTCAACTATACCAACAACCTGATCGGCAGCGTTAACCTCATCAATGAAAGCATTAAGCACAAAGTGAAATGCTTTGTGTTCACGTCTTCCATCGCCGTATATGGCGCCCTGCCTCCGCCGATGAAGGAGGATATGGTGCCGCAGCCGGAAGACCCTTACGGAATTGCCAAATATGCAGTGGAGCAGGATCTGAAGACGAGCCATGAAATGTTCGGCCTTAATTCCATTATTTTCCGCCCGCACAATGTGTACGGCGAGTACCAGAACATCGGCGACCGTTACCGCAACGTAGTAGGCATTTTCATGAACCAGCTGATGCAGGGCAAGCCGCTTACCGTTTTCGGCGATGGCTCCCAAACCCGCGCGTTCAGCTACATCGGCGACATTGCACCTGCCATTGCCAATTGCGTGAACAATCCCGCAGCCTACAACCAGGTGTTCAACATCGGCGCCGACAAGGATTACCGCGTGGATGAGCTTGCGCTTGCAGTGATGGATGCGATGGGCATCAAAGGCGAGCTGCGCAGACTGCCTGCCCGCAACGAGGTGCTGCATGCACATTCCGACCACGAAAAAGCGCAGCGGATCTTAGGCATTCATACGGAAACCCCGCTCAGCGAGGGATTACAAAAGATGGCCGGATGGGTGAAAAGATCGGGCGTAAGAAAAAGCAGCCGTTTCAAAAACATAGAAATCCTGGAAAAGCTTCCGCAGGTTTGGCTGGAGGATTGATCGCCAATGAAGAAAGTATTATTCATAGCATCGCACCGCAAGGACCGCTCTCCCAGCCAGCGTTTCCGCTTCGAGCAGTATTTCGGGCACCTGCAGCAGAACGGCTTCGAATGCCACCTTTCCAATCTTTTATCGGCGGAAGACGACAAGGCATTTTATGGCAGCGGAAACTTTTCGGAGAAGATCTCCATCCTGGTCAGGAGCTTTTTAAAGCGCCGAAAAGATGTGAGGACCGCTAAGCAATACGATATTGTGTTCGTTCAGCGCGAAGCCTTCATGACCGGCTCCACTTACTTCGAAAAAAAATTAAGCCGCAGCGGCACAAAGATGATCTTCGATTTCGATGATTCCATCTGGATCCTCGATACCTCCAATGCCAATAAAAAATGGGAATTTTTGAAGGATGCAGAAAAAACATCCCGCATCATTTCCTTCTCCCACATGGTGTTTGCAGGCAATCAATACCTTGCGGATTACGCGGCGCGCTTCAACAAAAATGTGAAGATCGTACCGACCACCATCGATACAGGCGAATACAAAAGGATCATCCCGGCGGAGAAAAAAAATACTGTCTGCATCGGCTGGAGCGGAAGCATTACCACCATCAAGCATTTCGAGTATGCTATTCCCTTTTTACTGCGCATCAAAGAAAAATACGGCGATAAAGTTTCCATCAAAGTGATCGGCGACAGCTCTTACGTGCATGAAGCGCTGCAGATAAAAGGCATTGCCTGGGTCCGGCAGGATGAAGTGAAAGAGCTTTCGGAGATCGATATCGGGATCATGCCGCTGCCTGATGATGAATGGACCAAAGGCAAATGCGGACTCAAAGGACTGCAGTACATGGCGCTCGAGATCCCGACGATCATGTCGCCGGTAGGCGTGAACACAGAGATCATCAGCGATGGAAAGAACGGCTTTTTAGCAAAAGGTGAAGATGAGTGGGTGGAGAAGATCTCGAGGCTGGTTGACTCGGAAGAGCTGCGCCTGCAGATCGGGCGGGAAGGCCGGAATACCGTGGAAGCAGGCTATTCGGTGAGCGCCCAGCAAAACAATTATGTGCGCTATTTTAATGAATTATTAAAGGGATAAAAAACGTACATTTGTGCTACAGGCAGAGAGCTGTAAATAGCGCTGCAAACATCGGAAAAGACTACATTACGAAATAAAAACATCATAAAACATGGACACGACAACAGAATTAAAAAGCGTAGCATTAGAAAAAAAACATATTTCATTAGGCGCGAAGATGGTGCCTTTCGCAGGATATAACATGCCGGTTTCCTACACAGGACTGAATGACGAGCACATGACCGTTCGCAGCGCAGTGGGTGTTTTTGATGTGAGCCACATGGGCGAATTCATCTTAAAGGGCGATGATGCCCTCGACCTGATCCAGCGCGTAACTTCAAACGACGCAGCAGTGCTGACCGACGGAAAGATCCAGTATTCCTGCCTTCCGAACGATAAAGGCGGCATTGTGGACGACCTGCTCGTATACTGCATCAATGATAAAGAATACATGCTGGTGGTGAATGCCTCCAACATTGAAAAGGACTGGAACTGGATCAGCAAGTACAATACAAAGAATGTGGAGATGAAGAACATTTCCGATTCGGTTTCATTGCTTGCCGTTCAGGGGCCGAAAGCGATCCTTGCCCTGCAGAAGCTCACCGACATGAACCTCTCCGAGATCCCTTACTATTCCTTCAAAAAGGGCACGTTCAACGGAGAAGCGAATGTGATCGTTTCCAACACCGGCTATACAGGCGCAGGCGGATTCGAGATCTATTTTGCAAATGAAGTGGCCGGTAAAATGTGGGATGCGATCTTTGCTGCCGGCGCTGAGTTCGGCATCAAGCCGATCGGCTTAGGCGCGCGCGACACGCTCCGCCTCGAAATGGGCTTCTGCCTTTACGGAAATGATATCGACGACACCACTTCACCGATCGAAGCGGGATTAGGCTGGATCACCAAATTCACAAAAGACTTCACCAACAAGGCCGCGATCCTCGAACAAAAAGAAAAAGGCGTTTCAAGGAAATTAGTGGGCTTCGAAATGATCGACCGCGGAATTCCCCGCCACGACTACCAGATAGCCGATGCCTCCGGGAACATCATCGGGAAAGTAACTTCAGGAACGCAGTCGCCATCGCTGAACAAAGCGATCGGCATGGGCTACGTTCAAACCGCTTTCGCCAAGGCGGATACCGAAATTTTTATCATGATCCGCGATAAGGCGATCAAGGCAAAGGTGGTGAAGATCCCGTTTTACAAGGCATAGTATAAACACGCTGTATGGAAAAAAAGCTGATCGTTGACGTTTGCCTTTCACCGCATTTATACCCTGTATATCACAGGGACGATCACATCGTGGTGGTCATTGATATTCTCCGCGCCACATCGGCCATGTGCACGGCCTTTGAACATGGCGTAGACAAGATGATCCCGGTAGCAACAGTAGAAGAAGCAACAGCATACAAGAACCAGGGATTTCTCGTGGGTGCAGAACGCAACGGCATTGCACTGGAAGGATTTGACTTCGGGAATTCGCCCTACAGCTACATGACGGATGCCATTAAAGGGCAAACCATCGTGATCTCCACCACCAACGGCACACAGGCGATAGAAGCCGCACGGAATGCCTATAAGGTTGTGATCGGGGCATTCACCAATATTACCGCATTGTGCGAATGGCTGCAAAAGCAGGAGCGCAATGTGCTGCTGCTCTGCTCGGGCTGGAAGAACAGGTTCAACCTGGAAGACAGCTTATTTGCGGGCGCAGTGGCTGACCGTCTTTTGACAAGCGGACTGTTCCGCAGCGGCGATGCTGCGCTGGCGGTTTCGTCGCTCTACAGCCAGGCGAAAAAAAATCCGTATAAATTCCTGCACAGTTCCTCGCATGCCGAAAGGCTTGCTGCGATGGGGCTGAAGGCGGACATAAAATATTGCCTCCAGGTAGACCGCACAACAGTGATCCCGGTGCTCGAGGGCAAACACCTGGTAAAATTATCTTAACTGAGCTTCTTTTGAAACGGCTTTTCTTATTCATCGTTGCGCTGGCACTCGCCTTCTTCCTTCTTGTTCCTTCCGGGGAACCGGCCTGGTCATGGGGATTTTTCGCGCATAAGAAGATCAACCGGATGGCTGTATTTACGCTGCCTTCCGAGATGATGGGCTTCTACAAGCTGCATATCGAATACATCACGGAGCATGCCGTGGATCCCGACAAGCGCCGCTATGCCAATGAAGATGAGGCTCCGAGGCATTACATCGACATCGATCATTACGGCGAGCACGCTTTCGACTCTGTTCCGAAATTCTGGAAGAATGCCGTTAAAAAATATACGGAAGACACGCTCAAGGCCTATGGCATTGTGCCCTGGCACATTGAGAAAATGGTGTACCGCTTAACGGAAGCCTTCAAGGAGGAAAACCTCGACCTCATCCTCCACTACTCTGCCGACCTCGGGCATTACATTGCCGATTCGCATGTTCCCCTGCACACCACCGAGAACTACAACGGTCAAATGACCAACCAGAAAGGTATTCACGGCTTCTGGGAGTCGCGCATCCCGGAGATGAAATCGGATGGCTATGATTATTTTGTAGGAAAAGCGAGATACATCGACAAGCCGATCAACAAGGCCTGGGAAGTGGTGAAGGCCAGCCACGCGGCAGTGGATTCGGTGCTGAAATTTGAAGCGGCGCTGAATGCGAAGTATTCGCCGGATAAAAAGTACAGCTTCGAGAACCGCGGCGCCACGCTGATGAAAGTATACTCCAAAGAATACACGGAGGAATACGACCAGATGATCGCGGGAATGGTGGAGCGGAGAATGCGCGCCGCCATTATTACCGTAGGCAGCCTCTGGTATACCGCATGGGTGAATGCCGGCAAGCCCGACCTCAACCGCTTTGGCAACAAGGAGATCAGCGACTCGCTGAAAAAAGTAAATGCCGCGGAAGAAGAGCTCTGGAAAACGGGGAAGACGAAAGTGGTAAAGGGCCACGACGATTAGCCATGAAAAAATTTCTCAAACTATTCTTCTCCTTTCTCCTTATTGTTGTTGCCGTTTATTTCCTGTTCTTCAGCAAGCGTTATCCTTTGAGCATCATCAGCCATTCCATGTCGGTTGGGGATTCGGTCGACTCTTACAACGGCGTTACCGTTTACAACAACGGCATCGATTATCCCAAAAGCTATGGCAGGCATTATAATTCCGACAGCTCCTTTTATTATGGAAAAAAGTGGCAGTGCGTTGAATTCATCAAGCGGTATTATTACGATCATCTGCGGTTCGCAATGCCTGACGGCATGGGAAATGCAAAAGACTTCTATGATCCTGCCGTAAATAACGGGAAGCTGAATAAACGCAGAGGATTGCTGCAGTTTAAGAACGACAGCACCTCAAGGCCGCAGCCCGACGACATTCTTGTATTTGGCGGAAAATACGGGCATGTTGCAATCGTTACCCGGGTAAGCGATACGGAAGTGGAAGTGATCCAGCAGAATATTTACATGACGCCGAGGGAAACATTTCCATTGAAATTCGTGAACGGAATTTATTCTGTGGGCGACAGGAAAAAGCCGAACGGCTGGCTCAGGAAGGCGGACTAATTATTTCTTTTTCGCCTTCGTACAAAGCAATCAGGGCAACAAACAAAAACATATTTCACCGGGCTTACAAATTGTAGTAAATTTGAATAGCAGCTCAGCATCTGTCAAGAAGACCCTGAAACAAGTTCAGGGTGACGTTCTAATAAAGATTGAATCTCTTATCATGAAAAAAATTCTTTTCCCGCTCTTTATCGTCTGCACGCTTTTATCCTGCAGCACTTCCTCTTTCTTTTATGCGCCTAAAAAAGAGCTTGTATATTCTCCCGATACCAACATTTATAATGTGGAGATCATCAATTTCAAATCGGGCAACGGCAACACGCTGAACGGGTGGTTCCTGAAGCCGAAGCATAGTCCGGCAAAAGCCACTGTGCTACAGCTGCACGGCAACGGCGGGAATATCTCCTATCAATATCAATTTGCAGAGCCACTGGTGAAAGCGGGCTACCAGGTAATGGTGTTCGATTATGAAGGCTATGGAAATTCCACAGGCAAGCCTTCACAGGAAAAAGTGCTGGACGATGCCATTCAGTCCTTGAAATACGTACGGAAGCGTGAAGATGTAATTGGCAAGAAGCTGGTGCTGTTCGGGCAATCGCTGGGCGGACATCTCTCCTGCGTGGTTGCCGCGAAAGAAGGAGCAATGATCGATGCGCTTGTAGTGGAAGGCGCATTCTCAGGGCATGAGCTGATGGCTGTATATGTGGGAAAACAGCATGGCGCACCGAAATGGCTGGCAAAATTGCTTGTGCGCACCAAATACGAAGCGATCGATTACATCGATAAGGTAACGGTTCCGAAGCTTATTATTCACAGCACGGAGGATGCCACCTGCCCGTTCTTCATGGGACAGGCGCTTTACGAAAAAGCCGCAATGCCAAAAGAGTTCTGGGAAATAAAAGGCGGGCACATCCTGGCGAGCCGCCTTTACCCGAAGGAGCTTGTGGAGCATTTCGATAAATTATTGGGATTGTAAGATCACAAGAACACACTCTAACCCCTCTCAGTGTCATCTGTGGTGAGCTCAAACCTCCTCAATCACAAAGCCCAGCTTCTTCAGGTCGCTCCAGTAGCCCGGATATGATTTCTTTACGATCTCGGGATGCTCGATCAGCACCGAATCGAACTTGAGCGCGAGCGGCGCAAATGCCATAGCCATGCGATGATCGTCGTACGTATGAATGGAAGGCGGCGCATTTAAAACGTCCGCAGGCATTATTTTCACAGCCTTGTCGTTCCTGATCTCCAGCTCCACACCCATCTTTTTCAATTCGTTCTGAAGCGCAAGGATCCTGTCTGTTTCCTTGATCCGCAACGTGTGCAGCCCGTTAAAAAACGTAGGGATCTGCAATGCGGCGGTAGTTACGGCAACCGTTTGCGCTATATCGGGACAATCGGAAAAATCGAATCCGAAGTGCTCATCCTTCACACGCATTTTAGTGAGGCGGATGCCATCGGCAGTATATTCAGTGCGCACCCCGAAAAATGTAAACACATCGGCAATGATCGCATCTCCCTGCAGGCTGGGGTTCTTCAATCCTTTGATGGTGATGTCGGCTTCCTCTGCAAGCGCCGCTATTTCGTACAGGTACGAAGCGGAGCTCCAGTCGCCTTCCACAGTGTACACATATTCATCATCCGTTTTTTTATGATAGCTCTGCTTGCTCACGGAGATCGAGTTATCGTGCCATACGCCATACACGCGGAATTCTTCCAGCATCTTCAGGGTCATATTGATGTACGGCCGCGATGTAACCTCTCCCCTGAACTTTATCACGAGTCCGTTCTGTAACGCAGGCGAGATCAGCAGCAGGGCTGAGATGAACTGGCTGCTTACATTTCCATCCATCTCCACTTCGCCGCCTTTTAGTGTCCGTCCTTCTATCTTCAACGGCGGAAAGCCATCATTCTCCGTATAGGTAATGCTGGCACCCAGCTCACGAAGCGCATCCACGAGGATCCCGATGGGGCGCTTCTTCATCCGGTCGGAGCCGGTAATGATCCTTGTTCCGGGCTTTGTGGCGTAATAAGCTGTGAGAAAGCGCATCGTGGTTCCGGCAGGGCCCACATCGATCGTTTGCATGCCGGGAGTGTACAAAATATCCTGCAGGGTTTGTGTGTCCTGCGCTTTTGCAATATTGGCGATCTCAAATTCATCTTCACACAATGCCTGGATGATGAGCGCGCGGTTACTTTCGCTTTTGGAGGCGGTAAGCTCTATGGTACCGCTTATTTTCTTCGAGGGGTGAGAGATCCTGTAATTCATATTACTTCAGGAGTTTGACTTCTTGGGTATAATAATTCAATGACTCGTTAATGAGCTCAACCGTTGCAGACTTGTTTATTTCACAGCTGCCGATGTTTGTGAGCAATGAAAAGCGGATGTCGTCCTTTTCATTTTTTTTATCGTGCTTCATGAGCTCCGATAACCTGCCGGGACTCATTTTTTCAATGGAGATCTTCCGGTATGTTTTCAAGATGAACCGCGTGATCGATTGCAGCTCCTTTTCCGGGAGACCGCAGATCTTATACGAAAGCCAGGCTTCGCAAACCATGCCCACCGCTATTGCCTCGCCGTGGAGCAGCGGATTCTCCGGATCGGTTTCAAGCGAGCAGCTTTCTATCGCATGGCCGATGGTATGGCCGAAATTCAGGATCTTTCTTTTCCCGCTTTCCTTCGGGTCTTCCTGCACCACCGCATTCTTGATCTGCACAGAAATATGGATCAGCTCTTCCAGCCCTTCTGCCTGCGCAGGCTTATGCTGCAGGAGCCTTTCCCAGTATGCCGCATCGGCGATCAGCGCATGCTTGATCATCTCCGCGAAACCGGATAGCACCTGCCGCCTGTCGAGCGTACGGATGAAATCATTATTGATGAACACCGCGGCCGGATTGGCAAATACGCCGATCTCATTCTTCAGGTGATGAAGATCGATGCCGGTTTTTCCGCCGACTGAGGCATCCACCTGCGAAAGTAAGGTTGTGGGAATATTGATAAAATCGATGCCGCGCTTGAAGGTGGATGCGATAAAGCCACCCATGTCGCTGATCACGCCGCCGCCAAGGTTTACAAAAAGCGAATGGCGGTCGGCACCCAGCTCGCTCAGCGTGCTCCAGATCTGCGCGCATACCTCGAGGCTCTTGTTCTCCTCACCGCTCTCGATCTCGATGAGCTCTGCGGTTTTAAAGTACTCAACCTGCTCTACCAATCCCGGATAGCAATGCCTGAGAGAATTTTCATCAACAAGGATAAAAAGCCTGGAATACTTATCCTTCGCCGCCCGGAAAAACCGGTTGATCTCCTTTGCAATGCTCGTATTTATATAAACGGAATAGCCCGCTGACCTGATCTCTGGCATATAATTTAATTAACACAAATATAATCAAAGCAGTTTGATAAAAGGCTTCATAAATGACCACAATACGGACGGGAACTTAATTTTCTTACTCTTAAAAATCATTTTATTTATCACAATAAGCAATTATCTTTGCCGGATCAAGAGAACCGGGATAACCGGAACGTAACACGGCGATGCCTCAACCTGAAACATTATAAACTGACATGCTTTCATTCAACAATACAGAAGTTGCTTTTTCCGGTAAATCCAATAACGACCTCAACCGTTCGTACTGGCTGTTCAAGCTGGTATCCAACAGCACTTTTGTGAATATCGGGAAATCGCTGACCACGTTTGCGATCAAAACATACCTGCCGATCAAAGGGCTGATAAAAGCCACGATCTTCAAGCAGTTCTGCGGCGGCGAAACCATCCAGGAATGCGACAGGACGATTAAGGAGCTTGGAAAATTCAACATCGGGACCATCCTCGATTACTCCGTGGAAGGAAAGGAAAGCGAGCATGATTTTGATGCCTGCCAAACGGAAACCATTGAAACCATTGAAAAAGCGAAGAACGATACGCATATCCCGTTCTGTGTTTTCAAAGTTACCGGACTTGCACGCTTCGATCTGCTGGAGAAAGTAAGCGCAAAGGCAACGCTGAGCGCGGAGGAGCAGAAGGAATACGGACGCGTGCAATTGCGCGTGAGCGCGATCTGCAAAGCGGCTTACGAAGCCGGGGTGCCTGTTTTTATTGATGCAGAGGAAAGCTGGATCCAGGAAGCGATCGACAACCTGGCGAACCAGATGATGGTGCTCTACAATACCGAGAAGGCGATCGTTTACAATACCTACCAGCTGTACCGTAAGGACAGGCTTTCTTACCTGCGTGTTTCCTTCGAAAAGGCAAAGGACAATAATTATTTTTTAGGCGCAAAGCTGGTGCGCGGCGCTTATATGGAAAAGGAACGCAAGCGTGCGATCGAAAAAGGCTATCCATCCCCCATCCAGGATACCAAGGAAAATACCGACCGCGATTATGATGCGGCAGTGGAATTCTGCCTTGAGCATATCGACCGGATCGCGATTTGTGCCGGCACTCATAACGAAGCAAGCTCTATGAAGCTGGCGGATCTGATGCAGGCCAAACAAATTTCCGGGGGCAACAAGCACATTTACTTCTCCCAGCTGCTCGGCATGAGCGACCATATCAGCTTTAACCTTGCCAATGCGGGTTACAACGTAGCGAAATATGTTCCGTACGGACCGGTTCGCGAAGTGCTTCCTTACCTCATCCGCAGAGCGCAGGAAAATACTTCCGTGAAAGGACAAACCGGCCGCGAGCTGAGCCTGATCATCAAGGAAAAGGAAAGAAGAAAGAGCTCAAAAAACTGATGCTCATCTCCCAGGTTTAAATTTTTGTCGAAAATCTTCAGCCGTATCATTTTTCTTTCTACTTTTGCATTTAACCAAATGATTAAACCATTAAATTAAATGAAACAGTTAAAAGATACTTCCACTGAAGAACGCATCCTTGAGGCTGCGAAAGCGGTGTTCATGAAGTACGGACTTTACGGCGCGCGCATGCAGGACATTGCGGATACCGCCGGCATTAACAAAGCGCTTCTTCACTACTATTTCAGGAACAAGGAGAAGATGTTCGACAAAGTGTTTGAAGGCGCCCTCCAGAAATATTTTCAGTCGGTAGACGTATTCGGCGACACCACGCTCCCCATGAAGGAGCGGATTTTCAAATACATTGATAACATCGTGACCTTTCTTTCGGAGTACCCGCAAATGACCATGTTCATCATCAAGGAGATCAGCATCAACCCCGAAATATTCAAGGAAAAGCTGCAGGCGCTGAAAAGAGGCCGTACCGTGCGTTTCATACAGGCCTTAGAGGAAGAGATAAGCGCGGGAAAATTAAAGAAGATCGACCCTGTGATGTTCATGATCAACCTGCATTCGCTCTGCACATACCCCTTTATCGCGGCGCCGCTTTTCAAGCATGTCCTGAAAGCGAACGGGAAAGATTATGAAAAAGATTTTTCCCCTGAAAAGCTGAAACAATCCGCAAAAAACTTTGTTGAACTAACACTCGGAAAATAACACATCCCATTAACACAGCTCTATGAAACGCTTTACATTTTTATTCGTCCTTTTTTCAGGCATGTGCTCCGGACAAACATTGTCCCTCGACTCCTGCATCCAGATGGCGAAGCGCAATTACCCCCTCATCAAACAGAACAACCTGATCTCGGCAAATGAAGAGAACATGCTGAAGGCCGACAACAAGAACTGGCTTCCGAAATTATCCTTCATCGGTAAAGCAACGTACCAGTCGGAAGTGGTTGAGTTCCTCGGCAAATCATTTCCGCACGACAGCTACATCACAGCGCTCGATCTCGAGCAAACCGTTTACGACGGAGGCCAGATCAAACAGCAGAAGAATCTCGACAGGCTTAATGGTGAAACCGAGCTGCTGAAGAACCAGGTGGAGCTGTACAAGCTTGCCGACCGCATCACACAGCTGTACAGCAACATCCTGCTGCTCCGCGAGAATGCAAAAACGCTGAACGTTTATAAGGACGACATCAACAACAAAAAGAAGATCCTTTCCGCTTCCGTTGCCAACGGGTTGAGCCTGCAAAGCAACCTGGATGCGCTGGAAGCGGAAGAGCTGAAAACC
>Ga0157372_10002414_pt1 | contig 20230 bp, 17 predicted proteins | sample C55metaG_FD_115307 | JGI IMG/M metagenome (GOLD analysis project Ga0157372, IMG submission 115307) | Corn rhizosphere microbial communities from Kellogg Biological Station, Michigan, USA - C5-5 metaG | ecosystem: Host-associated > Plants > Roots > Rhizosphere > Soil | place: USA: Michigan... | reverse complement strand
TATCTTCTCTTTGCGGTCGGGCTTCTCAATGCATCGCTGTTTGCTGCCTCCATCCTCCCGCTCTCAACCGCTTACACGGCGTGCGAAGCCTTGGGATTCGAGTCTGGATTGAACAAGAAATTTCGCGACGCCCCGGCTTTTTATTGGCTCTATACCGCCCTGATTGTCATTGGAGCGGCGATCATCCTGACCCCGCACGCTCCGTTAGTGAAGCTGGCGGTGCTTTCGCAGGTTCTAAACGGAGTATTGTTGCCGTTCGTGCTCGTGTTCATGTTGTTGCTGGTCAACAAGCGCGAATTGATGGGGCGCCTGACCAACTCTCGCTTGTACGATTTCGTTGCTTGGACTCTGACGGGGCTTATTGTGTTACTGGCCGGCACGCTGCTCGTCTCCGCTCTGAGAAATTGAGTGCAACCGAGATGTGCCGGGAGAACGATGGCGGCCACTCGCTTTTGTTGTTAGCTTTGCGCTTCAAGCGGTGTTGACGTTTGGCAAGCGATCAGAGCGCGGCGAATGAGGCCACCACATGTGCCGACCCGTGTCCTTGAATTCATGCGGGCGGACAGGGAATCTGCAAAGAGCACCAAATGGCTACTCTCAGGCGCAGAAAATACGGCGGATCGTAAGGCCGACCGCAGCCTCGGGACATGAAGTAGCGAACTCCTTGCACTGCATGTTACCCAGAAGTTTCTGGACGCAGGCCGTGTTTCGGATCTCTTGGGCCCAAATAATTCCTGTGTATGGCTTCAATAAGAAGAATGAATTAGTCATGCGAGCCTTCAACGGAGATAATCCCGAGCATCGCAATCATTGCACAATCTCGGTTCGGCACCCGCGCGACACTATACGCCAGCCTCGTCCTAGTGGTTTGTTTCGCGGCGGAGAGCGTCGGCCCGCTGAAGTATGAACCTTCAGAGTTTCTAAAATCGCAGCCGTGTGCAATCCAAACTCCTCAACGTCCGGCTTCTCTTTCTCTGCAATCTTTCCGTACGCGTGTGCGTGCGGCGTACCTTCAACAGAAGGGCTCTAAGGCTTTAGCCAACGTCCGTGCCGCTGGGCTGACATTCACCTACGCTGTTCTCAATTTGTGCTCAAACTTGGCTTTCAGCCAAGGTGGACGCAACTGGTCCGCAATTGGTCGTGCTCCTCCTCGTTCGAATATCTAAATACATCCTGAAACATCCGTGTCCTGCGGTTCTTGACGCGCCAGTGTGTGCTATGTGCACACATGGCCCAAGTAAACAGGCTGTTCCCGTCGTGTATTAAACCGGAGAACCAACTAAGAGGAGGGTTGGATGGATATCCTTGGATCGATTCTTTCGCGGTCGTGTGCGAGCACCGCAGTGCCCCGCAAAGGCGGGCATTTTGTGAAGATTGCGGTAGTGTCCGGCATTCTGCTGTCCTTAGCATCGCGTGCGCTAGGGCAGGCACCGGACCTGCAGTCACTTGACGCCGCAACTAAGGCTGCTCAGAGTGCGGGCGACAACGCCTGGATGCTCGCAAGTGCAGCTTTGGTGTTGATGATGACCGGGCCGGGCTTGGCTCTTTTCTACGGAGGACTGGTAAGAAAAAAGAACATCCTGGCGACCATGATGCAGAGTTTCGTTTTGATGGTCGTTATCACTGTGCTATGGGCTCTGGTTGGATACAGCTTGGCATTTGGAGAGGGAACATCATTTATTGGCGGCTTTCGGTACGTTTTTTTGCATGGTGTTGACACCTCACCGAACGCTGACTACGCCGCGACCATCCCTCAGCTGACGTTCATGGTGTATCAGCTGATGTTCGCGATTATCACTCCTGCGCTGATAACAGGCGCATTTGCTGAGCGCATGAAATTTAGCGCGATGTTGCTCTTCATGACGCTTTGGGCAGTTCTGGTGTACTTCCCGATGGCCCACATGGTTTGGGGAAAAGGAGGACTGCTCAACGCCTTCTTAGGGGGGAAGATTCCATGTTTTGATTTTGCCGGCGGAACTGTCGTTCATATCACGTCCGGCGTGTCGGCGCTTGTTTGTGCTCTCTACCTCGATAAACGCCTCGGGTATCCGACTGGCATGAAACCGCACAGCATCGTGCTCAGCTTTATCGGGGCATGCCTTCTTTGGGTGGGTTGGTTCGGCTTCAATGCGGGGAGTGCGTTGGGTGCATCGGGTTTAGCCTCGAGCGCTTTCGTAGCTACCCACTTTGCAGCCGCTACCGCCGCGCTCGGATGGATGCTGGCTGAATGGATGAAAGTTGGGAAACCGAGTGTCCTTGGCGGAATCTCGGGTAGCGTGGCTGGGCTTGTAGCAATTACTCCCGCATCGGGATTTGTAAAGCCCATGCCAGCGTTGCTGATCGGGTTTTTCGCAGGCCTCTTTTGTTATTTCATGGTCACCGCGGTCAAGAAGAAGTTTGGGTATGACGATTCTCTGGACGCCTTTGGAGTGCACGGTGCTGGCGGCACACTAGGAGCGATCCTCACCGGTATATTCGCCACGAACGTAGTGAACAATGCGCTTAAGGACGGTTCAGGAAATCCCCTGCCTTTGGGACTTGTGGATGGCAATGCAAGGCAGGTGCTTAATCAAGGGATAGCCTGCGTGATCGCGTGGGCGTTGGCCATTATTGGCACGCTCGCGATTCTCAAGATTTGTGACCTCGTCATTGGCCTTCGGGTTAGCCCCGAGCAAGAGACGGAAGGACTCGATCTCGCGCTCCATGGTGAAGAGGGCTACATCTTGGAGTCATAACTTCCTCTCGCAACACCAAACGTATCCATCACATTGGAAGGGAAAACATGATGACGAAAATTGAAGCGATCATTCAGCCATCGAAATTAGAGAGTTTAAAAGGTGCACTTGCGCAACTCGGCGTTGAGGGGATGACAATCCTCGAAGCCCGTGGTCATGGAAGGCAAAAAGGACACACCGAAGTCTATCGCGGTCGGGAATACCAGGTTGACCTCATACCAAAAATCAAGGTTGAAATGGTGGTACCTGAGGAGCGGGCGGAAGCGACCATTGCCGCAATCGTCGACAGCACATCAACCGGGAAAATCGGGGACGGGAAGATCTTTGTGTCAAAGATTGTCGAAGCGATAAGGATTCGAAACAAAGAACGCGGAGTTAGTGCCCTTTGAACCTTCTCTTAGCCTCTACCTGGGCGCCTTTTCTTGACGATCCAGGTCGAGTCCTCTTGATGTCTGTCGTAAGCGTCGGCCAAAACGTAGCGACGACAAGAGCGAGATGCAGGGACCTCTGCATCTCGCTTATTTTGGCGCGACACCGACACGATCTCCTCGTCGAGCAGGTCTTACCAGCATTCATTGCAGTTATGAGGTGAATGCTGCAGGCAACAGCTCCGCTGCACCTGCGGACAAGAGTCGGTGCACCCTGCGAGCGATTCCGCCTAGACACGAAGTTGTGCCGATTAAGAAAATCGTAATAGTTCATTCGCCTTTATGTACTTTATTCGAAATTGGCTGATTGCTACCTTTCTTCATACGCACAGCGTTGGAACAGAGGGGGGCAGGGCCGAGGTGAACTCGATCCTTCAGCGGAGGAACTGTAATAGCGCGTGGCGGATCACAAAAAAAGGATAATTCGAGGTTCAAAATGGATGCAGGGCACATTTTGGTGGGAGTATTGACCAGCGCAGCGATAGGTTGGCTAGTATGGGCGGAGATGAACTCGCGGCGCAATAGCTCCAGAGCGGATGCTCGTAAGGGAGATCAAGCTGAAGCCGGTCGTGGAAGGCAGTGAACTGAAACGCCCCTCAGTCCCACGCTTACCAGTACCGTGGGGGAAGCGTTCGCGCTCACATTCTGAGTGCGCATACCGACAGGGGAACACCCGCAGGATGGCTACTTAATCGACAGCCTTGGATCGTCTTCCATAAATCGAGAAACAGACCTTCCGTTTTTCTTGCCGCCCGAACGGGCCCGTTCGGCGGTCGCCACAGCCAACAGTGGATTTACGCCAAGGGTTGAGAGGCTCTGATTATTGTCGCGCAAGCGCGGTTAAGCTCTCACCTCCATTTCGCTCTGAATATCGACCTCGCTGCCTCCGGCAAATTTAAGTTGAAGCGGAACATGAGATGCCTCTGGATAGAGACGTGCAGGTCAACCCAACTTGTACGCTGGAATTGTTAGTTATTGCTTAACGATGACATCGTAATTACGACATTTTCCTTGACCTGCATCTGCGTTAACGTGAAGCCAATGGGAGTTCATCCGGAGTGAGAAGTCATGTTTCGGTGGTGGATGTATACCTAGCACAGGAGAACTGCGTGGCGCGTGTATTCAAACCAGGCGATCAAGTGCCGTCATCGGGGATTTACAAGGTATCTCACGATGGGCCGCACCGGACCGAGCACTACGTAACCGCGCTCGCGGGAGAAGTCTTTCCGCAATGTGTCGAGTGCGCAATGCTGGTCAGGTTTGAAGCTGCTGCTTCAGCAGTCTATGTCGCTGTGCACCCGCATTTCTCCAGAAAGAGACCGCGCGACTAATTCATTGGATCGCTGCAACCTCTTGGGACGCAAATCTGAGGTTTACACTGCGGCAAATGTCGACGCCCTAGAACTTGGATGTTGGGTGTTTCAGCCCTGCCATTTGATCATTCACGTTAGATCGTGCGATCACCTGTGGTATGCCGCTTCCAGTTCGGCACGGTTCCAGCCTCCGGTGTTCGCCCCTGCCTCGTAGGTACTCTGCAAGAATTCCATCAGTACGCCGCTTGGAGATTTAGCCCGCCTCACGTCCTCATACATCACGAGGTACTCGCCCATGCTTCGGTGGTAGAACGCCTGGGAGGGGCCCACTTGCTGTTCGCCAAATCCTGAGGGTACGGGGGCTGCATAGCAATAGAAGGCAGCCTCTTTGATGTCCCCACTTCCCGGCCACCAGCCCGCGCTGATCACCTCATGCGAGTACGCTTCTTGCATGATCTTGCGCAATACCGGATCTGGATCACTACGATCTGGAGCACGTCGCCCGGAGAAGCGCGTGACCGCCAAATCAAAGCTTCCCCAGAAGAAGTGCACCGGACTTGATTTCCCGACGAAGCGGGATCGGAAAACTTTGAACACGCTTTCGACCGACAGCAAGATGCGGCACAATCGTCGCACTGCATCGCCGTCGTAGGTATGATGCAGAACATCGCGATCAAAGGGAATCGGGTCCGCTACCTCCACAGGCATCTTCCAGATCTTTACTTCGATTCCCAGGGATCGCAAAGCGGCCATCACCGCCTGGTAGAAATCCGCGACGGAGCGCGGAGTCAACGCTACCGCCGCAGAAGCTGGATCCGACGTGCGAATGATGAGCTGGCTCGCGAAAACATCAAATTCGATCTCGAAGTGACGATTGCCGTATGGAATTATCGAGGTAGTCAATCCGTGGGGGCTCACATACAGGGCGACGTTCCACCAGTGGTTCACCCTCGACGTCAGATTAAGTCGTATCTTGCCGACGATCTGCGTCCACATGTGAAGCGTGGCATAGGTTTCTTTCCAATCCGCCAGGCGCAGAACGGGCCAGCATTCAGCTGAATCCGAGAGCAGTGTTGAATCCACGGCGATCATGAAGGACGTTCTCCTATCGGTGGCTCAACGTTCGATGTTCTGTAAAGGCTTGCAGATGCACGTCCGTTTCATCACGCCGATGAGGGCTTTTGGTCGAGAGTAAATTGTGACAGCGCTCTTGTCTCGAATTTTGGCCGTACTGCTTGCCCTCTATATCCGTAGCGGCGCACCTTTGGCTTATGCCAGTGGCATTACTTGACGCTTGAGCCAATACGAATCGTCGATTAAAGATGGTGCAAGGCCCTCGTTGCCGCGCTTAGCTAAGGGGACTTTCCTCCGCCGCTACCGAACGCCGCCGAGGGCCTTTTCGATCGCTGGATCACTGATGCTCTGTGCCGCAGTACGCACGCCTCTCAGGTTTGAAGCGGCGGTCCCGGCATTGATTGAGCGCATCCTCTTCCTTGGGCCAATTTAAAAACCACCTCGTGGATTAGAACTGACTCTGCACGGAGCTCTGTGGGAACTCGTGTGGAGCGGCCGCGCTGCAAGGTTTCGGAGCTACGTATTTCGCAAGCGCGTTCAACGAGATGTTACATGGAAAGCGCCAAAATGTGCCAATGAACGACAATCGTATCCTGAGCTTGACAACGCTTATTAAGCTCGACAGAATCAAAAACACGAAGATGGAAGCGCCACAAGTAGGGGGTTCGTAAGCTCACGGTACCTTATTCGCCGCCTTGTTAGACCTGCCACACGGCAGATGACGTTCCCGTCCAGCAAAACGCCGCAGAAGTCGTTTACTCAGCCAGCGCCAACTTGTGTGCATGCCAACGGGTGCTCAAATGTCCGCAGTCTCTCCTTCTGCCAACAAAATTCCCAGTATTTTCATAGCGGACGCGAGTCCGCTCGATTGCCAATTACTCGCGGCGTCGCTTTTACGAAATCGGATGAGGGTTGCTGGTTGGACAACTAGGTCTGAGGATGTCTCTCTCGGATTGTCGCGTTGCAAGCCGGAGGTTGCATTAATTGGTGTCAGGCTGGAAGACGGGCAACGTGCGGGGCTGAACGCATTACGCGAATTGCAAAAGGCCTTGGACAAAACCCGCATTGTGATGTTGCTGGATTCGAGCGACCGTGCGGTCATTGTGGATGCGTTTCGTCTTGGCGCAAAAGGAGTGTTCTCCCGCGAACAGGTTTCGGCTGATCTCGCAAAGTGCATCCGTTGCGTCCTTGCTGGACAGCTATGGGCAAATAACCAGCAGGTTCATTACTTGCTGGAAGAGTTGCGTGCTAACTCATCTACACAGATCGCTGATCTAACGCTGACCACTCTGCTCACAAAGCGTGAGCGCGAAGTCGGTATGCTAGTTGCTGAAGGCCTGACGAATCGTGATATAGCGGAACACCTTCGTCTGAGCGAGCATACAGTCAAGAACTATTTGCTCGTAATGTTCGACAAATTGAAAGTATCGACCCGGGTGGAACTCGCGCTCCTGTTCGCCGCAGGTCAACGGCAGCTCTTCCCCAGCGAGCCAGACAGTGGGCCGGCGAACAATCCTGTGATTCCTGCTTGAGACGCGAACATCAGTAATCCTGCGTGTTTACTAGAGGTACCGTCAGGTGCGCCAGCGTGGCAGCGCATAAAGATGTAAGTATCTAAATATGTATACGTGTCTATACAGAATCGACCCGAGGAAGCTATTACTGGGAAAGTATTCTCCCAGACAGCGATAGTTCCACCGGATAAAGTACGTGAGAGTTTAGCTCCCTTGTGACTTATCACAACATTGTCTAGTCTTGCAGTAAAGAAGAAGCCCCTTGCCGGGACTCACTGATGTTCCGCATTTGGGGGCGAAAGGGCGGAGCTGTTTTGCCATGAATACCGAAAATATCGTGCTTCCCGCGCTTGTCAAGACTGAAACTCCTAACCTCGGTAACTGGTACGCGGTGTCGACCCGATCGCGGCACGAACGCATAGTAGCGCATCAATTAAATGGCGCCGGCCTTACAACATTCGTCCCGCATGTTGTTGAGCTTCATCACTGGAGTGATCGACTGAAGCAAGTCGAAGTCCCGCTGTTTCCAGGCTATGTGTTCCTGTATGCACCCTTGTCGCCTGTAGTAAAGCGGTGTGTTGCATTCGCACGGGGAGCAGTGTGCCTCGTCGCGATGCAGGGAGAACCCGTGCCTATTCCTGCGGAACAAGTCGAAACTGTCCAAAGACTCCTTACACTTAGGGCAAGCTGCTTGCCGCATCCTTACCTGAAAGCCGGGCAACGGGCCCGGATCCGCGGAGGTGCGCTTGACGGCATCGAGGGGAGATTCACATGGGTGAATGGTCAGAGCGGACTCGTCGTCTCGATAGACAACATCTCTCGATCGCTGCTGGTGAGGGTTGAAGGTTATCGTATTGAACCAGCGTGAGGCCGGATGGCACTTGTGAAACGAACAACGTATTTTGTATTGCTCTGCGGGGCACTGGCTGCTACATCCTCCCCCCAGGCGCAGATATCGCAGGCGGCGCCGAAACCATCGGCGGGGTCTGCAAATATCCTCCGTATTTCCAAGAGTGATAATTCACCTACTGTGATGCAGGTTGCAGCGTCGGGGGCCAGTCCGGACACTCGCGACCTCGTTATCGGCGGAGGTGATTTGCTGGAAGTGACTGTTTATGGAGCGCCGGAGTTCAACAAATTACAGATCAGAGTAAGTGAGAGCGGTACTGTGGTTCTCCCATTTATCGGAGCCCAGCACGTCGAAGGACTCACTGCCGGAGAGATTGAGTCGACTATCACAAGGCAGCTTGCCGACGGAGGGTACTTCCATGATCCACAGGTATCTGTTTTCGTTCGCGACTATTCCAGTCAGGGTATTTCGGTTCTTGGCGAAGTGCAGAAGCCTGGCTTGTATCCCGCATTCGGAGCGCGACGTTTATTCGACGCAATCTCGATGGCAGGGGGGCTGACTCCCAAGGCAGGCAAGCTGGTGAAGATTTCGCACCGCAATCAACCTGATAAGCCAGTTGTGATCACTTTAGGCGATGACCGCAGAGGTTCAATCGAGGGCAATACCGTGCTCTCGCCCGGCGACACCGTCCTAGTGTCGAAAGCAGGTATCGTGTACGTGGTCGGAGATGTGCACCTGCCAGGCGGTTTCGTAATGGAGAATGGCCACATGACGGTGCTGCAAGCCTTGGCGCTTGCCCAAGGGGCCAATCCCACAGCGTCTTTGAACAAGGCAAAACTGATCCGTACAACTGATGGAAAACAATCACAAACACCGGTAGCGCTCAAACGTATTCTCACTGCGAAAGCTGGCGACCTCTCTCTTGCCCCGGGCGATATTCTTTTCGTTCCTTCGAGCATGCAAAAGTCTGCCGCACGTCGCAGCCTGGATGCTGTTGTGCAGGCTGCGACAGGAGTGGCCATATACGGCCGATACTGACTACTGCAAGACCAACGAAGTTTAAAAAAGGGCCTGGGGATCAAAGGACGCAAGCACGACAATGAGTAAGAACTTTGAGCTACTGAAACATGCACAGCTGGGCACACGTTACCGGCCCCCTGAGCGAACGTCGCCGAACGGTTTTCTTCAGTCACGCCAGGGAGCCGAGGATAAGTTGCGTGAACCTGAATTTTTGTTGCCGGCTTGGGTTATTATCAGGGCACATTGGCGCTGGGCTCTAGGCTTTGCTCTCTTTGTGGTCGCCTCTGTTGCAATTACAGTGTTTCTGCTGCCGCCCGTTTATGAACCGAATGCACGTGTCGAACTGGAAATCGGTCAGGCGCTTTTTTCGCCGTCCAATGATGACGCGCGGCTGAGCACAGCTCAATACGCTGAGACGGAAGCCAGAAACTTGCGAAGTGGCGAGTTGCACCTTCAAGTCATTCGTCAACTCGGACTCGACCACAACCAGCAGTGGCTTGGCAAAGCGCCATTGCGCAAAGGTGTCTCAAAGCTTGAGCGCACGGCAGGGGTGCTTACTCCCTCCGAATACCGGGCACTGGCACTTTTTAATGACTCTCTCCATGTGAAACATGATGCTGCATCCTGGCTAATCGATGTGAGCTTTGCTGCCCGAGATCCCAAGCTCGCTGCGTTGGTGACCAACACTCTGATCGAAGAGTTCATCGAGCGCGATTACAAAGGCCGGGCGGATGCCATTCGGGAGTCAACCAACTTCCTCTCCGAACAGCTTGAGGATCTTCGTCAGAAGATGGAAGCGTCGGATCGCGCTCTTGCGGACTTCCGAAAATCGTCGGGGATAACCCCCGTCACCAATTCCCGCAGCAGTTTTGACGAGCGTGCTGAGGAACTGAATCGACAGCTCACATTGGCGCGAGTCGAAAGCATACAACTTGAATCACTGCTGGCACACGGCCGAAGCAATCCGTCATTCTTAGCTCAGGCGAGTGCCGATGCTGCGGTTCAAGATATTTCAAAACAGCTTTCCACGCTTCGGGCACAGCAAAAAGAAGCTCTCGTGGTTTACGGCCAGAATCATCCGAAGGCGAAGCAACTTGCCGCAGAAATCGAGGAGTTGGAGAAGGATCTCGCATCGCAGCGCAATCGAGTACTCGCAAATATCGAGAACAGCTTTATCGCGGCACATACTCGTGAAAGGCTGCTCGACGCGGAGGTCAAGAATGCCTCTCGGCAAATGGGGGCGGTGGAGAAATACGAGGCGTTGAAGAAAGAGTCACAGGCGAACGAGGATCTTTACAAGAGCTTGTATGGCAAATTGAAGGAAACCGCGATTCTGGGCGAAGCCACTCCGCGAAACGTTCGCTGGATCGATCATGCACAGGTTTTGGATCATCCCACACATCCACGACGCCTGCTCGATCTCGCTGCTGGTGCAGTGGCAGGAATTTTTGGAGGTATTCTGCTGGCTTTTGTGCGAGAAAGCGTGAATACCAAGCTCCGAACGGTGGAAGACATGAAAGACTGGCTGGAACCTGGAAATGTTTCCCTGGTCCCACTGATCTCGAACCCGAGTTTCAAACTCAAGCATAAGCCGGGCAGCCAGGCATTGCGAGAGCCCTTCGTATTGGATCGGCCGAACTCCCCTGAAGCCGAAGCACTTCGGGGGCTAGTCACCTCGGTTGCGCCATGGTACGGTCCAGGCGCTTCGCGCGTTCTGTTGGTTGCCTCCTCCCAGGCTGGGGAAGGGAAAACCACCATTGCGGTAAATCTAGCAATCGCGCTTGCGCGATCCTGCAAGACTTGTCTCGTAGATGCAGATTTGAGGAACCCCGTGCTGGGCACAATGCTCAAAGTCCCTCATCGGTGTGGGTTGGCACAGGTTTTGGCCAACGAATGTGATCTTGCGGATGCCCTAAGGGAAGTGAACGGGGTTGCGAATCTCACTCTCCTTCCCGGCGGATCTGTCGACCTTCGTAGCGGCGAACTGGTCACAGGCGAGAGGTTCGAACGTCTTTTGGGTGCTTTGCGACAGAAGTTTCAACACGTGATCGTGGATTCACCGCCAATACTCCCCTTTGCAGATTCCAGAGTTATCGGGCAACTTGGAGACGGTATTGTGTTCGTCACCCGAGCCGGAATCACTACCCGGGAAGCGTTCAAGAGAAGTCTCGGAATACTCGACTCCGTGCACGCGGCGCCCGTCCTTGAAGTTGTTCTCAACGCTGTTCCTCATTCCTCGCAAGACTACAGCTACTACACATACGCTCATTAGCGCGCGGCCCGGCTTGAGCGCAGACTAACTCATCAAAAAGGGATATATGAAGCACTGCGATATCGCGGTCATTGGAGCCGGCCCTTACGGACTCTCCGCAGCTGCACATCTTCTTGGAAGATCCGTCGATTCGATTGTATTCGGCGATCCGATGTCATTTTGGGACCAACAAATGCCGGTGGGAATGCTCCTGCGCTCGCCGTGGGCAGCGAGCCACTTATCCGACCCCGATCGAAAATTGACCCTTGATGCCTATCGGCTGGCCCAAAACAAGAAGTTTTCCTGTCCTGTTCCACGTGAAGAGTTTGTGAACTACGGTCGCTGGTTCCAACAACAAGCCTGTCCGGATGTTGACCGTCGGTTCGTCGAACGCGTCGAAAAGAATGGGGAATTCAGGATTTTCTTGAACGATGGCCAGCAGCTGAAGGCGTCACGCGTTGTCGTAGCCGCCGGCATATCAAAATTTGCCAGGCGTCCGCCGCAGTTCGCTGATTTACCTCCTGATCTGGTTTCACATGTTTCTGAGCACCGCGATCTGGGCAGGTTTGTCGGTCGCCACACTCTGATCATTGGAGGTGGGCAGAGCGCGCTTGAATCTGCAGCGCTATTGCACGAAGCCGGAGCCGACGTCTCAGTACTGGTTCGCCAGCCGCGAATAACATGGCTCTCGGGTAAGAAGCGGTTTTCATCTTGTTTGAGCCTGCAGCAACTGCTCTATGCGCCTACCGACGTAGGGCCTCCAGTCGCCAGCCAGTTGATCGCCCACCCTGGATGGTTCCAGGCCCTGCCCCGAGTACTGCAGAACGGATTGGCAGCGCGAGCGATCAGGCCGGCTGGTGCCGCTTGGCTGAAGGATCGCTTTGGTGCGGTGCGCGTTGTACTCGGGCTTGGCGTCACGTCAGCAATGCAGGTCGGGAAGAGGGTCGAAGTACTTCTCGGAAACGGTAGCAGGCAGATCGTCGACCATGTTCTGCTTGCAACCGGGTATTCGGTCGACATTACAAAATACACCTTTTTAAGCCCATTGCTCCAGCGCATAACAACGATGAACGGCTTTCCTTTGCTAACCCAGAGCTTTGAATCTTCCCTCCCTGGATTGCACTTCCTGGGTGCACCAGCCGCATGGTCATTTGGGCCGCTTATGCGATTCGTTGCCGGCGTGGATTTCGGCGCTCGCAAACTGACCTGCTACATCGCACAAAATCCATGTCCCTCGCGATAAGCAGAACCATGGCGAACCTTGCGCCGCTGTGTCCGCCCCGCGCCATTACGCCAAGGCTTGGCACCGTCGTGGTGCTGGGCGCTCATTACGGCGCGCTGGGAATAGTGCGCAGCCTTGGTCGTCGAGACATTAGCGCCATAGTGGTCCGGCGCGGCGAACACAACATTGCTTCATTCTCGCGCTATGCCACTCGGGTTTTTGATTTTCCGAAAGGCAAGAATGATGAAGAGTTCCTGAACACTCTCGCAACAAAGCACAACTGTTCCGGGTCGTTGCTGATCCCTACAACCGATGACACAGTCGCTCTGGTGTCCCGCTCAGCCGAAGAGCTTTCTCGTAACTATGTTCTTATGACACCCCAGTGGAACACGCTCAAACAGCTCTGCGACAAGCGCTCTTTATACACGCTTGCAAAAGCCCTGGGTATCGATCATCCGTCAACGATCTATCCCGCAAGCGTCCAAATACTTGAAAATTTCGATTTGGAATTTCCGGTCATCTTGAAGCCGGCTCACAGGGAGATCATGAACCCGCTGACCTGTGCTAAGGCATGGCAAGTAAACAATGGAAGAGAGTTGGTCGTGCGTTATAAGGAGGCCTGCCAGTTCATGCGACCCGAACTGATCATGGTACAGGAGGTCATCCCCGGCGGAGGTGAAGCCCAGTTTTCGTACGCTGCACTTTGCTTGAATGGTACGGTTCTTGCGTCCGTGACCGCCCGACGAACACGTCAGTTTCCGATAAATTACGGACGCGCCAGCACTTATGTGGAGACAATTGCGGCCGATCCAGCAATGGAAGACGCGGCTACCCGGCTGCTCGCAGCCGTTCGGATGACAGGTCTTGTTGAGATCGAGTTTAAGCGGGATGCTAGCGGCAGTTATAGGCTGCTCGATGTCAATCCCCGCGTATGGACCTGGCATATGTTGTGTTCGCGGGCCGGCATAGACTTTCCCTATCTGCTGTGGCTTCTTGCATCAGGCGAAACGTTCCCTAGGCCCAGGGCGCGTGAGGGTGTTAGCTGGATGCACTTTGCCAGCGATCTTCCTGCGGCTCTCACAGAGCTGCGCCGGGGGACTCTGAAACTAAAAACATACCTGCGGTCGCTTTTAAACGCTGATGAATCAGCAGTCCTCGCATCTGATGATCTACTTCCCGGGCTTTTGGACATTCCCGCTTGTCTCTACCGCTTTGGAAAGCGCGGGGTCGTGCACTTTGCGACGAGATGAGCTGCCAAAAAGACGCCTTTAAGTTTTGCTTCTCTAAACGCTGGCCTCAAGCCTATTCGTCCGCACTATGTCCACCAGCATACTTTCGATCAGGCGAGTTGCTCCAGTTGGGCAGCTACTCGTAGCGCGGCCGCATTGGCCATTTGTTTCTGGCGCCTTGATCCTGGCTGTGGATATATTCACGTTGGCCGCAATGCTGAAGATTTGTTTCAGAGACGCGCGACTGGCCCTTGCCTACCAATCAACCCCCATTCACACCGTTGCACTCGTTCCGCTATTCATTGTTCTCTATTGCGTCTGCGATTTATATCCAGGTATCAGCGGCAACCCGGTGGATGAAATCAGGCAAGTATTTCTAGCGAATACGTCTGCTTGTTTTATTATTTCGATTTTGCTAATGCTGCACGGTCTAGGGCGGCTCGAGGCTGCCAGTTTTGCAACCTGTTTTCTCGCGTGCTTTGCCATACCTGTGAGCCGCCGATTCATTCGAACGCTGGGTTCAAGATGCTCTTGGTGGGGTTATCCGATAGTAGTTTTCGGGAGTAGCCAGGCAGCGTTCTCGCTGCTACGCAAATTGAAGACGCAACGTTTTCTCGGATTTCGCCCAGTTGCCCTTGTCACAGACCGGATTTCAGACCATGAAGTAGATGGAGTGCGGGTATGCTCGTCGCGAGAACTGGCAACGGTTCTGTCGGGTGGGGTCAAACACGCTGTCGTTGCCGCGCCTGAGCTCTCCCAGGAGGAGTTCTCCTCTGTCTTAGAGAACAGCCAGAACTTGTTTCCACACGTCATTATCATCCCCGACAGCCACGTCGTCTGGAAGACGGGTGCATATACACGAGACCTGATGGGTACGCTTGGGCTTCAGGTCAGGAACAATCTGCTTCGCCCAGGCGCACGACTCGCTAAGAGAATCATTGACCTTACCCTATGCGCCCTTCTTATCCCCGTGATCGTACCCGTCATCGCGATCGTGTATTCGTTGATTGCCGTCGAATCCGGATTTCCTGTTTTCTACTCACAACAAAGATTAGGACACGGCGCCAAAAGTTTTAGAATTTGGAAGTTTCGAACCATGGTGCGAAACGCCCCCGAAGTCCTCGAACAGACACTGGCTCGCAATGTCCAACTACGCGATGAGTGGAACCAAAATCAGAAATTGCGCAATGACCCTCGCATCACCGCGATTGGCAAATTCTTAAGAAAAACCAGCCTTGATGAGCTGCCGCAGTTCTGGAACGTGGTTCGCGGTGATATGAGCCTTGTGGGCCCGCGTCCCATCGTGGAATGCGAGATCGCGAAGTACAAGGAGGCTTATGGCGCCTACACGAAGACCACGCCCGGCGTGACCGGATTGTGGCAAGTATCAGGTCGAAACCACACGACGTACTCCGAAAGAGTGGCCTACGACACGTTCTACGTCCGGAACTGGTCAGTCTGGATGGATCTCTACCTTCTGGCGAGAACGGTGAAGGTTATTGTCACGGGTGCGGGAGCTTACTGACAGAATGGCATCAATTGTTCAAATGGAACCGGCACCCGTCGCTGGGAACTCTTCGAATCATGCGGTCCTTCAGCTCGGAAAAAGAATCCTCGGCGCTGGGGCGATTTACGGCCTCACAAATTTCGGACTGAAAGCGCTAAATTTCGCGCTTTTGCCCATAGTGAGTCGTTATCTTAAGCCAGCGGATTTCGGAATTGTTGCTCTGGCAGAAAGCGTCGCCGCACCAATAGGAATGATCTGCGGACTAGGCACAGCGACTTCATTGCGACGGATGTATTACGAATTTGTCGACGATACCGTAGGCAGGCGCGCATACCTTGGAACCGCAGTGCGGTTTTCGATAATCTCCGCATGCGCACTTATCGCGATATCATGGCTGATCGGCCCATCCTTCCTTAAGCATATAGACCTGAAGTTTCCGGTTCCCTTCTTCCCCTTGGTTGCCATTGCCGTCTGTGCCGCGGGGCTGTCGCAGGTCGAACAGACACAGCTCAGCATTTTCCAAGTTCAAAACCGCCCACGTTCATTTGCCGTAACATCCCTCGCGACCGTAGGACTTGCCGTCGTTATGGTTCCAGCTCTCGTCATATCTTTCCGCATGGGTGCGGCAGGAGTCTTGGTGAGCAGGCTTGCTGGAGTGGTTTGCGGGGTGATTGCCACTATTTGGATCAGTCGCTCGCTACTCACAGCAAATTGGCACTGGGAAGGATTACGTGAGCAGCTGCGGCTGGGGTTGCCGGTGACTGTCTTCGAAGTTGTTAACCTTGCCCTGATTTTCGCCGATCGACTGATTTTGCAGCATTATCGTCCTCTGTCAGAAGTCGGCATATATTCCCTTGCTTACAGCTTCGGCTCACTGATGCTGCTGCTGACCGTCTCACTCTCGCAAGTTTGGTCTCCGTTGTTTTTTGAAGCCTCACGCGCAGGACAGATCGACACGCTAAGAGAAACCTCCTCCTCCTTGATAGCGGGTCTCACCGCAATCGCTTGCGTCGGAGCGGTGATTGCCAGACCGGTGATTCACGCCTTCCTCGATGCCCGCTATGCGGCCGCGGCATCTCTGGTTCCATTGATACTTGCCGCCTATTTGATGAATTCTTTCTACTATTTGTTTGAGCTCCAGGCATTTCAACAGAAGCGAACAACCATTGTGGCGGTAGTGACCCTCTTCGCATGTGCAATCAATGTTGGCGCGAACATCTGGCTGATACCCCGATGGGGCGTATTCGGAGCTGCCTTCGCAACCATAGCGGCATACATCGCACAGGCGATCGCAATGTACCTCTTTGTTCGGCGCGCCATTAAAGGTTTGTACAGCCCTAAATTGATTTTGTTCAATCTTGCTGCCTTTTGTGGGTTGCTACTGGCCACAGAAACCTCTTATTTCTTCCAAGGGGTGGCGCCGTATATCGCCGTACTTGCTTTGTTATTAAGCCTCGCAGCGCTCTGGCATCTCGGTCTTGATCGGGCCATGGCTATTGTTTGCTCGGCAGTGGCATGATGGCTCGTGTTATCGCCCAACGAACTACTGATTTATTTTCCGCCGCTGCGGTGTCGTTGATTCCTTTAATACTAGTCTGTTACCGCATCCTCTATGCCTCTGAGCCAACACTGGCTGCGGCTATTTGCCGGCCAACATTACTGGCAGTTTGCCTAATGTTGTTCGTCGTCGGGTATGACTCGCACATTACGCTTTCCGAACGAAAAACGTTGCATGTGATAGGCGTGCTCTGCGGTGCATTGCTATTCACTTCATTGCTCGCTATGAATACTGAGCGCGCCATGCAGGAGTGGATCAAGCTGGTGGCGATATGTTCGATGGCTATTATGCTATGCCGCCCTCTGATGCGTAGACCGATCGCAACCGCGTTCGGTTTGAGCCTTGTGCTTTGCAGCATCGTTCTTGCCGGCACGATTATTTACACTTACGTCAGCTACATGGGCTTTGTCATTCCGACTTACCCCGCGGTTCGTGTCCTGAAGGGTGCAGCCTTGGATGATGACAATATTGCGCTGAACCCGCTTGGTTTTGAGTGCGTTTTCACGTTCCTCTGCGGTATGTGCCTGATACGCCACAATAGGATTCTATGGGCCGTCGGCGCGACGTTGCTTGTCATCTCGTCTGTTCTCACCGGATCGCGGGCGCCACTTGCCGTATTTTTAATTAGCGCGACGGTACTGCTCATTTTGAACGGGCTGCAGAGTGGGTCGCAATTCTTGCGTGCCAGCAGCGCGCTCGCAGGAATCGCGCTCACCGCCGGCGTGTTGATAGGACTTTCCCTCGCTAGCCCGCAAACTCTCTCCCATTGGACGGAAGGTCGCTGGGACTTGTGGGCAGTTGCAATGCATAAATTCGCCATGCATCCACTCTGGGGTAATGGCTACCTTTCCGTGCTGGATGACGCAACCTTTCTCCCTGGGGGATATCACAGCGAGTACCTGACTGCCCTTGCGGAACAGGGTGCAATCGGCTTTGCCGTTGTTGTTTACGTTTTTGGCTGTTTGTTGAGACGCTGTTACGACGTCGCGTTTAATCCCCGGTTCGGCAGCAGCAATGGCCAGGTCGTTTTATTTGCGTGCATTTTCTTGCTGGTTCGTGCCTCAGTTGAATTACCGGGATTGTTCGGAACAGCGCAAGGTCCTGCTGATTTTCTCGCTTATTTCTTTCTCGCAATCGCAATGACCCGAACTCCAGGTATGCCGCGTCAGATTGCTTCATCGCAGACACGCAGCAGTTCGCGTCTTTCAGCTTTGCGGCCTGTCCGTGTCGGCCATGCCATCTCAGGCGAGCGCAGTCATTAGATGCAGCCATGGCGTGCAGGTACCGGACCAGGATCGTTGGGCTGGCTTCGTTAATTTTCATTGTTATCGAGTTGTGCGGCTGCGACACGGCGAGACGCGTCGATCAGAACCGAGTGATAGCTCCCCCGAACCAGGCAAGCGGTTACGGGCTGGTGTTTGCTGAAGAGTTCAATTCTCTTAATTTAAGCCCGTACGGAACCGGTGCGTTCAGCTGGTACAACGGTTTGTGGTGGCAAGCACCATCGCCGCCGGGGAATGTAACGATTGCAAACGGCGCTCTCGCCTTGGCTTGGACGAAGGGCCAAAAACCAGACGACACAAGTGTTACGACGCTTTCGCGCGACAGTCATTACTATCATGCATGGCGCTACGGCTATTTTGAAGTGCGTATGAAGTGGGACACCGTCCGCGGCGCATGGCCCGCGATTTGGATGCTTCCGGTCCAGGCTGCAAACGGCGCAACGGACGCCGGCGAACTAGATATTTTTGAAGGACAAGGGTCTGCGCCACACGCGTTCTACGGTACGATTCACGAATGGAAACAGCAGAAGGATGTCAGAAACAATAAGGGCTCAAATGTTTTTCACCTTCCTGCCTGGGTTGACCTGTCCCAATTTCATACCTACGGCGCAATGTGGACGCCGGGCAGGGTGACCTGGTACTTCGACAATGAGCCTCTTTTCTCCGCTTCCACTTACCCGATTTTCGATAGCCAGAACTACTATCTCATTCTGGGAAGCCAGGAAGGCGTCAACTGGAACTATGGCGACCTGACCGGTGTTGCGGCTTCCAGATTCGACGTAAAAGTGGATTGGGTTCATGTCTGGCAGAAGTAATCTTCAGAGCACTCGAAGTGCCTGACGGGAATGTTGTCGATGTGCTCAGCGTCGTCGTAATAACGAAAAACCAAGACTGGAACATCGCGCGTTTACTGCGATCGGTTGAGCGCGAAACCAGGGAATTGACCGATTGGGAGATTATCGTGGCCGATTCCGCGTCAACCGACCACACGACCGAAATCGCAAGCGAGTTTCAGACAGTGCAGATTGTGCAGCTGCGCTGTGACCAGCGACTCACGCCTGCCGCAGGCCGATATGTCGGATTTCATTACGCCAGAGGCGAGCTGATTCTGCACATGGATGGAGATACGGAACTGGTTCGCGGGTGGCTGGAAAGTGCCATCGCAGTGATTCATCAACGTGCTGAGATTGCGGGCGTGAGCGGGATCTGCATCGAAGCTCCCAAGGCATGTACCCCTGCACTGAAGATTGATAGTCCACGTTTGAGGCCGCGCACGGTCTCGTACTTGATTGGCCGCGTGTCTTTGTACAGGCGCTCGGTCCTCGAGCAAGTTGGCACGTTTCAACCTTACTTGCTCGCGGAAGAGGAGCCCGAACTCGGTATCCGTATTCGTCACGCGGGCTATACGCTCGTCGAGCTTCAAAGGCCCGCAGCTTTCCATCACGCAGATGAAGAACCAGACACGTTTTCCAGTTGGATAGGAAGATGGCGGCGCAATTTCCTTTTTGCCCAAGGTCAGGTACTCCGACATCTTTACGGCACGCCCCTATTTTGGAGATACGTCCGTGAACGCGGTTACGCGTTGATCCCCGGTTTGGCCATTGTGATCGGGTGCGCGGCATTGGCAGCTTCGATCCAGACGAAGAGTGAACGGTGGTTTGGGACATATGCAGTGGCCGTTGCCACTGTTCTCGCGCTGGACGCAATCAGAAAACGCAGCTTGAAGAAAACTGCGGTGTCGTTGTTCTTCCGCATTCTAAGTATCGCGGGCGCAATCAAGGGCGCCACCATAACGACTCCGCCCGCAAACACCTACAGGACGAATTCGGAAATGGCTTGCAACCGCGAGATGAGTAATGTACTGCATGAAACCTCAAATAAAGAACCGTGACTGCACGGGTTCCACCCTCCCCACGGCACCGCTCCGCATACTCATGGTGATAACGAGCCTGGTCCAAGGCGGTGGGGCCGAGAGTCAAGTTGTGCGCCTCTCCATTGAACTAAAGTCACGGGGTTTCAACGTGATCGTGGTCAGTTTGGTACCGCCGGTCGCTCGCCTTGACGAACTGAGGCAGGCGGAGATCAGAGTGCACTCACTTCAGATGAAACCGGGTGTGCCGGATTTCAGAGCGGTGCTCGCGCTGCGTAATATTATTCGAGGTTTTCGTCCGGACGTCGTCCATTGCCACATGTTCCATGCGAACCTTCTGGGACGAGTCACACGGTTGTTCTGCGATATTCCGGTG
>Ga0157372_10002410_pt1 | contig 20255 bp, 3 predicted proteins | sample C55metaG_FD_115307 | JGI IMG/M metagenome (GOLD analysis project Ga0157372, IMG submission 115307) | Corn rhizosphere microbial communities from Kellogg Biological Station, Michigan, USA - C5-5 metaG | ecosystem: Host-associated > Plants > Roots > Rhizosphere > Soil | place: USA: Michigan... | reverse complement strand
GTGACCAGCACAAAGGACGTGAAGAACGGCTTCGTCGCGACCGGCAACCAGGTGCTGGAGGTGGTCGACGCGATCCCGCAGGGCGGCGAGGCCGTGGTGCCTCCCGGTGCCGGTCGGATCCTCTCGGTCGATGCCCTGTTCTCACTGATCTATCCGGGCGGCACCGCCCAGGATCCTCGCCCGATCGCGGCCGGCCCGATCGACTTCTTCACCGCCAACAACCGGCAAAGCTTCTACCGGTTGTTCTACCCGGCCGCGTTCCCGTCCTCCGACAGCATCGGATCCTCCGCGCTGACCAGCAACATCACCCTGATCGGCACGACCAGTTGGGCTGAGCTGGACCGGATCACCGCTCTGTACGAGGCCACCGGTAGCTTCCCGAGCGGCGACTATTTCGCCACCTACTTCCGCGGTCGGTCCGGATTGACGCCGCTGATCAACCTGAACATCCAGGGCGAATCGCGCTGGACCGCGCTCGGCACCAGCGTCCGGCAGGCGTTGACCTCGGTCGGCCTGGCACCGTACTGGGGTGGTGACGGCGGCGGGCTGGTCAGCCTGTGGCGACCGTCGGCCAACCTGTTCAGCTATCCCGTCCCGGACGACGGCCTGGCGATGGACCAGGTCGACCTGACCGGCGCGGCCCTGGGCGAGGTGGTTCCGATGTACTGGCCGCTGGACATGCCGCTGGTGGGTGGCGATCAGCTGTCCGCCCGTCAGCCGCCCACAGCCGGCGGGCTGGCGTGACAGCGCCGCTGTTCAGCCGCTCGGCCGGTGACGACCGGCTGTACTGGCTGGCCGGAGCGAGCTGGGGTGTCGGCGGCGGGTTCGGCCTGGTGCTCTTCCCGGCCAGCTCCGGCGCACCGCCGGAGCTGGACCTGGCGGCGAGTTTCTCCGACTACCCCGGCTATTACGTCACCATTGCCAAACGCCCGGCGGAATCGGCCGAACAGGCTTTCGTCGAGGCGGTGCTGCTGCTCGGCCGGCAGCTCGGGCCGGCGCGCTTCCTCTGGCTGGACAGCGCCGTTCCGACGCCGGAGTGGTCGCGCCGAGCGGTCTATCTCTCCCAGTCGGCCGGTGAATCGCACGGCACGGTGGAGCGGCCGAGCGTGTTCGACTTCGGCCGGTACCGGTTCACCGTCACCGCGCGGCAGGTGGTGCGGCCGAGCGGTGCCGGATTCTCCTTCGACGCCAGCGGACTGCGAGGTGTGCCGCCCTTCCAGCTGGTCACCGACGACAAGGCGTGGCCGCTGACCTCGGCGGGTTCCGACACGTTGTCGGCCGCTGGGTCGACGGCCGGCTGCTTCGCGGTCGGCCTGAGCATCGATGCCGACCGGAACCCCGGCGGCGTCGGCGACTACCAGTTGCTGGACGTCGGATTTCGTTACGGCCTGCCCAATCCGGTGAACGAACTGCTGCTCGACTCGCTGCACTATCCCCTGTTCCAGGGAGTGGCCAGCCCGCCGGTGCCGATGACGATGAGCTTCGACCCGGTCGGGGTGCTGAACCCGGACCGCACCCTGCTGCGGTATCCGAGCACGCCGGCTGCGATGCGCAGTCACTACACCAGCCAGCTCGGCTTCGAGGTGCTGATCGCCCCGGACGCCAGCGACCCGGCCCGCCCGGCCGGCCTGGCGTTCCACCGGTCGCCGCGCTCGGTCACCGAGCTCGCCACCGACGACCCGCTCTACCTGGCCCCGGTCGGGCCGTACACGTTGACGGTGGGTGCCGGATCCGGCACCAGCATGCCGGCCGCCCGGCTGACCGGTGGCATCTCCGGCAGTGAGTACTTCGGCTTTTCCGCCGGCGCCGCCGTCCCGATCACCTTCAGCCCCGCCCGGCCGGCCTTCGCACCCGACTTTCCGCCGACGCCACAGCAGAACGGGAACGGCCGGCTGACCGGTATGCGGGCGAACGCAAGCGAGGCCTTGGCCGGCCAGACGCAGGCCGGCCAGATGCAGGCCGACCAGATGCAGGCCGACCAGATGCAGGCCGACCAGGGCCAGGCCGACGAGGGGCAGTTGACCGGCCTGGCGACCACCTCCTATGCCACCGTCGGGCCGCCGGCCGACGGCCAGGCCTGGTACTTCGCCCAGCCGGACGGCGGCGCGTTCTTCCATGTCCGCGCTGCCAAAGCCGAAACGGACGCAGCCGCCGCCCTCACGCCCTACCTGGAGCTGCTGGAGCTGGTGTCCAGCGGCGTGACCGGTTCGACGGCCGGCTACCCGCTGGTGCCCTACGCCGGTGCCGACGGTGATCTGTCGCTGATGCAGGCGCTGGAGTCGCAGATCCTCAGCCCGTTGCGCCGGTCCGCGCTGGACCCGCCACCGGCCGGCAGGCTGCTCGCCACCGACGACCAGGCGGTGCCGGTGCAGGCCGTCACCCCGCAGGGCCTGCTGGCCAGTTTCGTCGACAATGATTGGGCATCCCTGGTCTTCTCACCGCCGGCACCCGGGACCACGCTGCCCCGGCTCGCGGTCAACTCGCCGAGCGACAACTTCCGCACCGCGTTCGGCAGCAATCAGTTGTTCCTGGTCGCCGCCGACCCGGTGGAGTTCTGCAAGGATTCCGACTTCAACTACTGGATCACCGACGCGGTGCTCGGTGACCTGGCTCGGCTGTCGGGCAACGAGGCGGTGCCACCCTCGGTGATCAGCCGGCTGTCCAAGCCGGATGCCCGGATTCCGCAGACCTCGCTGGCCGGCTTCATCGCGATGCTGAACTCGGTGCTCGGCCCGAACTCGCCGTACCGGGACATCGTCGTCAAGTACTCGATGTATTTCGAGCTGGCGATCGAGGACTGGCGGTTCCGGATGTCGCCGTCACTCTGGCGCGATCAGCCGAGCCACCCACCGGTGCTGATCATCAAGTACGCCGACGGCAGCCTGTACGACTTCGTGCAGAACACCGGGGCCTGGGCGTGGCCGGCCGTGGCCACCCTGGGCGGGTCGATCACCGCCACCCAGGATCTGCTCAACGAGATTCTGAACAGCGCCATCGCCGAGTTCGTCGAGCAAGGTGCGGCCAGCAACCTGGCCCGTTTCGTCACCGATATCGTGTTGAACCCGTCCTGGGCCGGCGTGTTGATGTTCAACGCGAACGTGCCGTTCAGCTCGGTGCCACCGGAACTGGCCGGGCTGGCAGCCGGTATCGACGGCAGCCAGTTCCGCGCTCACCACGTCGGAATCTCGGTCACCCCGATCAGCCTCGATGAGCCGAACCGGAGGCTGGCGCAGGAGCACAGCTCGGTCTTCGGCCTGATCGACTATTCCCAGCTTGAGGACATCGCGCACATCGACAGCGATTTCGGCTTCAAGGTGCTGCTGCTGCAGGTGCTGTTCGCCAACTCCGCCATCGCCGATTTCGCCGGCCGGATCGAGCTGTTCGTCAACCGGCTGTTCGGCGAGCCGGTCACCCTGTACAACAGCCAGCACTACAACAACCTGATCCTGAACGGCAGCTACCAACGGCAGGGCGGCACCGGCCACTACGTCTTCGCCACCGGAGATGTGAGCGTCTACGGTTCCAGCGCCCTCGGCCGGACCGGGACCGCCGAGCAGGTGGTGCTGATGAGCACCGAGATCGACCAGGCCCAGTTCGTCACGGCCAGCCGGGACACCGCCAGCGACAGCATCGTGCACAACCGGTTCCTGCTGCAGGGCAAGCTGCGCTTCGCCGGCTTGGCCAATTTCGACGCGTTCTCCTTCGGCCCGACGTTCGACCAGGACGGCGTCCAGGTGGCCGACGGCTACCTGGCGTTCAGCTCGGTCTCGGTCGACATGGATGTGCCGATCAACGAGCCGGATGATCCGGTCTTTCGTTTCAACCTGGACGAGATCTCCTTCGATCCGGCGGCCAGCCAGGCCCGGGCCACCAGCTTCTTCCAGCGCTTCCCGCTGCAGGTGGCCGGGCTGGTCCAGGGCGAGGCCGACCAGCCACCGCGTCAACTGGGCTACCTGCCGCTGGCCACCCCACTCACCCAGCCGGGGCTGGCCGGGCCCTGGTTCGGCCTGCTGCTGGCGCTGGATCTGGGCACCCTGGGCGCACTGTCCTCGGTGCCGGGGCTGACCGCGGTGCTGCTGGCGGCCTGGTCGCCGGCCGGCACGCAGCACCAGGTCAACATCGGGCTGCGGCTGCCCGGCGTGGAGAGCGCCCGTTCGCTACTGCCGATCCAAGGAGTGCTGGACCTCGGCTTCGCATCGATCGACCTGACCGCGAACGGTGCCACCGCGAACCCACCGGATCCGGCCTACGTGTTGCGCTTCCGCAACTTCTACCTGCGTTTCCTCGGCTGGAAGTTTCCGCCCGGTCAGAACAGCATCGCGTTGTTCGGCAACCCGGAGGCGGCCAGCCAGTCCATCGCCACCGACCGCGGTGCGCTCGGCTGGTACGCCGCGTACGAAAAGAAGGGGTAGCCGTGCCGAGCGTCAAGGTCTGCCTGTGGAACATCCAGAACTTCGGCCAGGTGTCCGGCAAGTACGACGGGCAGGGTCACTCCGGTGCGCTGCGTAACCGGTTCCTGGCCAGGTTCATCATGCGGAACAACCTCGACGTGGTGATGATCCAGGAGGTGATGCCCAGTGCCCGGTACGCGCTGGACGACCTGGTCACCAAACTGAACGCGCTCTATCCGCCGCTCCAGCGAGACTGGGCCTACAGCTTCTGCGCCTGTGCGATCAAGGACGACGACGTCATGGTGGTGACCTCGGACGACGATCTGATCGACCGCACCGGAGCCCGCTCGGAGTGCTACGGCGTGCTCTGGCGTCGGAACCAGGCGGCCCGGTACACCATGATCGAGGGGGTGCATCAGATCGCCCGCGCCGGCAGCACAGGTGTCCGATCGCCGTTGAACATCAGCCAGCGGGGACGGCCGACCGGAATCGCCCGGGGCCGCGGCACCCAGCAAACCTTCGGTCCGTCCGGCGGATATGTGCGTGAGCAGGTTTTCCCCTACATCTACAGCAGAACGCAGCGTCAATACATCCTGATGAGTGTCTGGCCGAGGCTGAACTATCCGCGCACCTCTATCATGGACAACCAGCGACCCAACTGGTCCCGGTCCCGTCGGCCGGCCTACGTGGTGCTCAAGCTGAACGACGGCAACAACTCGCTGGCTCCGGTCGGCGCGTATCACGCGCCCAGCAACGGGCAACTGGCCAGTTGGGGTGCCTTCATGGGCGGCCTGGCCCGTGAGATCTATGTGGTCGACAAGGTCGGTAACGACAACCGGCCGCGACCCAATGTGGATCCGGAGACGATCAACTCGGGGTTCTTCGGCGGTGACTTCAATTATTCGGTGGATCAGGACAAATGGCCGTCCGACTACACCTATTTCGTCGGTGCCCGAGGCACCGCCGACACGGCCGGCGCCAACCTGAACGCGGTACCGGCACCGACGGACACGCCCGCGGCCCGTCGGACCACGGTGCAGATCGTCACCGGTGACAATCACGACCAGCCGATCGTCGGAGCCAGCAACGACGACTACCTGCGGCTGAAGATCGATCTGGGTTTCTACCTCAAGTTCGACATCACCGCCACCCGGGTGAACCTGCTGGCCGAGGTCCGGGCCAATCCCGGCGGTGTCTACAACGATCCGCTGAGGCAGACCGAGGCGTACATGGCCCATGTCGAGGCGGAGATCAACAACCCGTTCAACTTCTACCCGGAACGGTTGGCTCTCACCGGTCCGCAGTACCAGAAGCCCAAGAAACGCAAGAACAAGCCCACCATCTACACCTGGTGCCCGCTAATCTGCGGCTCCTGGGGTGGCACCTTCATCGATTGGGCCGAGACGCGAGACCAGTTCGGCAATGCCGACATCACCGACGCCCGCCGTGCCGCCGAGTACATCCACATCTTCATCAGCGACCACCTGCCGCTCGTCGCCACCTTCACGTGGTGACGCGATGGCCACGCGCGCGGCAATGACCAGGCAGGGGGTGCTCCGATGAACATTCGCGAGTTGTACGCCGCGTTGCAGCCGTTCACCGACCGCGCGGCTGGCACGCTGATCGTGCCCGCCGACCAGGTGACCGGCTGGACCGCCGTGCACGCGCTGCTGCAGGCCGCACTGGCCAGGCAGACGTTGAGCATCTCCGGCATCACCGACTTCCCGCCGGAGCCCACCAGCAACGCGATCAGCTACCCGGGCCAGGCCACCCTGTTCCCCTGGCCGTCCACCGGCCAGCAGACCCTGCTGCCGGTGACCGCGACCTTCAGCGTCGACCAGGACGGCAATCCCCAGCTACTGGTGCGTGCCACCCCGCCCACCGGCGCGGGCTGGTCGCTGCCGAACAGCCTGTCCGGACTGGAGAGCACCGAACTGTCCAGCGTGATCTTCGCGGCCGGCGTCTTCGTGCTGACCAGCCAGCCGGTGACGGTGAACGGCTTCCGCCGGCCGGTGGAGCCGTTCATCGGCTTCGCCGGCGTGCTCAGCGCCACCGGCCCGTACGCACTCGGTCAGGTTCTGCTGCCCAACGAGATCAGCCGGACCGTCGAGGGTTCGATCGACCTCACCGTCGGCACCATGCCGGTCATCGCCCTCGGACCGGTGGGTGGCGGCACCGTCACCATCGTCGGACTCGAGTTCGAATTCGGTGCGGCGCTGGCCACCGAGTACCAGGAACTTCCCTATTACGACCCCACGGATCCGGTCAGCACGGTAACCCGGGCGTTCTCCAGCGCGCAGCTGCTGGCCAGCCTGGCCTATGGTGCCGGGCCGCCGCTGGTGTTCACCATGCCGGTGCTCCCGGCCAGCGACTACTACCTGCTGTCGGTGGCGCAGGCCGCCAAGCCGTTGTCGTCCTGGACTGATCTGGACTCGCTGACCGGCGGCATCGACCTCGGCACGCTCATCCCGTCGGACGTGCCGCCGGCGCTGTCGCTGGTACTGCGGCAGATGCAGCTGTCGCTGTACGCCCCGAACACGGCCACCTTGCCCACGGTCACCGGGATGACCTTCGACGTGATGATGGATCTGGGCTCCTGGCAGTTGCTGCCCAACGACATCCTGACCGTGCAGCGGGTCGGCGCCAGGATGACCATCATGTTCACCGAGGACGGCAGCCCGATCACCACCGGGACGCTGTACACCGATTTCTCGATCGTCGAGGAAATCGCGATGACGGCCGAGCTCAACCTGCCTCAGCTGTCCTTCACCGCCGGCCTGCAGCCCGGCATGACCGTCTCGGTCGAGTCGTTGATGGCCTCGGTGATGGACAAGCTCACCGGGCGGGCCTACGCACCGCCGATCGAGATGGAGATCTCTCGGCTGGACATCGCCGTCGATGTGCCGAACCGATCGTTCGGCTTCGGCACCGACATCCTCACCGACTGGAGCATCTCGTTCGGCGAGGCCAACGGCGGTGCGCTGATCACCTTGAGCTTCCAGGGCATCAGCTTCGACATCAACTACGACGGGCAGCTACTGCAGGCGGCCTTCGCGGCCTTCGCCGGCATCAACGAGGGTCGGTTCTACTTCGCCGCCGCCTCCCCGGGCGACGGTGTCGGCTGGGCCTTCGCGGGCGGCCTGATGCCGGGCAGCACGATCAGCGTCACCAACCTGCTGCTCAACTTCATGTATCCGGACGGCAATGTGCCCGGCGGCAGCTACGGCATTCCGAACCTGGTGATCGACCGGCTGGAGGCCAGCGTGGCCACCGACGCCAAGAACACCCCGGCCGAGTACACCTTCGAGGGTGGGATGACCACCTCCTGGCAGTTCTCGGTGTTCCCGGGCAGCCCGACGCTGCAGCTCTCGGCACAGGTCAGCCTGCACGGCACCCGGGGTGAGAACGCCCTGGTGCGGCCACGGCTGGCGCTGCCCGGCACCTCCCTGCTGCCGCCGGCCAGCGCGGCGGTGGCCCCGGTGGCCGAGGACGCACCCTGGCAGATCGCCGGCTCGGTGAGCGGCACCTTCAGCATGTACGGGCTGCTGGTCTCGGCCGGCTACGAGTTCGCCCCGGACAATTCCGCGCTGACCTTCGGCATCTGGTACAAGGAACGGGGCATCCAGGCCACCCTTACCCAGCAACCGGATCCGAAGACCAAGGTCAAGCAGACCATCCTCACCATCCGGCTCGGCGACCTGTCGCTCGGCGAGATCCTGGACTACCTGATCGGTCTGGCGGTGCCCGGTGAGAGCCGGCGGTTGTCCACACCGTGGGACGTGCTGTATCAGGTCAACTTCAAGAACCTGTCGCTGAAGGTGAACCTGACCACCTCCGACGTGGAGCTGAACTACCTCGCCGCTCTGGACCTGGGCTTCGCCCAGTTCACCTCGATCGGCCTGCGCTATACCAACGTCAACGGTGAGGGCCGGGTTTACGTCGAGCTGGTCGGGGAGTTCCTCGGCCAGCCGTTCGGTGGGCCGGGTGGCGAGCCGCTGTCCTGGGACGCGGTCAACGAGAGTCCGCCGGTGGTGCCGGGCAAGGGCGGCACCCTGCTCGACCTGCGCTATGTCGGCTTCGGCCAGCACCTGGCGCTGTCGGTGCCGATTACCCAGCTGGACACCGTGGAGAAGGTGCTGACCGCGCTGCGCAAGGACATGCAGCCGGTCAGCGGCGGCGGCAACCCGCTCACCGACCCGGCCACCGTGTCGCTGCGCTACGACGGCAACAGCAACTGGCTGTTCGGGTTGGACGCCACCATCCTGGACACCGTCACGCTGTCGGCGGTGTTCTTCGACCCGACGCTCTACGGCGGCGTGATCGCGCTGGCCGGCGAGCGGGCCGGCGGCCTGGCCGGGCTGCGCTTCGAACTGCTGTATCGCAAGATCACCGAGGACATCGGGGAACTGTCGGCCGACCTGCGGGTGCCGGACATGTTCCGGCACCTGGAGTTCGGCAGCGTGTCGGTGACCCTGGGCCTGATCCATGTCGACATCTACACCAACGGCAACTTCCGGATCGACCTCGGCTTCCCGCACAACCAGGACTTCTCCCGCTCCTTCGCGGTCGAGGTGTTCCCGTTCATCGGCGCCGGTGGTTTCTATTTCGCCTATCTCACCGGCGCGACGTCGCAACGGGTGCCGCCGATCACCAACGGCACGTTCTCACCGGTCATCGAGGCCGGTCTCGGGCTGGCCATCGGGCTCGGCAAGAACTTCCAGGCCGGCCCGCTGAAAGCCGGCCTGTCCATCGAGGTGTACGGCATCTTCGAGGGGGTCTTCGCACCGTTCAACCCGTACGACCATGCCAGTGGCACCGACAACTACTACTGGATCCAGGGCGTCGCCGGGATCGTCGGCACGCTCTACGGCAGCGTCGACTTCGTGGTGATCAAGGCCGAGGTCAGCCTGGTCGCCCGGGCCCAGGTGAGGTTCGTGCTGGAGGCGCACAAGCCGTCGCTGGTCGAGTTGAAGATGTCGGTGACCGCTAAGGCCAAGATCAAGATCATCTTCATCACGGTGCATTTCAGCTTCTCCTTCACCTTGCAGCAGAGTTTCGTGCTCGGTTCGGCGAGCGCCACCCCGTGGATCACTGGCGGCAAAAGCGAGCGGCTGGCCGGCCGCGGCTATCTCGGCACCGCCATCCACCGGACGCTGGCCGCCGCCGGTACCGAGCAGCCGTTGCTGTTCGGCGCCGGGGAGTTCGGCCTGTTCGGCATGCCCCGGCTGCGCCAGCAGCGCAGTCAACTGCCGGTGCGTTCGCTCAGCCGGCTGCGCTATGCCCGGCTGGAGTTCGGTTCGCTGCTGGCCGAGCCGGGCTACCGCAGCCTGCACCAGGCTGGCCTGCTGTCGAGACACGGGCAGTTGCCCCGGCTGGCCGGTGAAGCGACCGGCGGTCGCGCGGAGTCCTCGGCGCCGTGGCCGGCCCTGCCGGTCTTCGGTGAGGGCAACGCCCAGACCGCCCGGGTGCAGTTCCTGCCGATGTTCACCGTCGCCGACCCGGGTTCGCTGTTCGCCCGCGCCGCCGACCAGCTCGCTGATCCCGGCAGCAACCAGCGGGAGATCGTGCTCGGCTTTATCGCCGAGAACGCCGCGGATCCGGATGCGCACGGCCCGGCGGCGATGCAGCGGCTGACCACCGAGCATGTGCACCACCTCAGCGCGGACGGCAAGCCGGCGCTGGCCATCCTGGTGGAGGCGTTCCTGCGCTGGGCGGCGCAGGCCGGTGCCGGCAAGCTCGGCCCGGACCAGATCAGCCTGCTGGCGCTGGAGGATCTGGTCGACGAGGTGAGCGATCCGGCGTTCCAGCAGGCCACCTTCGATTTTTCGCACCTGGTCGACTTCCTGCGAATGAGCCTGCATTTCGAGGTGATCGGCTATCCGGCCGGCCTGACGCCGCCGGACACCAGCGGCACCTTCGTCGCACTGCCGCCGGCCATCCTCGCCACCGTGGTCACCGGCAGCAGCACCGTCGAGCGCGACTACACCGAATATCAGCCGGTCAGTGCTCGCTATGCCGACAACCTGGCCGCCTACTTCCAGCAGCTGCTCACCGATCCCGGTCGCCGGCGGGCAGCCACCCCGGCCGCGGCCTTGCCGGCCGAACCACAGCAGGCGAGTGCGAACGGTGCCCCGCTGGCGGCCAGCATGGCCGAACTGATCTTCGGCGAATACTGCGCACTGCTCACCCAGGCCAGCCTGCAGGCGGCGATCGCGTTGTTGCAGAACTACCCGGTGCGCTATCCGGATGCCGACGGACCCAGCCTCGCCGCGCTGGCCGCCGGCTTCGGCAGCCTGTCCGTCCCGGTGCGCCTGGGCCGCGGGCAGCGGCTGGTCGACCTGGCCGGTTACACCGGGCATCACCCGGATCGGCTCGCCGCGGCGAACCCGGCGGCCGCGCGAGGTGACGACGACGGGCGCGACGGCGATCAGGTGGACGTGCCGGTGGAGGTCACCCCGCTGTCGATCGCCGAGGACAACCCAGGCGCGCTGCTGGCCGAGGGCCTGAGCGTGCCGATGCCGTCCCTGCCGTATCAGATCCGCAGCGGTCAAAGCCTGAACGCGATCGCCGCCGCGGTGCCGTTCACGGCCGCCCCGATCACCGGTGCCGAGGTGGGCACCGTCAACCAGCGGCTGGTCGGGCTGCTGCGGGCCGGCGATCAGCTGCAGATTCCGGAGTTCACCTATCAGCCGATCGCCGGGGACACCTGGAACCTACTGGCCGCATGGGTGCACGTACGCAATTACGGGGTGACCGGCATCGAACACCTCGACTGGTACGAGCAGGCGATCTCGACGCTGAACCCCGACGTGCTCGACTGGTCGGCGCCCGCCGGAACGGTGCTGGTGCCGCGGGCCTACCTGGACAGCACCCCGGTCAGCTATCCGGTGCACCCGGGCGACACGCTGACCAGGATCGCCGGCACCCAGGCGTGGTATCAGGCCATGGACAACAGCAACGACCAGCCACTGCCCGGCCCGGTCCCGGTGCCCGCGATGGCCCATCCGATCGTCGCGGTGGACACCTTCGCCGGCCTGGTCGCCGACTTCACCGGCCTGATCCTGAACGACCTGATCACGGCCAACCTGACCGCGACCGTGCTCAACCCGCTGGCGATACTGTGGCTGCCGGCCTTCACCGCTCGCATCCCGGCGGGGCAGACGCTGGCCGGCGTCGCGGCGGCCTACGACCTCGGCCTGCCGGATCTGGTGGACATCGTCGCGGAGCTGCCCGCCCTGTACGCCGGCGGCAGCGAACTCATCGTTCGGGACGTACCGTCGCGGACTGTGAACGAGCTGGTCACCGACCTGACCACGACGGCGCAGCTCAACACCATCGGCACCCAACTGTCGAACTTCGTCGCGCACGGGTTGCGGGCGCCGGCGCCGGACGACACCAGCTTCACCGACCTGACCCCCGAGCAGGTGGCGGAGGGGTTGTTCACCGGTGACCTGTACGGCGTGGTGGACCTGATCGGCCAGCAGTTCTCCTGGCCCGATGAGACGGTGCCGGTGCAGATCACGCTGCGGCACGGCGGCAGCGGATGGCTCAGCTTCGCCGAGGCGATCACCGCGACCGGCGAGTTGGTGGTGACCGAGGAGCTGGTGGCGGCCAATCCGCGGCTGGCAGATGGCCAGCGACCGCGGACCGGGCTGATCCTGGCCACCGGCGGCGTGGACCAGTTGGAGCTGACCGTGGATCTGGCCACCTTCGGCACGAAGTTGCCGGCGACCACCGTCACCCTGAACACCTCGCCCCCGACCGCGCTGGCCGACTATCGCGATACGCCGGTGCACTACAACTTCCAGGTGACCCAGCACTGGCAGGCCGCGGCCCGGCCGAGCCTGCCGAACGGGCCGGCCGAGAGCAGCCCGGGCGAGCCGAGCCTGTGGCCGTTGCCGGCCAATCTGCAGCAGTTGGCCGGTGGCCCGGGCGACTACCAGCTCGCCGTGGTGCCGCTCACCGCGCCGCCGGACACCGAGGGCAGCCCGCTGGCCAGTTACTGCTGGGCGGTCAACATCGGCATCGCGATCAACCGGGTGGCCAATCCGAACGACCCGGCCGACACCGCCACCCCCGGCTCCGGCTCGCCGATCGGCAGCCCGTGGCTGGACGGGCTGTACCTGGTGGACGGTGCCACGGCCGAGGACGGCGAACGGCTCTACCAGCTGTGGACGTACCTCGCTGGCGGCACCGACACGGGCTCGCTCTACCTGCTCTACCCACCCAACGCCACCTCCAGTGCCCCGCTGGGCTATGCCTCGGACGCCGTCGATGCCGACCGCACCGTCCTGCTCAAGACCAACCTGTCCACCGTCACCCGGGATCCGGGCGATGTGCTCGGCGCGCGGAACGTGCCCTCGGCAAGCACCTACACCGCCGCCATCGGCGATGCCACCGACTTCCTGTGCCTGCTCTGGCAGGCCTCGGTGGTGGTGGCCGGCGGCTTCTACCTGCGCTACGACGCCGGCGGCGCCGGGCTGCCGGACGCGATGTTCGACGAGACCGGCCGGGGCAGCCTGCAGGTGCTCTGCCTGCTGACCAGCCAATCCGGCCGGCCGGGTGGCCCGCTGCTGGCGCTGAACAACGTCGCGGTGATCGGTGACAACGTCGACGCCTCGGCCGTCCAGGTCTACGCCGAACGGACCGATGCCGGCGCGCCGACCACCCGAGTGGCGACCGTGCCGGCCGGCACGGTCGGCTTCGAGATCGACCGGGTCGATCCGGCCCCCGCGCCGGGCAGCGAGCCGACGCCGGAACAGCTGGCCGGCATGCTCTACAGCCTGCTCGGCTACCGGATCGAGGCCGGCACCGGCTTCACCGCGAGCAACGAGGCGGTGCCGCAAGGCCCGGACGAGGGCACGGCCGCGAACCAGCTCAGCTACCAGCAGGTGATCAGCATCTACCGGAGAGCTGATCAGGGCGGCACGGGCGGCGTTGTGCCGCAGGCTAATCCTTGGCTGCCGCCGGCCGAACAAGATCCGTATGCCGGCATCTCGGCCAGCACCGCGGCCCAGTTAACCTTCAGCATGCATGACGTCTTCGGTAACGAGGCCATCGTCAGTGACCCGATTCCCGGCGCCGGACTGCCCGATCGGTATTCCGACCGGCTGGCTGGGCTCGCCGACTGGCCCGGTACCACCTGGTCCTACACCGTCACCGGCACCCGCCCGGTGGTGCCGGCGATCGAGGTGTCCGGCGGTTTGCAGGCCGGCAATTACCTGCCGGCACCGGCGGTGTCGTCCGAGCAGGCGCTGAGTTCGGCCAGTGCCGCTGCCCAGAAGTTCGCCGCGGCGCTCTACCAGCTGCGCCGGCCCGGCGTCGAAGTCCATCTGACCACCCCGCTGGCCGGCGAACCGCTGAGGTCATCCGCGGCGCCGCTGATCGGCTACCTCGGCGGTGCGTACGCGTTCGCCAGCCAGCTCGCCGGGCTGGTTATCCGAACCCATCAGGTCATTGCCGGCCAGCTGCTGTCCGCGGTGGCCGCGGACTACTCGGTGTCCGCCCAGAACCTGCTGCGCGACAACGCCAGTCGGCTGGTGAGCGAACTGTTCGCCAGCACCGTGCTGCTGCCCCGGTTCGACCAGATCAAGCACGGCGAAACCCTGAACGCCTTCGCCCAGCGGGTCGGCAGCACCGCGGTCACCCTGCTCGGCCAGTGGAACAACGGGCGATCGCCGGTTCCGGCCGGCACCAACCTGGTCGTCCCGCCGAGCAGCGCGAGCCTGGTCGAGGGCTGGTCGCTGGCCCAGTACGCCACCCAGTCGCACTGCACGCCCGGCGATATCGCGCTGGCCAATCCTAACGTGCCCGGACTGATCGCGGACGGACTGGGCCTGCAGGTGGACGGGGTTCTGGTGAACACCGAAGCCTCGACGTTCAGCTCGCTGGTCGACGACTTCGCCGAACTGGGCGTGACCACCACCGTGGCGCAGATCGGGGTGGCCAACCAGGAGGTCAGCGGCATCTTCGCCACCGGCGGCAGCGTGGCCATCTACCAGGTGAACCGTCGCCTGACCGATGCCGCGAGCACCGTCGACGTGCTGGTGACGGAGCTGTTCGGTGCCGACCTGTCCGCCTTCTGCACGCTGAACGGTGACCTGCCTGGCCTGCTCCGGCAGGACACCCGGCTGCAGGTGGGGCAGGACACGGTTCCCGCGCCGGCCGATCCGCTGCGGCAGTTCCTCGACCAGTACGCCGGCATCAGCCTGGCCGACTTCGCGACCGCGAACTCCGCCAGCGTGCTGGCCACTGACACCGTACTGCTGCTGCCTGCCCTGCTGAGTCCGACGACCCTGACGGCGAGCCCGTACGGCATCCAACCGGGCCGGACGCTGCATCAGATCGCCACCCTGTTCGGGGTGAGCTCCGAGCTGGTCGGCGAGCAGAACCAGGACCAGGCCGGGGTGTTCGTACCCGGGCAGACCGTCACGGTGACCGGCTTCGGTTCGGTGCGGACCGGTCCGGACGATTCGCTGGCCAGCCTGCGGCTGAAGTTCAATGAGGGTGCGCAGCCCAGCCTGTCCCAGCTGATCGCAGCCATCGAGGATCAGGACGGGCTGCTGCTGGCCGGCGCGGTGTTCATCTGCCCGGCGCCGGTGGCGGCCGCCGCGGGTGCTGCCGACCCGATGACCATCTCGGCGCTGGCAGCTACGTTCCTGACTGCCGGCGACGGCCTGCTGCTGGCCAAGTGCAATGCGGCGCTGGGCGGATTCCTCAAGGATCAGGCGGCATTCTCCATCGGTGGGCATAACTTCGTGGTGTCCGCCGAGCAGACGCTGGCCAACACCTTCGAGCTGGTCAACCTCGCGCTGGCGGCGCCGCTGAGCTACGAGGCGTTCCTGACCGCGATGCTCGACCAGCCGGTGGTGGATCCGGCGAGCAGGTTCCTGCTGCCGCCGCCGGGGGCGACCCTCCGCGCGGCGTTGCCGCCGGTGCCGCCGATCACCGACGTGCTGACCGAGCTGTCGTGCACGGTCACGGTGGACCGACCGGCCGATGAGATCGCGGACAGCTTCGCCAGCGTGCTCGAGGTGCGGCAGGCCAGCAGCACGATCACCCCGGTGACCACCGGCGAGCCGGCAACCCTGACCGGCTTCGCCACCGCACTGGCCCAGGCCTACGGCGGCGAGCTCTGGCTGGGCACCGCCGCGGCCCGGGTGCAGGGTGAGCAGCGGCAGTACCTGATGCGCTTCGCCGCCCCCGGCACCGCGGGCAATTCGATCCGGCAGGTGAGCCTGGGTGGCGAGCCGGCCTTCCTCGGGCTGCCACCGCTGTCGAACAGCCTGATCTCGCGTACCGCCGAGGTGCGCGAATACCTGTCCGGGGCGACCCCGCCGTTCAGTTCGGACCGGCAGACCCTGATGTTCCAGTCGGTGGACGTGACCGACTGGGCGCGGGATCTGCTGGCCACCGTGGACCTGGTGCTGTCGCCGAGCTACGCCTCGGCCGGGTATCTGGCCACTGCCGGACCGGCCGGTTCGGCTGACTTCGACGCGCTGGTGTCGGCGAAGGCGGTGCTGGCGACGAAGATCGCCCAGCAGCTCACCCCGGTGCTGGCCGGCAGCGCCGCGCTGGATCTGACCGCGGCCCAGCAGTCGCTGGAACAACTGCTGCGCGTGAACCTCTCGGCCGGCTACGGCACCGACGCGGTGGTGCAGGTGCCGTCAACCGTGCAGGCGAGTTTCGCCAGCACCGGCGCCGACGCCGGCGGCCACCGATTCACCGGCAAGGTGCTGGCCAACACGGTGGAGCTGTCGACCTCGTTGACGCTGCAGTGGCTGGCCGACTACTTCGTGGTCTCGGTGCAGGCGGTGGTCGAGCTGCTCTCGGCGACCACCAACGTGCTGGCCACCGGCACCGAGCTGCAGCTGGGTACGGCGCATTGGACGATCGGCGAGCACGACAGCCTGTCCACCGGTATCGCCACCCTCGGCACCACCCCGGCGATCTTCGCCGCCACCTTCGCCGGCACCGCTCCGCTGTTCCGGGACGAGGTGGAGCTGACCATCGACGGGTTCACCGCGGCAGTCGACTTCGGCGACACGTTGAGCGTGCTCGCCGACATGTTGGACGTCGACGTGGTGTACCTGGCGACCGCGAACCAGGATCTTCCCGGCCTGCTCACCGGCACGGTCTACCTGCGCGGCGTCCCGATAGTGATCAACGAGCAGACCTCGAGCCTGGCCGGCCTGGCCGCCGAGGTGAACCTGCCGGTCGCGGCGCTCGCCCCGCTGATCGCTGACCAGGCGGTGCTCACGGGGGAAACCGTATTGCACATCGTGCGCTGGGTGCCGGAATACAGCATGAACATCGGCAAGGTGAGCCTCGACGTACCAAGTGGCGCGTTGACCCTGCTGCTGAGCCTGAAGAATCGCGCGCAATACCGGCGGCTCTTCCTCAACCTGGGCTTCGGCATCACCGCGCTCGAATACGCCATCTTCGAGGCGCAATACGTCGAGGGCTACCAGACGTCCAAGTGGCTGCATCCGGTCAACCCGCTACCGACCGATTCGGCGGAGCTGAACGGCGCGGTGATCAGCACCGACCTGGGCCAGTTGGACATCCCGGTGGCGCTGCGCGCCTATCCGGTGACCCCGCGGTTGGTGAACCAGAGCGCGCTGGCCAGCTACCCGCCCGGTGTGATCGCCGACACCGAACCCATCTCGGCCCGGATCGCGAAGGTGCAGGCCTGGACCTACTCGGCTGGCTTCGAACTGCAACTGGCGGCCCAGGACATCGCGACGATCACCGTCGGCTTCAACTTCGGGCCATCGCCGTCGCTGGCCGCCGTCGGCGGACCGGATCCGTTCCCGGCGCTGGCCGAATACGCCAGCAACGCGGCGGCGATCAAGGCGGATCTGACGACGCTGATCAGCACAGCCGGCTCGATCAGCTCTGTCAGCCCGGGCCAATCGGCCATGGCCGCGCTGGCCGACCTGGCGACGAAGGTGGCCACCAACTGGGGTTACGTACCCCCGACGCCGGCGTCGGATTCGGATGCCGACGCCGGTGAACTCGTGGCGCGGGAGAGCTACAGCTGGCAACTACAGACCAGGGCACGATCGGGCAACCAGGGCGAGCAGTTGCTGTCCGCGCTGGTGCTGGTGCGTGAGCCGGGTACCGACAGTTGGGGGCCGAACGGCGCCATCCCGTCGCTGGGCTATCTGGACGACTCCGGCGAGCTGCATCCGTTGCAGAAGCCGGAGGTGCCGATCGGGCGGAGTCTGACCTACCTGTTCACCGAGGACGTCGCGGTGGGCACTCGGCTGGTCTATGTCATCTGGTACCACGATCTGAATGTGGTCACGTACCAGAACGCCCGGGCCAGTTTGACCATAAGTCGCAACCAGAACCTCACGCCGGGAAGTCGCACCAACGAGCAGTTCGTGTATCGAACCCCACCACTGACCTTCACCAACCTGGCGGTGCCGAGCCTGCTGTGGGACCAGGCGCTGCTGTTCGGCAGCGGTAGCCGGGCGCAGTTGCCGGCGGCGTTGACCACCATGTTCACCGACGTGCTCGGCACCCCGCCAACGACCGCGCAGGTGACCCAGAAGCTGACCGGCAACTACGGCTATCGACTAGCCCCGCCCGAGGGACCGCTGTTGCCGACCGACCTGGTCTCGCTGACCCCGATCTTCTACCGGCCGACCTTCGGCTATACGGACACGGTGCCGGCCGACACCGGTGCGGCCGTCGACGACTGGTTCGCCAGCCACCCGCCGGCACCGGGCAACGTGGCGTTCCTGAGCTTCGACCTGCAGCTGTTCTCCACCATGACGCCGGGTCAGGTGCAGCCGCTGGTGCAGTTCGGCCGGCTGGACTACCAACTCGACGCACAGTCATGACGGTTCCGGGATTCGCATCAGTAGGAGAGGAGCGACCGCGTCCCCCTTATCGCGGGAGGCGATCCACAGCTTGCGGGCTTCGGTCGAGGCCCCGTCGATGAAGGCAGCAATGCCGCGAAAGTTTAGTGAATCAGTGTCTTCCAGTGTGCTGAGCCGCGCGCACGCAGCGGCGCGTGTGACGGGATTCAAGACAGCGGCATACTCAACAGCGGGTTCAAGATGGTGGTTCGCTGCCCGTTGTAGCAGCGCCTGTGCGGCAAGGTAGTCGTTGTTGACCGCGGCCAGCGTGGCCAGGTTCACTGCAGCGGGAATGATCGCGTCCTCAGCGTCGGACTCCAACGCCTCTTGCCAGGCTGCAACTGCCGCATCAGGATCTCCCAGGCGCGCATGGACGGCTCCGAGGTTGACCATCGCGTCGGTGTCGCCGGCGTCGGCGGCCTGCTGGTAGGCGGCGCGGGCGGCGGGCAGGTCGGGCGGGTCCAGGCGGGTGGCGAGCAGGATGCCGAGGTTGTATGCGGCGTCGATACTTCCGGCGTCGGCGGCCTGTTGGTAGGCGGCGCGTGCACCCGGCAGGTCGGGCGGATCCAGGTGGGTGGCGAGCAGGACGCCGAGGCTGACCATCGCGCTGGTGTTGCCGGCCGCGGCGGCCTGCTGGAAGGCGGCGCGTGCGGCGGGCAGATCGGGCGGATCCAGTTGGGTGGTGAGCAGGATGCCGAGGTTGACCATCGCGTCGATACTTCCGGCGTCGGCGGCCTGCTGGTAGGCGGCGCGGGCGGCGGGCAGGTCGGGCGGATCCAGGCGGTCGCTCAGTAGATTGCCGAGGTTGATCATCGCGTCGGTGTTGCCGGCCTGGGCGGCCTGCTGGTAGGCGGCGCGTGCACCGGGCAGGTCGGGCGGATCCAGGCGGTCGCTCAGCAGATCGCCGAGGTTGATCATCGCGTCGGTGTTGCCGGCCTGGGCGGCCTGCTGGTAGGCGGCGCGTGCACCCGGCAGGTCGGGCGGATCCAGGCGGGTGGCGAGCAGGATGCCGAGGTTGTATGCGGCACTGGTGTTGCCGGCATCCGCAGCCTGTTGGTAGGCGGCGCGGGCGCCGGGCAGGTCGGGCGGATCCAGGCGGTCGCTCAGCAGATTGCCGAGGTTGACCATCGCGTCGGTGCTGCCGGCCGCGGCGGCCTGCTGGTAGGCGGCGCGGGCGGCGGGCAGGTCGGGCGGGTCCAGGCGGTTGGCGAGCAGGATGCCGAGGTTGTATGCGGCGTCGACACTTCCGGCATCGGCGGCCTGCTGATAGACGGCGCGGGCCGCGGGCAGGTCGGGTGGATCTAGCCGGGTGGCGAGCAGGATGCCGAGGTTGACCATCGCGTCGATACTTCCGGCGTCGGCGGCCTGCTGGTAGGCGGCGCGCGCACCCGGCAGGTCGGGCGGATCCAATTGGGTGGCGAGCAGGACGCCGAGGTTGATCATCGCGTCGATACTTCCGGCGTCGGCGGCCTGTTGGTAGGCGGCGCGGGCGGCGGGCAGGTCGGGCGGATCCAGTTGGTCGCTCAGCAGATTGCCGAGGTAGATCATCGCGTCGGTGTTGCCGGCGTCGGCGGCCTGTTGGTAGGCGGCGCGGGCGGCGGGCAGGTCGGGCGGATCCAGTTGGTCGCTCAGCAGATTGCCGAGGTTGATCATCGCGTCGGTGCTGCCGGCGTCGGCGGCCTGTTGGTAGGCGGCGCGGGCGCCGGGCAGGTCGGGCGGATCTAGCCGGGTGGCGAGCAGGATGCCGAGGTTGTATGCGGCGCTGGTGTTGCCGGCATCGGCCGCCTGTTGGAAGGCGGCGCGCGCACCCGGCAGGTCGGGCGGATCCAGGCGGGTGGCGAGCAGGGTGCCGAGGTTGACCATCGCGTCGGTGTTGCCGGCGTCGGCGGCCTGTTGGTAGGCGGCGCGCGCACCCGGCAGGTCGGGCGGATCCAGTTGGTCGCTCAGCAGATTGCCGAGGTAGATCATCGCGTCGGTGTTGCCGGCGTCGGCGGCC
>Ga0157372_10002408_pt1 | contig 20258 bp, 19 predicted proteins | sample C55metaG_FD_115307 | JGI IMG/M metagenome (GOLD analysis project Ga0157372, IMG submission 115307) | Corn rhizosphere microbial communities from Kellogg Biological Station, Michigan, USA - C5-5 metaG | ecosystem: Host-associated > Plants > Roots > Rhizosphere > Soil | place: USA: Michigan... | reverse complement strand
TTAAGAAAACATGGTCACCTTTTGCTTAGTCATTTATATATTATAACTTTATATAATCTATTACCACGCTTTTTAGGACTTTTTGCCTTTCTGTAGCAGATTTTCATCATAGGAGATTTCTCAGCCTTGCCTTCACAATTTCCATCCTTCCAGGCTTCGAAATGACATCATTTAAAGCACGCAGGGCGATGGGAATCGCTATAACTAAAAAAAGCCGATTTATTCGGCTTTTTTTGTTGCTTTTTTAGCTTTTGCTTTTGAAGTTGTTGGCTCGGCTTCCGGTTCAGCAGTTACTGCTTCGGCAACCGGTTCTTCTGCAACCGGGGCGGGTGCCTGGGTTGGATCGGCCTCTTCAAAAATTGGAAGGGGCTTTAATATCTGGAACCAGGATATTACCTTTTTAATGTCTGATGAGTAAACTTTTTCTTCATCATGATCTGGCGCTACTTCATAAAAGAAGGTACGCAACGCTTTACCGTCGGCTTTAACGTCAGGTATGTTTGATGCTGACTTCATGCGCTCAAGCACATCAGTTAACCTGATATCATCCTCAACACCAAAAATGGTGATCTCACTTAAAGCAGCTAATTTGGCTGTAGAAAGGTTGGCTATCAGTTTTGTTTTCTGTGCATCTAAACTTTCCAGCACATAGCCGGTTTTATTTTGTGCCAAAGCTTTCCATAAACCCGGTTTTCCTGATACCGATACAATTCCCTGTAAATTCATATATTTTTTGTTAGTAGGATTGATGAGGCGAATGATTTACGTAATAACAGGTAAATCACCCGCCCTATCAACTATTCACTTAATCCTCTATAACTTCGATTCCTAAAATTTTATCTCCCTGGCGAATAGCGTCAACAACGTCAACATTTTCAATCACTTTACCAAAAACGGTGTGGTTACGGTCAAGGTGGGCAGTGTTTGTGCGATTGTGGCAGATGAAAAACTGTGAACCACCAGTGTTGCGGCCTGCATGTGCCATTGAAAGCACACCACGGTCATGGTATTGGTTGTTGCCGGTAAGCTCGCAATCAATTTTGTAGCCTGGGCCACCAGCACCGGTACCGGTTGGATCGCCGCCCTGAATCATAAAATTAGGGATAACACGGTGAAAGATCACGTTATCATAAAAGTTTGATTTTGCTAATTTTTTAAAGTTAGCAACGGTATTAGGGGCATCCTGATCGTAAAACTCTACGGTCATGTCGCCTTTTTCGGTTTTGATTATTGCTTTGCTCATGTTTTTGTTTTTTAGAAAACAGTTGGCAAAGGTAATAAAATTGAGGATTAAAGAAAAAGGTTAAAGGCGAAAGGTTAAAGGTGAAAGGTTTGAATATTTATTAATTACCAGGGTGTAAAAGTCATGGTAAGTAATCTTTGTTTTGGCGAATAACTAATCTCGCCTTTTCTTTTTGAATCAAACATTTTAATTTCCGAAAGCGGCTTTTTATAATCTTTACCCAATTCGGCCAGTTGGGCAAAAAACCAGTCGAGTCCTTCCTGATCACCCAAAGTATTGGCAAACCAGGCCAGTTTTTGCAGTTCGGCAAGGTTCACTTTTTCGTCGGCGGTAAAAACGTAAGTCCATTTAACTATTGCCAGCTCATCGGGCTTGCCAATTAGCTGGGCCCGGCTTCCATTGGCATCTGTGGCGACAAAATTTGGCAGCAGGCTGATATCTGTGTCCTGCTTAAAAACAAGACTGCTGTCGGCTTCTGTAAGCTTTTTAATCAACGCATCACGATTGAGGCGCATACCCGAACTTCCGTTCTGCGCGTGCGCGGCCAAACAGGATATTAATAAAACACCGACAAGGAAAATATTTCTGACAATAACAGATAAACTCATTTAAGGCCCAGATTTAACAACGCCATAAAGCTAAAACAACATGCATAAAGCCAGAAGCCCTTATGTGTTAAAAATGGTTAAAATACATTAGCCCTTTATTCGTTACATTTGATAACCCGGCAGTAAACAAATTAACAAGGATCGTGAATAATTCATCAGGCAATAACTTTTCACCTCTTACATTTCGTCTATTACTTATAAAGCTAAAGTTCCTTTTACCTTTCGCCTTTTACCTTTTACCTTTAACGTCGCGGGCTGCATCTATCTTAATCCCTATGGATGATGAGCAAAAGGACCATCTGAAATCGTACGGGATAGCTTTCTGGGTGCTCAAAAACGGCGAAGAAGTCGACTGGCTGCTCAACTATCGTGGTGGCAGTTTCATGATGAAGTACGGGCAAAAAGTTGAGGAAGAGTGCAAGATCCGCGGGGTAAGCTACGAAGTTATTGCCGATGCCAAAGCCACCGAAATTATTACCGAAGTAAGCGATCCATCGGTAAATATGGACCTGGTTAAACTGGAGAAAGCCCCCCGCATGGCGGTTTACTCCCCCAAAAACAAGCTGCCCTGGGATGATGCAGTTACCTTGGTTTTAAAATATGCCGAAATTCCGTACGACGTAGTTTACGACGAAGAGGTGATCCACGGCGAACTGCCTAAGTATGATTGGCTGCACCTGCACCACGAGGATTTTACAGGGCAATACAGCAAGTTTTATGGCGCCTTCCGTTACGCGCAATGGTATACCGATGATATCAAAATCCAGGAGACCATGGCCCATAAACTGGGCTTTAGCAAGGTATCAAAAATGAAGCTGGCCGTAGCCCAAAACATCCGAGATTTTTGCGCAGGCGGCGGCTTCCTGTTTGCCATGTGCTCAGGTACCGATACTTTTGACATTGCACTATCGGCTGCTAATACAGATATCTGCGAACGTATGTTCGACGGTGATGCTGCCGACCAGGACGCGCAATCCAAACTCGATTTTAGTCAAACGTTCGCCTTTCAGAATTTTACGCTGGATATGAACCCCATTTCGCATTCCTTCAGCAATATCGACGTTACCACCACCCGCCAGGTTGATCGTACCCGGGATTTCTTTACGTTGTTTGATTTTTCGGCCAAATGGGATGTTGTGCCGAGCATGCTTACGCAGGATCATGACAAAGTAATAAAAGGTTTTATGGGCTTAACCACGGCCTACAACAAAAGCATGCTCAAACCCGGCGTTACCATCATGGGCGAAATGAAAACCGCCAATGAAGCCCGTTACATTCACGGCGAATACGGCAAGGGCCAATGGACCTTTTACGGCGGCCACGACCCTGAAGATTACCAGCATGCTGTAAATGATCCGCCGACAGATTTGAAACTTCATCCCAACTCCCCCGGCTACAGGCTGATATTAAACAATGTGCTGTTCCCAGCTGCTAAGAAGAAAAAGCAGAAAACGTGATTGCTTTTAAAAGATGTATAATAAAAATGTCATTGCGAGCGAAGCGTGGCAACCGCACGGAGGCATAGCCGCTCTGTATAGCATGCGATTGCTTCGTCGTTCCTCCTCGCAATGACATGTTTTTTTAACTGGTATTCATAATAAACTCACGTCATAAACAGATGCAAGTTCAAAAAAGACCTGCCTGCGGGAATTTTTGCTGGTCTATATAATTAAACTGCTTCTTAAAATAAACCCGGGGTACTTTGCTTAAAAACGTTTCTATTATCTTATCATATAATAGCGAAGGCACTGTAAATTTGGTAATGAGTATCTTTTTATCATCAATGGTATAAATCACCATATAATCATACTTCCCAAACTTACCCATATCCTTTTGCTCATACAGCTCAACCCTAACAAGATCAGCCCTGTTTAATACAAGGGTTTGATCCTGATATATTAAAGTGGCCACTTCTCTGCCGTCACTTATAATTAACTGTTTCCCTCGATCATATTCATTAAACTGATTTATCACCCTAACAACATAAACCTGGAAGTAAAGAAACGTTGCCGGCAAAAGTGCTAAAAACAGCGCAATTAATGGATGCTGGTAAACTTTGATAACAATGAAAATAATTAAAGCAACATTAACGGCCATAATAATCACCTCACCTGTAAGCTTATTATTTTTAAAAGTGTATACCTTGGGTTGCTTCATTTATCCATAAATATACCATAACGACCTTAAACAAAAAAGAGGCTGTATCATAAATCAATTTCGCGAAGACGTAGGTCGGCCTCAAAATGGAATGAAAAAAGGGCAATTTTCAAATCGAAAATTGCCCTTTTTGATAAGTAACTGACCGGTATCAAAATTTTATCCTGATCTCGCTCGTTTGCAACGAGTGTGTAACCTGGGCTTGCGTTTATAACGCACGAGCGATGCAATTGCCAAATCATATTAAGTGCTCATTGCAAACGAGCGCAAGGTTAAAGAAGCAGAAAACGTGATTTTAACAATTGCTTATTGCACCACATCAAAATGAAACTCCTGCACCAATGGTGGGTTTTCGGGTGTAAGTGTAAAACTCACTTTGATATTTCCAGTTTCACATTTGATAATAAAATAGCCACGTAATTGATTTTCGGGCACCACATTGCCTGTGCTTATTATTCTGCCTGTTTTTGCAAAAGCTTCAGTTGCGGCTGCTTGAAGTTTATCGGGGAAATAATCCATAAAAAAGTTATCAGCAAAAATGCCGCTTTCTTTAGCCTTGCTCCAATCAGCAATAACTTTAAGCAGATCATTTTTACGTTGCTCTAATATGGCTGATGCCGGCAATTGCCGTGGTTTTATACCCGAAAGAGCCAGTAAAGTATCCAGAGCCTGGTTATTGGGATAACCAGCACGGGCATAGGTCAGGTTGGCAAATGAAACAACGCCCACACCGTACTCCGGCAAGATATTCCACTGACTGCCGAAACCCGGTAAGCCCCCTGTATGACCAATGTATACGCGGTTGTCACAATCCTTTGCCCAACGTAGGCCGTAGGCATAGGCACTGACATTGGGGCATGGTCTGCCCGTGGTTGTTTTGGCATTTACAGTTAAATAATTCACATCCCAGGGGTACTGCATTTCCCGGATAGAACTACGTTTTACTGGCAGGGCTTCGGCATCATCGCGCGGGGGCCAGGCATCCATATGCACAGCCATGTATTTGCTAAAATCCTCAATAGTGGTTATCAGGCCGCCCATCGCACCGTAAGCCCCGTCATGCAGCAGAGGCTGTTCAACCCATTTACCATCAAGCCAGCGGTAACCATGCGCCAGTTTATCTTTGGGTACTTTAGTATATTCCCAATAGGTATGTATCATACCTAACGGTTTAAGGATATTATCTGTGATGTATTGCTCGTAAGTTTTGCCCGATACTTTTTTGAAGATATATCCCAGCGTAGCAAAACCAAGGTTGCTGTACTCATAGCCCTGACCAGGATTATTGGAAAACGAAATGCCTTTTTTGTATAGCGCCAGGAGTTCATCATCACTAACTCCAAGTTGCCTGTCGCCCCATGGGTTATCTTCCGGGTAACCTGCTGTATGCGTAAGCAGGTGCCTTATGGTTACAGGGACCGCATCTTTGGTCAAATATTTCAACCCCTTCATCTCGGGGATGTACAGGTAAGCCGGATCATCAAGTTTTAGCTTGCTCTCATCCCTTAGTTTTAGGATAGCCATAGCGGTAAGGCTTTTGGTCATGGAGGCGATCCGAAAATCCGACGATGAATCGGCCTTGATCCTGGCATCAATATCAGTATATCCTAAGCCACCGGTATGTACCAGCTTACCATCAACCACAATGCCATACACCAATCCCGGCCAGTGATTATCTTCAGCATATTTTTTATAAAGCTGGTCAATTACCGGAAAAGTAGCCTGGATCTTTTTTAACCTGTCGGGATCAGTAAACATTGCGGGCTTGTAGGGTTGGGCAGTGGAGGTGTAACTTACTGTAGCCAACAAGAGGGCAAAGGCGGATTTAAGTAGATTTTTGACCATATACATATATACGGAAAAATTGTCTGAATCTGAATTGCAGAATCCGTATCGCTTTGAGCTATTTCATCCATTTGAATACTGTTAATAAAATATGTCATTGCGAACGCAGCGTGGCTATCGCACGGAGGCATAACCGCCCTGTATAGCATGCGATTGCTTCGTCGTTCCTCCTCGCAATGACATGTTTTTTGAGATTTAAGAAGTAATCATCTTAAACTAAAAAATCCCGGCCAAACATGACCGGGATTTTCAAATATTATAAAGCTTTTCGCTTTCGGCTTTCCGCCTTAAGCTTTACGCTAACTTAGCCAGTTCTTCAGCCATGGCAGCGCCAATTTCAGCAGGCGACTCAACCACGCGAATCCCGCACTCGGCCATGATCTTCATTTTAGCAGCAGCTGTATCATCAGCACCACCTACTATAGCACCTGCGTGGCCCATACGGCGGCCCGGAGGCGCAGTTTGACCAGCAATGAAACCTACTACAGGTTTAGTACCGTTCGCTTTGATCCAGCGGGCAGCATCGGCTTCCATATTTCCGCCAATTTCACCAATCATGATTATACCATGAGTTTCAGGATCGTTCATTAATAATTCAACAGCTTCTTTGGTTGGTGTACCAATAATTGGGTCGCCACCGATACCGATAGCTGTAGTGATACCCAAACCGGCTTTAACCACCTGGTCAACCGCTTCATAAGTTAAAGTACCTGATTTTGAAACCACGCCAACGTTACCTTTTTTGAAGATAAAGCCAGGCATGATACCAATTTTGCTTTCATCGGCAGTGATGATACCAGGGCAGTTAGGACCAATCAGGCGCGCGTCCTTATCGGTAAGATATTCTTTTACCGCGATCATATCCTTTGTAGGGATCCCTTCAGTGATACAAACAATAACCTTAATGCCGGCTTCAGCAGCTTCCATAATAGCATCTGCACCAAAAGCAGGGGGTACAAAAATGATGGATACATCGGCACCGGTTGCCACAACGGCATCTTTAACCGTGTTAAAAACCGGCCTGTCTAAATGGGTTTGACCACCTTTGCCTGGTGTAACACCACCAACTAACTGAGTGCCATAAGCAATCATTTGCTCGGCATGGTATGAACCCTCTTTACCGGTGAAACCTTGTACAATAACTTTTGAATCTTTATTTACGAGTACACTCATTGGTTTTTTCGTTTTAGTACGGCAAAGCTAAAGTTTTTGCCCGAATGTCAAACCCTATTGTAATCTAAATTTATATGTTAACATAAAAGTGACTTTTAAGGGGATTGGATGTGGTTATAGGGTGTTTATGTGTTTTAAATTTTTTATGATTATAAAGTTCCCGTTGAATAAAACTGCCAATTGAAAACTATCTACTGTAAACTAAAAATAGGGCGTTGCCTGCGGCCCAGGCTATTCGCTCATACGCCTGCAGGCATTACGCTCATTGGCCGGTATCCGCTACTATCCTTAACGCATTTGTCTGAATCAGAATTTTCAGGATTTGAGAATTTACAGAATGAAAAGCCAATTCAATAAAGTCTAACAATTCGTTTAATTCGGGTTCAGACAAAATCGGCGTAATCAAAAATCAATCGGTGTAATCCCAATAAAAAAATCCGAAATCGAACATCCGAAATCCGAAATCATTCCTGTTCAACAAACTCCCCCTCACTCTTCGCAATCACAATTGTCGCCACACCATTGCCAATTACATTGGTAATGGCCCGCGCTTCCGACATAAACCTGTCAACACCTATCAATATCGCCAAACCTTCTACCGGGATTATTTTGATGGCTGTGAGCGTGCTGGTGAGCACAATAAAACCGCTTCCGGTTACACCTGCCGCTCCCTTGGAGGTGATCATCAGGATGCCAATTATGGTTAGCTCCTGCCCCAGCGAAAGCGGAATATTAAACACCTGCGCCAAAAATATCACGCACATGGAAAGATAAATGGTAGTGCCATCCAAATTAAAAGAATACCCCGTGGGGATCACCAAACCTACCACCGATTTGGAACAGCCAAACTTTTCCATTTTCTCCATCATGGCCGGTAATGCCGATTCGGACGAGGATGTACCAAGCACGATCAGGATCTCTTGCCTGATATATTTCAGGTATTCCCAAAGACTGAATTTAAACAGCCGGCAAATAATATTCAATACCACAAATATGAACAGGAACATGGTCAGGTAAACCGAGCCCATCAACAGGGCCAATGGTTTTAGTGTTTGGATGCCATATTTGCTCACCGTAAAGGCCATCCCTGCAAAAGCCCCTATCGGCGCCACCTTCATCACTATCTTCATGATATTAAAAAACACTTTCGAAAGCTTATCAAATAGCTGAATAACCGCTTCGCCACTTTTACCCATCCGGCTTAACCCAAAACCAAACAGTATCGCAAAAAAAAGGATCTGCAAAATATCCCCTTTGGCAAAAGCATCAAACATGTTTGAGGGGACTATATGGGCAATAAAATCGCCCCAGTGCATTTCGGCGGCAGCTTTTTCGTATACGGCTAATTTGCCGGTATCCATTTTTGCAGCATGGTTTTCAAAGCCGGCACCCGGTTTAATAATATTGGCTACGGTAACACCGATTACAAGTGCGAACGTGGTTACGATCTCAAAATACAACAAAGCTTTACCGCCTACCCTGCCCACTTTTTTCATATCGTTCATGCCGGCTATGCCCAGCACAATAGTTAAAAATATGATGGGCGCAATCAGCATGGTGATCAGACTGATGAACGTTTTGCTGATGAGCTCGGCAGTCGGGGCAAAGCCTTTAACGTATAAGCCGGCTACTACCCCAAGGGCAATGGCAATAAGTACCTGGAAAGTTAGGTTTGATAGGAGGCGTTTCATGATTGATCCCCCCGGCGCCCTAAAGGGGGAGCAACAGGTTGGGACGGCAATATAATAAGTTATTGTTTCAGGCACAAAAAAGCCCCGTACCGGAAACCGGCACAGGGCATAATTGATTGATTGAAAGATCGTGATTATGCAGGTGTTGATTTACCGGTTAGTAAATCAATTAAGAAAATTTTATTAAGGAAAGTCAGCTTTGCCTTGTGGTTGCCCAGGAAAACAATGGTGCCGCTGTAATCCCAGCCGCCGCCGTTTGTTTTTCCTTCCGAACGGAAAGTAGCTGTGCCGCTGGTGATATCAAACTTATCGTTGCCATGTACATACAGGTTAGTGAACACGTAGGTATTATGCACCCTACTAAACGTTTTGTATTTAGTGTATTCGTTATCAACATAGGCTTTCATCGGGCCATCAAGCGAGAAGTTTGAGTTATTGGTGTTAAGACCTCTAACCTTATATTTCTGCACAATATTGTAAACGAATGAATAACCCGGACCGCTGCCTACCGTGTTTAATGAATCAACCGAATCATAACCAACAGTTTTGTTGCCGTCACAAATAAAATAATATTTGGTACCGCCTGTTTTGGTTGCTTTTAAAGTATCACCTTGATTAAATACACGGTTCAGGCTGGTATCAATATAAAAACCGCAACTATAAGTACTTTGTACTTTAAGCTTTGATGAGGCATTGATTGAGGGGGTAACACCGTCGTTAAGGCTGGCCCCTCCAAATGAACCGGCCAACGATTTTGCCAGGTTATCTGCAATTGCCGAACTGGCTACATTATCGCTTGCTTTTACAGTTGACGGATCGGATTTTACATTAATTCCTGTTTTTGTACAGGCTGAATAAAGAACTGCCACACCTGCTAATAAAGGTAATACACTGCGTAGATTTAGTTTCATAAACGTATAAGATAAAGTTTAGATCTCTTTGCCTCAATTGGCAATAAGCATACCACAGGTAAAAAAATTCGCCAAAAACGCCCGTGATGCCTATTTTTTAGGCTTATTTTCCTTTTTAATAAAACAGTAAAGATTTATACTTGCTGATAGCAATGGAACACAAAACACACCCGCTGCCTGCTTTCCCCGTTTCGAGGAAAGATACGTAGAAAATATTCCCCGTTTTTTTTATCAAATACACAGGCGATAAAATGTATGCCGTATTAAAAAACCATAGCATACAAAAAGCCCTGCATCCGGTTAGGGGGCAGGGCTCTTCACATATTTTAAAACGAATTTAGTTAACTTCCCCGGTCATCAGATCGGCAGTGTAAACAGTACCGTCGATAGTAATTTTAGCTTTGTGCCCTCCTAAAAACGTTATGGTTCCTTTATAGTTCCAGACATTTTTTCCAATACTTCCTTTACTCGAAAAGGTAGCACTTCCGCTTAAAATAAAATCGGGATCTTTTGTTGGATCAACAACAATTGATTTAAAATTATAGTTAAACGTGCCTTCAACATTTGGTTGGTCTGTTGTAGGTTTGGTGTAGTTAACCCTGGCATAATAATTCACAGGGCCATCAAAAGAGTATTGTGCGTGTTCAACACCCGGATTAAGGCTTCTGAGTACCAGGTTTTCACCCATTCTTAAAACCATTGTAAAACCGCTGCCTACCATAGTCATATTTAAACTATCATTAGCGGTAACACCTGAAGGCACTCCATTGGTACAGGTAAGCTCATATTTAACTTTAGCCCAGATATCAATTTTAGAAGTATCACTTTGATCTAAATTAAATGCTATCGTGGTATCCATTTTGGCGCCGCATTGTGGCTGAGGATCAACAGATTGTACTTTGATCTTACCTTTTTTGTTCAGAGATAGATCGGTTGGCATACTTAAACCGCTCTTAAAATCAAACCCGCCGTTTTCGGGGTTAAAAATACCAACAAGGCTCTGCGCAACTTGCACACTCGCTTCTTTTTTACTTACTGTGCTTTGATTGTTCGGCGCCATGTTAAGCTTATGGCACGAGGTGTAAATGGCAGTAATACCGGCAAGCAGCAATACTATAATTTTGTACTTGTGTTTCATGTTTAGGATTTTAATTCCGCACAAATTTAACTTATTATCAATTAATTAAAGAAATTTTGAAAATATTTAGGAGCAGAAAAACTATAATGTTGTTCATACCCATTTTGAACGATGAATAAGGGCAAAAGGTTAGCCAATGTTTCGCCCACGATTTGGAGACTCCGCTGGAGCCCGCCATTCCTTAAATTTTCTATTACTACCAGACCTATCTGAGACCGAATGGCAGGCGAGCCTGTTTGGGGCGCCTGCCATTCGGCTGCGTCAACCATGAGACTTATAATTTCACATCAATCTCTCCACTTTTATTCTCTATTATTTCTTCCTGCAGCTTAACCTTATCAAAACCATGCAAAACAAATCTCAACTGCATAAACCTCGATTTAAATGAGCCTTCAACTGATGACAAACTAAGGCTATTTTCTATGGGATTGAAACTGATAACACGTTTATAATAAACACCCTGCTCATAATCATATGATACGCCATCATCTTCGTAATAAATAAAACTATTTGCTTCCCTGCCATTCCAGATGTGAATTTGTAAAATACCGTCACCTTTTTCATTGGTGCTTTGTACAACACTTTGCATAGGGATAATGCCGCCTGCCTTTACAAATACCGGCAGATCGGTCAATGGCGCTTGAACATTAACAATCTGTTCTCCCTCATAAAACCTATCGCTGCTTAACCTATACCATGAGCCCTGGGGCAGGTAAACATCTTCGGTTAGTTTAGTGCTTTCAACAGGAGCAACCAGTATCGCGTCGCCAAACATAAATTCATTTTGAAAACGCTCATCAAAAACATTCTCGTCAAAACTGTGCTCAATAGCTAATGTGCGGCTTACCGGCAGGCCGGTTTGGGTTGATTGATAAAAGCTGCTGTACAGGTAGGGAAGGAGTTTATACCGTTGTTCAATGTCCTTCTTAATAATCTGTTCATTATCCTTGCCCCATTCCCATGGTTCGCGCATTTTACTGCCTTGTATGGCATGATTGCGAAACATTGGGGTATATACACCCAGTGAGTTCCAGCGTACCATGAGCTCAGGCGTAGGATTGCCGCTGAAGCCGCCGATATCCACCCCGATAAAACTCATACCTGTAATACCCAAACTATTTACCAGCCGTTGTCCTAAAAGCATATGGGCATCGGTGCCGGTGTTATCGCCCGTCCACACGGCCGAATAGCGCTGCGTGCCCGAATAGGCGGCGCGGGTAAGTACGAACGGCCGTTTGTTTCCCATGATCTTTCTTGTGCCATCATAAGTGGCGCGGGCCATTTGCATGCCATAGGCATTACGCATTTCCGGCATAAACTTATCTCCAAACTTTACTATCCAGGGGATATTTTGCCCCCAGGCGGCGGGTTCGTTCATATCGTTCCAGAAACCTTCAACGCCGGGTTGGGTAAGAGCGGTAAATGCTGCTCCCCACCATTCGCGTACCTCTTCCCTGAAAAAATTGGGAAAATGACAGCGGCCCGGCCACACATAGCCGGTATAATTTTCGCCGTCGGGATATTTGGCAAAATAATCCTGCTCAATACCCTCATCGTATTCCTTATAACCTTCTTCAACCTTAATCCCCGGATCAACAATGGTAACCAGCCTAAAGTCCATCGCCTTTAGTTTATCAAGCATTTGCTTGGGCTTAGGGAAAGTTTTTTTGTTCCAGGTGAAGATCTTGAAATCGTCCATATAGTCGATATCGCAGTACACTACATCGGCAGGGATCTGTTTTTTGCGGAAGGTTTGGGCGATGTTCAACACTTCATCGGCACTCATATAACTCCATCGGCATTGCTGATAGCCCAGGCTCCAGAGCGGCGGCATTTCCATCCTGCCGGTAAGCCAGGTATAATCTTCAATTATTTTGGCAACACCTTGTGCCCCAAAAAAGTAGTAATTCAAATCGCCGCCATCGGCACCGAACCAGCTTGTTTCATCATCTGTGGATGCACCAAAGTCGAAGTAGCTTTTATGGGTATTGTCGAGAAACAAACCATAAGTTAACCCGCTATGCAATCCTATAAAAAAAGGAAAGGTCTTATACAACGGATCGGATTCGGGCGTGTGGTTTGGCGCATCGGTATTCCAGTTTACGTAGGCCGCGCCACGCCTGTCGAGGTTACCAGTTTTTTCTCCCAGGCCAATAAACCTTTCACCCTCAAACAACCGGCGATAACAAATCACTCGTTCGCCCTGCCAGTTGGTACCAAAGCGGGCGTCATCTTCACTCAGCGAGCTACCTGCAGCCGTGAAAAAGTTGAACCTTAAAGGCGATTTCTGAATACTGAGCTTCAAAGCTGGTGTAGTAATATCAATATTGGCCGATGACTCATCAAAATCGAAATTGGCCAGTGGCTGCCTGATTACCGCAAAGGAACGATCATCCGGGTTGAAATTTTTACTGATGCTTACCCTGATAATTGTAGGGCTATAGATATAAACCCTCGCTTCGGCTTCGGCGGTTTTAATTGTTAACACGCCCTCCTGTTGTTTAAAGCCCTGTACGTTACCTGCAATTTCTAAATTCATGCCTTTGATGTACCCGGATAGATCTGGTACTTAAAGGCAACGCCGTTTGTTATGCTTGGTTTTGTAAAATGTGAGTTTGAGATAAACGTCAACGGATTTTCCTCTTTCATTTAACTCTCGCTCGTTTGTAACCATAGGTATTGGGAAGGGGAAAGTTGCTTTGGAAAACAAATAGAAACAATGTCATTGCGCAGCTCGGCAATCTCGTAGCCAATGCAAGTCCGATCTGTATAGCTACGAGATTGCCACGTCGCTCCAGGGGCTTCTTCCCGTGCGGCTCCTCGCAACGACATGGTTGTTAATTGAGCTTCAAAAACGTTGCATGGGTTTTTCTATTTCATCCCCGAAAACGACCAACCCGCTTTCCTGCCCGATCAACACCCTTTAATTTTCGACCAACTTGTAAAATACTGATAATTAGTGCGTTTTTGGTGTTTGCCGAATGCTTTTGGGTATTGGTCTATATCTTTTCGGTGCTGGTATAACACTTTTTAGCAGTTAAAATTAATGTTGTTCATTTGATCATTGAAAATAACAAACACAAAATATTTAACATACTTAAAAGCTCAAAATCATGAAAACTTCAATAAAATTATCAGCATTATTCTTCTTATTAAGCGCAGGTGTATTTGCTACTACAGCAGCTAAAGCCGCCGATGTAACCCCTAAAGCTAAAGAGGTTGTTACCTTTAAAGCCCTTGACCACGACCGCGGTATTAAGTTAACGCTTGCAAAATCAGAAAACGGCCGTTCATTCGTACGCGTTTACAGCAAACAAAATGAACTTTTGCTAAAAGATGTTGTATCAACCAAAACCGATGTTGAAAGGGGTTATGTTTTAACCAATCTTGAAGATGGTGATTACATTATGGAAATTAAAACCAATAACCAGGTGGTTAAGAAAACCCTGCATGTTTACGAAGACGGCGATCAAAAAACATTCTTTATTTACCAGGACTAATTTAGTCCGGTCATATCAAACAAAAAGCTCCCGTTCGGTTGGAACGGGAGCTTTTTGTTTAAAGAGCAAATATTTTATTCCCAAAGTTTTTCGGGATAAACACCGTTAGCTACCAGGTCAGATATGCTTTTTTGAACGATAGGTTTGTCTTCTTTATACGTAACACCAAACCATTTTGAGCCGGTTGGGATTACTTTAAAAGAGGCTGTACCATTTTTGATCAGCTGATCAGCGGCCAGCGGAATAAAGAATTCTGATTTGGGGTTGTTTTCGTTTGCAGCCACAAAGTCTACAAACATCTGCTCGCTTTGCTTAAAGATAGCCGGTGTAAAGCCCCAGAAATTCATTGATACACGGGTATCGTTAGGAAGCGCATGCTCACCCGTAGCATCCTTGTAAGCTACGCTGCCATCTTCTTTAAAATAAACCTCGGTACGCTCATTAATCTCCACCATGTTACCATTATCATCAACCTTACAAACGCCGCGTGATACTGAGCCATAGTCGGACAGGGTACGGTCAATCTGGTAACCTACCAGTGAATACAGATCGTCTTTAACTTCGGTGGTTAAAAATTTAGCCATTTTTTCAAATGCATCATAACCATAGTAATCATCGGCATTGATCACACAAAAAGGCTCGTTTACTTGATTACGTGCAGCAAGTACGGCATGAGCGGTACCCCATGGTTTGGCGCGTTCAATCTCTTTATCGATGCCAAATGGTTTAAGATCAAAGCTTTGAAATACATAATCTGTTTCAATGCGGCCGGCAAGTTTAGGCTCAAAAATCGCCTTGAAGTTTTCGGCAAACTCTTCGCGTATAATAAAACTCACTTTGCCAAAGCCTGCTTTTATAGCATCATATATTGAATAATCAATAATTGTTTCGCCATTGGGGCCAAAGCCATCAACTTGTTTCATACTGCCGTAACGGCTGGCCATCCCTGCGGCCAATATCAGTAAGGTTGGTTTCATAGATAGTATCGGGGGTATTTGTTAAAAGCTATTTTAAGAGTAATTATTATAGGTGAATGGATTTTTGCCCGGATTGTTTTATATGCTATATAAACTTTTTGTTATTTAATATACCTGAAGTCCTGACCGGCCTGGATGTTTAGCAAAGACTCGTATATCAAACGGATCACGTTATCAACGTCCTCTTTGTGGATCATCTCGACGGTGGTATGCATATAACGTAAAGGTAATGAGATTAATGCCGATGGTACGCCATCATTTGAGTAAGCAAAGGCATCGGTATCGGTCCCTGTTGACCGTGATGATGCCTGACGCTGGAACGGTATGCCCGCTTTTTGAGCACTTTCAATAAGCAGCTTATTCAGGTTGTTTTGTACTGCCGGGGCATATGACACAACAGGGCCTTTACCGCAGGCTAAGTCGCCCTGGGTAATTTTGTTGATCATTGGCGTTTGGGTATCATGCGTAACATCAATAACAATAGCCACATTGGGTTTAATTTTATGCGCTATCATTTCGGCGCCACGTAAACCTATCTCCTCCTGCACTGCGTTAACTATATATAAACCGAAAGGAAGTTTTACATTGTTTTCTTTAAGTAAACGCGCTACCTCGGCAATCATGAAGCCGCCTGCACGGTTATCAAGCGCGCGGCCAACATAATAGCGGTCGTTAAGCACCATAAATTCATCCTCGTAAGTGATAACACAACCTACATGAATGCCCAGTTTTTCAACTTCTTCTTTTGAGGTGCAGCCGCAATCTAAAAAGATATTTTTAAGAGTAGGCGCTTCTTCTTTATCACCGCCCAGGCGCGTGTGGATAGCAGGCCAACCGAAAACAGCTTTAACCACGCCATTATCGGTATGAATATTTACACGTTTTGAAGGCGCTATCTGATGATCGGAACCGCCATTGCGGATAACATATATCAAGCCATCGTTAGTGATATAGTTCACAAACCATGAAATTTCATCGGCATGAGCTTCAATAACCACTTTGTAATCGGCTTTTGGATTGATGATACCAACCGCGGTGCCGTAATTATCAACATAATGGGTGTCAATATAGGGCTTCAGGTATTCGAGCCAAAGCTCCTGGCCTTTCCATTCAAAACCTGTAGGTGAGGGGTTGTTGATATATTTTTCAAAAAAAGCGAGTGAAGTTTCGTTTACAACGGACGTATGCTGTGGGGCGTCAGATTTCTTTTTGGCCATATTGAATTAATGTTTTCAATCTAAATGTAGTAATACAGCAAATATAATAAAGCTCATGACATTGCACTAAAATTAAGCCGCATATAAGCAGTAAATCAATTATATAAAATCAATATTAAACGTTTTTGAAAATATTTAGTCACAATAAAAGCGTTGTTTTGTTTTGATACAAAAATGACCGGTTATTTCATAAAGCATTCATGCTTATGTTATACCTTTCCGCGATATTTAATTTTTAATAAGGTGAAACTATTCAGGCTAACTTGTATCTTATTTGCAGCATGTTTTTTAGCAGCATGCAGCGTACCTCAATATGTAAATGTTCCGGTTGATTACGCGCCGAAGCTGAATTTTAACAGAGCAAAAACAACCATCGTGGTCATTAACCACTACATGCCCGATTCGACCCGTAACCGCAATAAACGCGTATTAACTACATTTAAAGCCGCCGCTTATACCGCTATAAACAATGCAGCTGTACAGCTGCATGCGCTGCCCGGTGTAAAAGTTGTACAACTGGTTGATTCGGTTAACTTTACAGCCAATACCGATTCGGTGAAGTTTCTGGCAAAAAAATACAACGCTTCTTACGTGCTCGCGTTCGAGGATTTTAAAGGCGAAACCAAATTACAGCAGGATTATTACAACGGCGTACCGTCTGTTTACCGGGTATCGGTGGTTAAAACCAGTTTTACCCTTTATGAAGCCAATGGCATCTACTTTAAAAAGCTAAACGGCGAAGCTGAAATAAATGACAATAATGCTTATGGCAATGCATCCAGCTTACTTGCCCACGGCGGGCCTTTATTTGATGCTATCCGTAATTCGGCATTGGATGCGCTTAAGGATTACCTGCCGTATACCGATTACCACGACAGGCCCCTGTATACCAATGGCGATCAGTTGAGCAGCTCGGTAGAACTGATCAAAGCCGGAAAATTTGATCAGGCTTTCAAGATACTAAACCCGCTTATCGACGGGCCCGACCTAAAACTGGCCAGCAGAGCTGCTTACAACCTTGCGGTGGTTTATGAAGCGCAGGGAGATATTGACGCCGCACTTGAGGTGGCTAAGGTCTCAAACCAAAAGCAACCGAATGATTTTGCCAAAGCTATTATTGTTGATTTGATGAAAGAGTAAAGTCCTCAAAACTTAAACCAACCTTATTACAAATACCTTGAAAAACTTATTTGCCATTTGTGTGCTCGTTGCCATGGGTTTGCCAGCCTGCAGTGTAAATTATGAAATTACAGTACCGGTTAATTACGCCCCTAAATTGGAATTGGGGCATAACGAAACCAAAATTGTAGTAGTAAACAGGTTTACTGTTGACTCGGTAGCTAATAAAAATAAACGCAAACGCGCTGTACTTAAAGGCAGCGCTTACAGCGCTATTGCAACGGTAGCCAAACAGCTTGATATGCTGCCCCGCATCCAAACAACAGTACTCGCCGACTCCGTTAATTTGATTGCAGATACCACGCCAATAAAAACACTTGCCGAAAAATACAATGCCAACTATGTTTTAACGCTTGACTCGCTTAGTGCCGATATCCCCGTAGAGCTTGTTGATACCATGGAAGTATATACCACGGTAGTTAATACAAGGTTTACTTTATACGAAAGCAACGGCAAGTATTTTAAAGTTCTTAGAGGGAAAGCGAAGGATTTTCATTCGGAGAGCCGTTATTATGGTATAATTGCTGCCTTGCTTGTACATCCTACGGTAAAAGGCAATGGTGCGGCCATAAGCCAGTCGGCAGGTAATGCGGCTATTGATGCGATAAAGGATTATCTGCCATCTACATTAACCAATCAGCGGCAATTATATGCTGATAACGACAGCTTGAAGGTTGCTATTAACCACATGATAGCAAAGCGATATAATGAGGCATTTAAAATACTGAATCCTATTATTGATGGGCCCGATCTTAAACTGGCCAGCCACGCGGCTTACAATTTGGCAGTGTTATATGAAGCACAGGGCGACATTGAAGAAGCTTTAAAGGCAGCAAAATTATCGAACGAAAAACAACAAAACGTTAAGGCGACCGCAATTATTCCTGATTTAGAGAAGGAGTAAGTTCTTTTTCGAGGATCTCATAATCGAAACCATTTTTTGAAAAGAAATTACCTGTGTGAATAAAACCTGCTTTGAGGTAAAATGGAATGGCCGATAACCTTGCGTTACACCACAGGCGGCCCCCCCCGCTTACAAGGACAAAATCGGTAATATGCTGCAATACCGCACGGCCTATTCCCATGTTTTGCATGGTTTCATCAACAGCAAATTTGCGAAACTGCCAATCGTTCCCTTTATTAAAGAGGGATACTACCGCTATGATATGATTATCTTTAAAAGCAGCAAAGTGATAGCCGTGATTATCCTCTTCCATCTCCATTTCATAAAGCTTGCTTTCGGGATATAAGATACGTTGCCTTAACCGCCAGGTAAGCTCCGGACGGATTTGTTCGATAGAGATTTCAGCCATTTTTTAGAAGTGAAAGGTAAAGACGAAAGGTAAAAGGTTTTTTTCAAATTCGCCAAACGCAAAGCTTTTAATGGCAGCGGATAGGCTAAAAGGCACAAGTAATCCCTGCACTGGCAGCCCTACAATACTTGCGCCAGAAAAAACGGGCATGCACACCTTTGCCCTTTTACCGTTCGCCTTTAACCTACAAAGGAATATTCCCGTGTTTTTTCCTTGGGTTATTTACCACTTTATTCTCCAGCATTTTAAATGCCGCGATCAGCTTAATTCGCGTTTCGGCGGGTTCAATAACTTCGTCGATAAAGCCGCGTTCGGCAGCGCGGTAGGGATTGGCAAAGGTATCCGAGTACAGTTGTTCCATCTCCAGCCACTTGGCTTCATGGTCTTCAGCCTTCGTGATCTCCCGTTTAAAAATGATTTCGGCGGCCCCTTTGGCACCCATTACCGCAATCTCGGCCGATGGCCAGGCGAAGTTCATATCGGCACCAATATGTTTGGAGTTCATCACATCATAAGCGCCTCCATAAGCCTTGCGCGTAATTACAGTAACACGCGGAACGGTGGCTTCGCAAAAAGCGTACAGCAGTTTAGCTCCATTGGTAATAATGGCATTCCATTCCTGGTCGGTGCCGGGCAAAAAGCCGGGAACATCTTCAAACACCAGCAGCGGAATGTTGAAGGAATCGCAAAAGCGCACAAAACGGGCGGCCTTGGTTGATGAATGGATATCCAGAACCCCGGCCAAAAAAGCGGGCTGATTGGCGACTATGCCAATACTGCGGCCAGCCAGGCGCGCGAAACCTACTACAATGTTTTCGGCAAAATCTTTATGCACTTCCAAAAACGAAGCTTTATCGATGATATGATCAATAACCTCGCGGATATCGTAGGGTTGTGAGGCAATGGATGGCAGGATGGTATTGAGCTCGGGCCTAAGCTCGTCCCCGTTTTCGTAGGGAGCGGCAGGAGCTTTATCCTCACAATTTTGAGGCATATAGCTCAGCAGGCTTTTAATATGCTGAATGGCGGCTATTTCATTGGCACAGGCGAAATGAGTAACGCCCGATTTGCTGGCATGGGTGTTAGCGCCGCCCAGTTCTTCGGAGGTTACCACTTCATGCGTAACCGTTTTTACTACGTTGGGCCCGGTAACAAACATATATGAGGTATGCTCAACCATTAAAATAAAATCGGTAATGGCGGGCGAGTAAACAGCACCACCTGCGCATGGCCCCATAATAGCCGAGATTTGCGGGATAACGCCCGATGCCATGGTATTGCGGTAAAAAATATCGGCATAACCGCC
>Ga0157372_10002406_pt1 | contig 20272 bp, 23 predicted proteins | sample C55metaG_FD_115307 | JGI IMG/M metagenome (GOLD analysis project Ga0157372, IMG submission 115307) | Corn rhizosphere microbial communities from Kellogg Biological Station, Michigan, USA - C5-5 metaG | ecosystem: Host-associated > Plants > Roots > Rhizosphere > Soil | place: USA: Michigan... | reverse complement strand
CTGCCATCCTCACTGACACTGATATCTCTTCGACGGAGACTTTCGTTCATCTCTGCCAGGCGAATACGAAGCCCGCCCTTCTCAGCTGCAGCAAACAGCTTTAACAGGAAAGCCTCAGCATCACTCAGGCCCGAGTCGGTAACGTTCACATCGAGTAATTTTCGCTTTGAAGGCTTGTAATAGCCCAGCTCAGTAATCTGAGATTTGAGCAAAATTTCTCTGGTGGCAAAAAACAACTGCGCCCCTAATGTGGAGTGAGACGGCGATTTGGGCCTCCCCTTCGAAGCGGGCTTTGAGCCAGAAGGTAATAGTTGCTCGCCCTGTTCTTCGTTAGCTGGTAGTACATCAGGCTGCTTGGGTGGATTGATGCTTTCCTTATGTTTGAATGGGGGCAACACAGGAACAGCAGGAGCGGCACCTTTCGCAACCGCGCGCCAGTATCCCTCCAATGGCCTGGGGATTTGGAGCTCAACGCATCTGGCAATCAGCATCTGCTCGCTAACGTTAAAATCTAACGCTATAACGAAAGCTGGCCTCGACCACACCAGAATGTGTAGGGAATGCCTATCTGTGGGTAGCAACATTAATATGGCCTTTTAATCGAGGGAATCGTTTATCCAGCTGATTAAAATCAACAAATTTAAAACCCATTCAAAATGGTCATGAACTTATCAGCTTGAATGTCACACTTACGATAAAAGTGATGTACTCATGATGAGACATCAGAATTTTAGGTGACAAAAAAACACTGTTCAAAATAACCGAAACTGTGATTTTGAACAGTGTTTTTCTTGTTTTTAAACCTCACTTGAGGTATAAAAACAAGAAAATCCTACAGGAGTCTTGTTCATGCCTCTCTGCAACATTGCCCATACCGAAGTGCTGGAAGATCGTAATGATGTAGAATCTTTCCTCGCGAGTTTGAATCTCAACCAAAGTGAGTTGGTACAGATACTTGAGCGTGGTCTATCAGCCCGCTATTCGACCACACTGAATCATCCATTAACTTCTCGTGGACAATACTTCTATGGTGAAGCCGTAAGCGCCTTCCGAGAAGTACTTGCTCCAAAAGGATTTGAACGTTTATCACTACGGAATGTAGAGCTTACTATAAGTAATGATATAGCACTCTATCTTTGCCGGGGATGCAGCCAGACTGGCCTTGCTCATGGTTATCCAGAATCACGAATGAAAAAGGGAGATTTTACATGCGATCTAATGGGATTAATTTTAAATAATGCTCCAGGTCAAGGTGAACTTTCACTGAACGAAAACCAGCTTAAGCTGGATTTTAAGTTATCTGATATTGATGCAATATCATTACTACCGAACAAAATCGGACGTGACTTATGGTTTTTACTCTACGATTTTTATGAACTGGATGAGTTTAATCGTGTTGGTATCCGTGCGGAGCTATCCCGTCCCGTTTCGTACAATAATAACAATGTAGTTAACAGTTTTTCCACACGATTAATCCTTGATGTGAATCAACTGGATCCGCTATTGCCAAAAGGTGAATCACCGCAATTTACCCCCGATATTGATCTCGATATTTTGAAAACAGGTTAAAGATGCATCATGTTTAACTCAGAGCGTTTACGTATAGCTAGAGAGCGGAGAGGCCTGACACAAAAAGGGTTAGCCGAAGCTGCAGGACTGACCAGCAAAACGATTTTCAATTATGAAAAGGCTGGCATTTTTGATGAAATTGCTAGTGATAGCATGGAAAGAATCTCTAATGTTTTGAACTATCCACTTGATTTTTTTCAAGACAGACCTGTCCCTACACTATCCTACGAAGCAGTCAGTTTTCGCGCAATGACAAAATTAAGTGCCCAAAAGCGTGATTCAGCAATAGGGGCTGGAAAGCTGGCTCAAGAGTTATCAGAGTGGATTGAAGCCCAGTTTCAATTACCTGAGACAAATGTACCTGACTGTAGTTTTGATGGCTTTTCAGAACCCGAGAACGCGGCGCGAGCTGTTCGAGAAGCTTGGGGTATTGGTGAGCTTTCAATATCCAATGTTAATCACTTGCTTGAAGCCAATGGGGTCAGGGTTTTTTCGCTCGCTGAGAATTGCATTGAAGTTGATGCTTTTTCCTTCTGGATGGATGAGAAACCCTTTGTTCTTCTTAATACCATGAAAACACCTGAACGAAGTCGTTTTGACGCCGCGCATGAACTTGGGCATTTAGTATTACATAAGCACTCAAGTAATAACGGTCGCCAAGCTGAAATGGATGCAGATCGCTTTGCATCAGCATTCTTAATGCCTGAGCGAAGTATCCTAGCATCCGTACCCAGAATGCCTAAATTGGATCAACTAATCTCACTGAAAAAAAACTGGAAAGTTTCACTGGCCGCTTTAGTCCGACGAACATTTGATTTAGGGTTATCATCGGAATGGCATTATCGGCAGCTTTCAATTGAGTTAAATCGGCGTGGATATCGAACAGGAGAACCCCAAGGTATGCCTGAACGAGAAGTATCATTGATTTTAGAGAAAGTTTTTTCAGCTTTACGTGCTAACGGGGCGAAACGCACCGAAATCCTCAAAGAACTAAGATTCCCTTTGGATGAAATAAGCGCACTAACATTTAATAATCCTTATTTCATGGAAGCATTGACCGGCAGTAGCTCGATAATTAGTAACAATAAGGACACTTCGCACTTAAGCCTGATTAAGTAAAACTTTACACATAAACGGCGATATTAGCGCCGTTTCTAATGTGATATCAAAATGGAAATCAGTTCTCAATTAATCATCGTATTTTAGCTTAGCACCTTACCAAGGTATAGCTTGCTTTAGAGCAGTCCTATGAGCTACATTCATAGCTTCATGATACAATTTATCAAATTCATCTAGAACAACTTGTGAAAGTTCAACGCTAGTCAAAACTAAAAGCCTTGCATTATACCTTTTCAATTGCGCTTCTCTTGATAAATTAAGTTCAGAACAGTCTAAATTTAACGCAGAAATAGTTAATTGAGCTTTTTCTTTATCAACAACATCAAGATTTTTTTTTGCCTCAACCTTGCCACTTATGAAAAACTGTAAAAATTTTTCAGGATCATCCACATCAGGTTTAATCAACTTATTAGGGTCATATGCTTTTTTTTGACCTTTAGGTAAGATTTCATCCTTGAAATGTCCACAATGACCTCTTGAATCGCAGCAACCGAATAAGTTATCCCAGCTAAATGTTAACGGCTTATAGGCCACATTTCCTTTATGAAAAAAATGCTCTATATGCCCAGTACCCTTCCCCCTTTCAGCCTTGCTTTCACAGTAAACGCAAAATTTCTCCTGAAATTTATCGAGTTCAATCCATATTTTAGCTTTCTGTCTAGTTTTAACAGAATCCCAGTCCTGAGTTAAATATGAGAACTTGCTCAAACATACAGGAGTAGTAGCCAGAGTCCTATCCAACTTTTTCATCTCAACTCCTAACCCTTATTGTTTATTTTAGCCTTGAGCTCATGAATCTTAATTAAATTCTCACAATCAAGCACAACAGGATGATTATTTCCAAAGTGCTTTCTTAAATAACCCAGAGACTCCATTGCCTTCTCGATATCGTTATTAGAAAGCAATACCGAAAAATTATCAACATCTCTGGCTTCTTGCACATCTGGTATAGAGTCCGCGCCCATTATCTTGGCCATAATATCTGCACTTTTCACCCCTTTAGTTTGGAAATTAGGAGATACGGACAATATCTCACCATCATCACCATTAACAAACATGCGGATGTTATTTTTGTCAATAGTTGATAAAACCTGTGGGCTATGGGTTGTTATTATAAACTGAATACATTCAAAGCTTTTTAATAAAGCATCAACAATATTTTGCTGCCACTTGGGATGTAAATGTAATTCAATCTCATCAATCACAACAATACCTGGTGATCTTAAAGGGTTATCTAGAGCTGGATTTAAAGTTAACAATTTTCTAGCAATATCAGACACCAAAGAAATGATAACTTGCTGGCCCTGAGAGGCCTGAGTGATACTTATTATTTGCCCATCTATGACAAGCATAACCTCTGCTCTGCCAGAGGTCTTATCAACATATATATCTTCAAATCCGGGCATCGCATTACTAATAGAGGATTTAATAAACTTTAACTTTTTAAAATATATTTCTTTATTGCCTGCAATATCAGATAATTTTTCAAACTTAGTTAATTCATTGATGTAAATTTCATTCAAAGGATTTTCTTTTACATCTGCACCAGCTAACTTAAAACCTTCAATTAATTTCCTTGACTCATCCAGTTTATTTTTAATTGAATCTCCTGTCAGATTATCAATGACAACCATCCACTCAAGGAAACCATTAAGATCAGCATCACCATCTAACGTCTTCTTATCATAAGATGTCAATCTATCTAATGATACATCAACATTTCTCTCATCAAAAGTGCGATTGGTTTTTATATTATTCCTAGAGACTGAATAATATAAAAAGATAGGTAAAGGGAATTTATCTGCAAATTTTATATTTCGCTTACTTGATAAAACACGATAAAGCTCACCAAGATCTTCAAGAGGTTCTATTTTACTAAACTTATTCTCCTGAGATTTTTTAGCATTTTTTCTCAGCGCTGATTCATAAACGGATTTTTTTAAAACTAGTTTTGATTTTACTTCTGCATATCTTTCCGACAAATTATTTACATCATACTCATTGACGCCCTTGCCTCTACTATTTTTACGCAATATATTAGGGCCGATCCAACTTAAAGTTTTGACAACGGCATCAATAATTGTTGTTTTACCTGCACCGTTATCACCTATAAATACTGTTAGCCTTTTATCGAGCTTAACTTTCAAAGCCCTAAACTTTCTGAAATCAGTTAGAAATAAAGAGTTAAAAAACAATCCTTCGCATGATTCACTTTCTTTAGAAAGCAGATGCTCGTTGCAAATACTCAGAAAATAGTCTGCTTTCTCATAGTTTATCTCAATGATTTGAATGAATTCGCCATTTTCATCTTTTTCTGTAACTCCATTTTCATAAATTTTAAAGAGCTCAAATGCAGATAAAACATCGTCATTGAGAGCTCTTCTCTCAAGCGCCAATATTTGTTTTTTTTGTCTATCCAATTTATTCATAAGTTTACTCCATTAACTTCATCAGCGTTATTTTTGAATACTTAATTTCAAGAGATTCAAAAAAAAGTGGCTCTATAAATTTTGAAAACGCAATCAACCCTTTAAGATGATTAATCTCATCAAAGTCAAGTAAACCCAACTTATAATGATGTATTTTATGCTTGATGTATCTTTTCCTGGCTCTACCTAATGAAATTTTCCCATCATTGCTTAATGTAATGCCAGTAACGTGTCTATTGTGAGCCTTAGATGAAAAAATTGTTTTCCCTCGATTTATTTTTAATGCGCCCGAGAAGTTTTCTTTTAAGACTTTAGCAATTAATTTTGGGAGTGAAAATAGAACATTTCTTATATTGGTGGAAAAAGTTAAATCATCAGCATAACGTGAATACGATATATTATTTTTAACGCAAAACTTGTTAATTTCTTCGTCGAAAAAAAATAGACAAAAATTAGATATCATAGGTGAACTTGGCGCCCCTATGCTCAACACCAATGAATTATCTTTTTTCCAGAATGTTACAGATTCAATAACACTCATATCATATTCATCAGGTAGTTCCCAGAACCTCTGCCATACAGACCAAAAAACATCGGGTGTGATTGAGTTAAAAAAATCCTCAAGATCCATTTTTAAAAGGTATGCGTTTCCAGAGTGAATTAATGCATTACTTTTAATACTCTCTCCTAAACGATAGGCCTTGGCAGTATCATTAATTGGTAAAACGATAAGGTTTAATAATGTCTTTTGATAGACTTTTAACTCTTTTGAGGGCTGAGCAATCAGACGGAATCCAATACCTCTTTTAGGAATCGAATATACTTTGTATTTCTCGGGAGCGTTGATGAGGAACTGCTCAGCAACATCTTCACTAATGCCCATTTTTTGAGCTAAATCACTAAGTAACATACCCTCCTCCAAAAAAAAGCTCAAGTATCAGTAAGATGCTTGAGCTTTGACTCTTTACTAAAGAATGCAATGTATACGCATCTTAAAGGAGGAACGAGTTTAAGATGCGTATACATTGCATTTAAACCCGTTCAATAAATTTGAGTCTGGCTGAACACCCGACTAGACGTAACGTCCACGCTAAAGAGTGATTAACATTATAACTAATAACCTAGCCACTCTTCAAGGAGAAATTTTCATAATATAATACCCCGCCGTACAAAAAATCATTTAAAAACAATCACTTATATTATGGCTGCTTCAGCATGCACCCACCCTTAACATGTTCTGACTGACTATTCATGTTTAAACTTAGCCATTGCAGGCAGAACTCATTGGCCTGAATATCTGAAAATTCAGTCTCTTAACGCTCTTGACATTAATTAGAGATATACTGAGTAACAGCATGACAAAATCGTTCTGTGAAAAGGTTTAAGCACGACTACGTTTATGTAAAAGATCTTAATGTGACAAGTGACCCGATTGTATGCAGTAATAACTGCACCCATTATGGGGCTGAAAATGCAGTCACCGAAAGAGTACAGAAATTCACTACTCGCTATAAATTAACCGTGTCCGTTTTAACAGTGGCAACTCCAATAACTTTAAGCGTATACCTTACAAAAAGCGATAACTGTTTTCAATGAATCTAATTATTTAGTTCAACCCTATACCTAATCGGAGTTCGTTATTATATCAGTAAGGAAACCTTTTAATAAACTAGTGATTATTTAATTTAAACTTATATTTAACCTCCATAAAACAAATAAACTCAATTATGCTTTTCTCAATCGCCTCTAAAATATGAGTGTATCCATCCCTGCTTAAGGATCTATCCAATGCAAAGTGATGAACTATTCCATGCCTATATTGTATGATTTCAGAAATTTTATTTTCTAAAAAATTAATTGACTTCCCTATTCTCTTTTTCTTAAAAAGAATTGCTCTTACATCAATACCCAACCATTCTTTATAAGCCTTATTAAGTTGATCAAGGTTTTGAAAAGTGAAATTTCTTGCGATTACACTTTCTATAGACAGAGTTCCTTTTTCAATTTCTAGCAAGACGTCAAAATCAATTTTTTGCTTATGCAAAGCCCTCTTTTTTATTGCTAAGGGGTCGTATTTTATGAGGACTTGAAAAGCTTGAGAAAAAAAGTACTCAAACATTGCAACCGCAAAGGGAACCAAACCATTATATATGACCCTGCTCGGATCCATACTTTGCATCAAATCAAAAAAATCTGACGAACTGCCATCTTCTGGAGGATTTAATTTAATTGAAGATTCGGGTAAGGCATGCTTAACGGAGGAAATTTCTTGGCTAATATGATTATAGATTGATGAAATCCCCCTACTTATCGGTGTGCTAGAATCTTCCCATAAAGGTGCATATCTATTTCTTCCGTAATCACCTATAATAGTCCCGCCAAAAAGTTTTCTTGCTCCTTTAAGAACATCGTTAAGCATTTTCACATCATACCAACTGGCACTATATAAATTACGCACATGCAATGCCCATTTATTTCCAGAAATATCTAGTTCGTCATCTGATGTAGGATAAATATCAGCCGATACTCCATCAATTGATTTGAAATCATTGTAATCAAACCAAGAATAATTCAAGGTTCCTTTTGGCCAATTCCAAAGATGCTTACACTTTTCGAAACCCAAGCTCTCAAGATAATTTTTAAGTTCATCTCTCGTTGCCTTCTTAGGATGCAAGGTTAAATCTCTTCCCATATTTTTTCCTATTTTATTCACATTAAAATCAATCGTTGATTAGGGGATCATCCTTACATTGGTCGCTTTGATGATTCAACAATTTTTTAACACATGACGTTCGCTTATCGCTCAGGCTGTGTGAAAACTTTAACTAAATATTTAGGACGCACGTCTAATTGATAGTTGCCGCCGTTTCCTAAGTAAGCTCTTGCAGATTAAACGCAATGCGCTTACTACGGTTCTTATTGTGTTTTACTTAAAGCTAAACTGGGTTTAACACAGTCTTTACCTTTACCGAAAGTTCACTTCAACGCTTCGTGCAACTCTTTTATGAGCAAAACCATAATCTGCCCAATATGTGCCAGCGCCTTTTCAACGCTTACTGGCACCGCCACTTTTTCAATCTGAACTATAGGCGCTGGAATGCACTCGCCTTACTTAATCCGTTTGGGCTACTTATACAGCTCGGTGCGGCAATTTCCACGCAGCTCTGACTCACTCAGCCCTTTTACGCGCATCTGGTTGTAGAGGGTTGTAACCAACCAGTAATGTGCATTGGCTTGCCATGGGTACGCCTCTGGTAAGGTATACAGGCGTCGCGCGCTGTTGCGCATGATCACGCCATACAAAGCATGTTCATCCGACGAACCTGCAGCACCATGTTCACCGTCCCTTCAACAGCGGATCAATCGCCCGGTGGATAGTCAGAAATCTGGTCTGCTGGTTCGCGACGTTTAATGATATCTATTGGATTCAGTCGTGATATCAATGGACGCTTGAACTGTAACCAAAATGAATACTTCCCATGTGGTAATTCAAGCACCCATGATAAATCAGCCACTTTACCTACAACTCAGCAGGCTTATGGAAACACTGGTAAAAACACTGAGCCAGCAACAAAAATGCTTATCACTACAATGACAAAGAATGCATCAACAAAAGGTATGCGTGGTATACTTGATTTATTAGCCGATGTAGGGTCGTATTGCTTTGAATATATTCTTACCTCACAACCATATGTAATAACGATAATTGAAAGGCCAATTAGAAACCCTAACGCGCCATGAACTACGGTTTGTTGTACATCCGGCTCCTGTAGTATTTTTTTTATGCTCTCAAGTAAAGCATACAAAAGAGGCAAGACAGCATAAAACCAGTCAAAGCTGAATTCACGGGCTTTAGCCCTGAAGTAGGTTAAAATCCAGAGGCATAGAAACACATTTAAGCCTACTATACATTTATCAAAATCCCTATCCATGATTAGGTTCATTGCTGTGGTAATGCAAAAAATCAGCACAATAATTACATTCGCCACTTTTGACAGAACAATTCTTTTCACAAAACTCTTAACAACCTGCCGTAACATAAAAATTCCTTTTTTTAAATGATTATTAAACTCTTAGCTTTGTATTTACGTACCAATTTTATCTGACCCCACTTAATCTCGGTTGTAATTCTTAGTTAAATGATTATTTTAAGCAGAAAGGATTAATCATTTCTGATACCGCTCTTATGCTTTAAGAATTTAGTGCAGTGTACTATGAATGCGGCCAATCATGGCTCTTTGCTGCACCTTCACCCTACAGTGACTTTCATAAAGTACTGATGGATGCGAGATAAACCCTTTAACGGGTTATCAAATTATCCATTGATCATTCACTTTAAATTTTTTCGACAACAAATCCATCCTGCCTGAAAAAGTTAAGAACTCTGTCAATATTCACTATGCCCCATTGATTTGATATTACAACGAGCTCACCAGATGCAAGTTTTATAGCGTCATTCATATGATAACGATTTTTTCTGCCATCACTTACAGAACCTGCCAAGGTAATCGTTCTGTTCTTTATAACGCCTTCCAGCTTGCGTTTAATGTCTTCAAGGCTGGCTGGGTTTTCTTTTTCAATCCAGTCAGTGAAAATCTCCAAAGCTAACTTTCTTTTATTTAACACTAAGCCTTTGTATTTGTAGCTTGAATAATCCTTTTCTGTTTTACTCAAGCTAGCGATTTGCTCTGTCCTTTTTTCTCTGAACCTTACTTGATATTCATTTAGCTCAGGCACAGGTATAATCTGCTCAGCATTAATTAAAACCTCCCCTTTAAAATTATATGGGGTAATTTTAACACAGCTAATATCAACGCCTTTATCTCTTAACCAAATTGCTGTTGTTGTAAGCTCTTTGCTAAATCCTCCAGATGCCAGAATAATTCTCACATCTTTTCCGAACTCGACAAGCTCAGTGTCCTGAAGTTCGACAAAATCTAAAATGCTCTCCCTAGCATCAATGTCAAATCCATTTTTTGAGAGATAATCCTGATAATATTCACATGCTTTTGAAAAGCTCATTGTTGAAATCATCGAGGCATATCGCAGTGCCTGAAGCTCCATATGAGCGCCAAACTCATCTCGTTTTAATTCAATGACTACCAAGTTTGCCTGTTTATCGATTGCCAGAATATCGATTCTGCGACGGCTATCTTCCCAATCTGAAAACTCTTCAGCAATGACGAGACAATCGGGAGCCAAAATGGCAATATTATTCTTAATTGCTTCCTGTAAATCATAACGCTCTTGTAGCCCTTCGATAGTGAACGTTGTTCTATCTAAAGGCGTTAACGTCTTGTTTGATATGTTATATAGAGCCACATAAACTCCTTTTTATGTAATGGTGACTTCGCAATGATTATATAGCGGTTATTTGAAGTGAATATACATTCCTTCCCGACAGGAATTCAATTGAAAAATTAATATTTTAAAGTACAGAGATCTGCATCCACAAGCTTAGTGCCGGATACCTTTAGCCTTTAACATCGCTTTAATCCTCATGATATGTTCAAGAGCCGTATCAGTACTTACTGGCACATACAGCTTTTCAACCAGAGGGCGAGGTGGCGGAATGTATTCACCAGCCTTAATCCGTTTGGCCATCTTATGCAATTCGGTGCGGCATTTTCCACGCAGCTCTGACTCGCTCAGCCCTTTACCGCGCATCTGGCTGTAAAGGGTTGTGACCAACCAGTAATGGGCATTAGCTTGCCATGGGTAGGCCTCGGGAGAGTTATACAAGCCACGTCGCGCGCTGTAGCGCATAACCATGTCATACAGTGAATGTTCATCCGGCAAACCCGCAGCGCCACTTTCGCCGTCCCTGCACCAGCTGATGAACTGTCCAGGTGATGGCCAGAACGGTGAGCCGCTTGCACGGGCACGCCTCATCCCTGCCGATAGCTGCTGCTTTGAGGTTATGCCGTTTTCAATGAACGCGGCTATCCACTGGCGCTTCGCTGCTGCCTCATCCCGTGGGTCTTTCAACGTGGTGCTGATGGATGCCGGAAATACCAGCTTCAGACTGCGGAAAAGTATATCCACCAGCAGCTCGACGGATGAATCAACGCCACGGCTGTCCTTCGGTGAAAGGGTGCCTGCCAGGTCTGAGACCTCGACTTGCTGCTGCGCGTCGAAAACTGCTTCGCGATTCGTCATAAGAAATTGTTCTCCCACTCGCTGAGATCGTTCCAGTGCGGCTGATTTGCACCGTCTGGCGGTGGCTGACAGCGCCAGACGCCTTGTTTATTCTGGTAGCTGAGCTTCTGGCTGGCCGTGATAAACCAGTTTTTGGGTTTTTCATGAGAAAACTCGATATCGAGTTTCTGCAGCTCGTAAACCAGGTCCACATTTGCGTAAAGCTTCTGCCACGATGCGAAGTCTGCGTGGTTAAGCTTCACGATGTTGCCTTCGAATGCGTATCGCGATCGGGGCACGCATTCCGCATTCGTTGCGTCAGCAACGGGTGTTATGTTTTTAGGTTCTTTGACTGGTTCAAAAGAGTGACTGGTTATGGGGTCAGCTCCTGCCCCACCCCCTCGGGCAGCTCCTGCCTCACCCCCGGTCAACTCCTGACCTACCCCGGGCAGATGCTGACCTACCCCCCGGTCAGCTCCTGACCCACCCCGGTCAGAATCTGCCCCACTGGTTTCTCTCCTTTCTTCCCTGACTGAACCTACCTTCGAAACGACCTCCACCGGTTTATCTAGGGTAATGTGAAACAGATTCGACTGGTTTAGCACACCATTTTTACGAAACTCTCGGCGCACGAGGCCCATGTTCTCCAGCTCTTTGATATGGCTTTTAACTGTCGATCGGCCAATCTCACACTGGTCAGCGATATGTTGATAGGAAGGCCAGCATTCACCTTTATCATTCGCGTTGTCTGCAAGCTTAATCAGCACCAGCTTTCGGATGGGGTTTCCCACTTTGATGCTCATCGCTTGAGCCATGAGTCTCATGCTCATAACAGCTCCGTCATGAAATGGTAGTTAACATGTCTTCGTCAGGGGACGACAGGTTTACTGGGCGTTTCACTTGTTCGCTCCAGCTCATACTCTGCAAACTGGATAGCTACATGCAGCAACCATCGGTACTGTTCCAAAGGCAGTTTCATCTCCCCAGGTAACACGAAGTCATGAATCCCGCTCGCAGCTAGGGTATCCATGATCTCAGGGTATTTTTCAGTACGCCGTAGGATCGTTGAATCTGCTACACCTAAGCGCTTAGCCACCTCGGTCTGTCGCGTATTCAACAATGCTTTGTGGGCTTTTGATAACAACCGTTGACTTATCTTGTTCATAACTGCACATTTGCGCGATTTTGCGTCATGCATTCCTTAGTCTCCTGCTGCTTTGAGGTTGGGGTTAATCGCCTGTAACGTTGAAGTAAGTGATGCTTACTAGGGAACTATGAATATCATCCTGTTGATTTTGTTCCATGTGGTATTACTAAGGTTTTCCGATTATCAGTTAGGCGCTCTCGCATAACAGAACTCACACCAATGTCTTCGGCATTCTTTGGGGGAGGAAATAGTTCCGGTAAATCTGGACGGATCTGATGTGCCTTAACCTCACCCTCGGTTGCACGAACTATCTTGTGAACACGCTCAGGTGAGACCTTTTTTTTTCTGTGTAACCAAGACCATACGTTCGGCTGGCTTACACCCACTTTCATGGCTAGTTTCTTTTGACTTCCTACAATATTGATAGCTTTTTCAATAACTTGATCAATCATGGTTTGCAATCCAGCATATTTTTAATAACCAGAGAATAACCAATAAAATACCCCAAAGCAATAACCTAGGGTATTTGACGGCAAATAGCTCAAGTTATATGTTTCTTGGAGATAAAAACTTTAGTTATTTATTACAGAGGAAAATGAATACGTTATCAGAGAGACTAAAACAGGCTATGAAGCTGCGCGGCATGTCTCAAGCTAGTCTCGCAGAGGCTGCTGGCTTATCTCAGCCCAGCGTATGGAAGATCACATCAGGCAAAAGCCAAACTTCAAAAAAAATTCTTGAGATCGCTAATGCCCTAGACGTAAAGCCAGACTGGTTGATGACTGGGGCGGGTGAGATGCTAAGCGAAGGAAGCCGTTTTTCCCAAAAAGAAGAAAACAAACAAGATGATGACCGTCTAATTCCTTATGAAGGTATTAATGTTGTTCGTATTTGGGACGAGAACGGTCCAACTGACACATATACCGCGGTTCCTGACCTTGTTAACACTTCTAATGTCCGGGCTTACAGGCTAAAACATGACTCTGGATATCCAGAATTTCCAGTCGGGTCATTGGTGGTAATTGACACGATAGAACAACCAAGCACTCGTGATTTTGTGCTTGCTAACGTCAAAGGGACTATTTCCGTCTACCGTTATTCAATCGGAGCAGGTGGCACGCTTTTAGACTCTGATACAAGGGTTGAGCCTATTGCATTGAATGGTGAAGTAAAAATTATCGGTCTAATAGTCTTTATGTCTCGATCCTTAACACGATAAATCTTGCCTAATTCCATGGGTGTGCTTTGTACCGGACTCACCCTTAAGTACTTACCAGGACCAACTCTCAGAAACGCGATGAACATTTCGCTCTCCTAAATATTGCATATCAAAACTTCAGGGCCTGCTGCGTCCGCACGAGCCCTTGCTTTCTTATACCCTGTATAACCTAGAGAAAGCCGAAACTCACACCGATATTAGTCCTATGCGAAATGTTCATATCTATCATGTAAATAGTCGAACCCTTAATATTACCTACTTAAAAAATTACCTAGGGTATTGACGACAACTATAACCCAGGGTATTAATATCTTCACTAAAGTTTTGGCTAAGACATAATGCTCTTTAAGAACGAGCGGGAAGCTCTATGCCGGTGCCGAGAACGCACCAATCCTATGGCTACTGAATGCACTGTTGCTACAGTGCACTCATTAGCTTTTGGAGGTACATATGGCAAATATATGCTATGGAAAATCTGTTAAAACTATCGATAAAGTCAACGCCAGAACACGCCGGCATATACGTCGCATGGTTAAGGCGATTGAGTGCCGCAAGATTGAAGAGGTCCAGGCGGCTAAGCCAGGAGATGACCAGGCTGCGAAGTCAATCAAGCTGAAGCAAGCTAGAGTGAAATCTCGCTTATCACGAGTAGAAAGAGCTCTATCCATAAGGCCGTCGAAGACCTATGACAGGCTAGATAATTGCTGTTTGCCTAGGATCGCGATATTCTCAGTTAAGAAAATTAAGAGACATATTTAAACAGTTAGAGTAAAAGCTGATAAGCGCAGCTAGGATGAATCTCCTATATCACGTTTCTACCTAACTTTCTGAAAAAATTGATTTCATAAGGACTAAGTTGAATATGCAAATCCGAGAATTTATATCAGGTTATAAAAACCATCCAGTTTTGTTCATAGGGACTGGTTTTAGCCTTAGGTATTTGAAATCATCTTATAGTTGGGAGTCTTTATTATCGCATATCAGCTATCAATTGACAGATAATGAGGAGTTTTTCCTTGACCTTAAAGCCGAAAGCAATTATGACGGTGATTATCGATATGATTCCCTAGCATCAAAACTTGAAAATGAATTTAATGACAGGCTTTCAACCGATAGACATGGAAAATTCAAAGAAACAAATGATTTTTTTTACGAAAAAATGAAAGAAGGTATTAAGCTTAGTCGATTCAAAATTTACATCACGTCAATATTGAAAAGCCTAGATACAAGAGATGAAAAAAAAGAAGAACTTAGCGCACTTATTAAAGCAAGAAAAAACATAGGTTCTATCATAACAACTAATTACGATCAACTTATTGAAAATATTTTCCAGTTTAATCCCTTAGTTGGAAACAATATTTTAATGAGTAACCCCTACGGCTCTGTTTATAAAATACATGGGTGCGTAAGCAACCCTGCAAATATAATAATGACCGAGCAAGACTATCAGGATTTCGACAACAAATATGAGTTAATTCGAGCTCAATTACTTTCTTTATTTATTCATAACCCAATAATATTCATTGGCTACAGCATTAGCGACACTAACATTAAGAGTATTTTAAGAACTGTTTTTTCGTATGTTGATCCTAAAAGTGAATTAGCTAAGAAAATCAGAGATAACTTTCTTTTAATTGAATATGAAAATGGCAGCGATTCAGTTGAGATTGTCGAGCATGATATTGATCTTGAGGGAATGGCAACCATACGTATAAATAAAATAAAAACAGACAACTATACCGAGCTTTATGATTCTTTAGCTGACCTCAAGCTTCCCGTATCTGCTATGGATATCAGAAAAGTTCAAGATGTCTGGACCACCATTAAAAGCGGTGGAGAAATTAAAGTAAAAATAACAGAGAATTTATCAGAATTATCGAATGATCAGTTAGTTATTGCGGTTGGCTCAGAGAAAACGGTAAGGTACGAGTACCAAACAAAAGCCGAATTCATTAGTAATTACTTCCAAATAATTGATGAAGCCAATAGTCAGTTAATTGAAACTCTTAACAAACAAACGATTTCCACAACTGAGCACTTCCCCGTCTATGCCTTCAGCTCTCTATGTGAAAACATTGATGGTATAGAAAATTACAAACAGCGCCAACTAGATAAAATATTATCTCAAATGTCAAGAATCAAGGCTGTATCAAAAAGTGGGTATGACAATATTAGCGACATTCTAACTTTTGAAACTTCAATCGATAGGATAACCAATATAATAATATATCTTTGCTGGGATAACATCATCCCGCTCTCTGATTTGAAAAAGTATCTAATACAAGTTCATGAAAAAACAACAACGAATTATCGTCGTCTCTTGTGCCTTTATGATTTTCTTTCTTACTAATCTTAAACATATAAAAAACTTGCACCTATAAAAAACCGCTACAGGAGGCGGTTTTTTATTGCCCCCACCCCGGAGCACACCATGCCTAAAGACAATTCCCCAGAAGCCCTGTCTCAGAAAGAAATGCAGCGTCTTGCGCTGATCCATGTGCAGGCTTACGTGAATACCTGCCACTGCCAGTCCCGTACAGATGTGCTTCAGGCACTGGCTCACTGGCAGGACGTGGGCGCTGAAATGGCGGATTTCATCCGTCACACACGCATCATCATTGTTCATTAACTCAGTCATGCCCAGTGAAGCTTGTCATCCTTACCCACGCCCGGCAGGGCATACATCTGACCCGGAGGTCAAACATGCTAAACCGTGAAGCAGCACAATACGTGACAGAGATAATGCTGACCGTCTTGAACACTATCACGACGTCACTTGAGCACATCAATGACTTGAAACAGGAGGGTAAAGTGAGCGAACAAGAGGCGAAGCTATATCATCAAAACGTTATGGTTCCTTTGGATAAAATGCTTGTGGCAAATTTAACCACCATCTTTGAACGCTACCCGGATCTTCGCCCCAAATGCTCGTGTGCTGATTCCCCACAGGAAGAGGCACAGCACGACTAATAAACACAGCATTTCACCTGATAAGACCGCCCACTGAGGCGGTTTTTTTACACCTGAATGGAGAAGATATATGGGGTTAAACACTCAATATGGCCAGTTAATCTTCACCCTGAGTTCGTTAAAAAGAAGTCAGACGTTGATAGGTATCAGGGAGAGAATTCACTGGGCCTTTGTGCAGAAGCGGCCAGCAGTCTCCGCAGCAGAACAGAGGCAGATGTGATGACCAAACGACAAACCCCGAAACATATCAGTCAGCGGGCCGAACGATTACTGGATCGGTGGCGTAAAGGTTCATTACACGTCCGCAAGACACACCGCTATAGCTATTTTTCCATCACCGTCTCGCCAGCCTGGCGACTACTTTCCAAAGATAATAACTGCTCAGTCATGCCGATTACGACAAGCTGATTTAAAACATCCAACACCAGACAGAGGAACATTTCCCATGATGCAGCAAAACATCAGGGGCGATGCCGCTTTTGCTCGCCCTTTTGACCCAATCCGCTTTATAGAGTTTGCTTCAGAAAATATCCTGACCAGTGCCAGTTTCACATCTTCTCCCCCACCAGCATTACCCCCTCAGCCTCCCTTGCCACTTTTGCAGGTAGGGTTTAATCGGGTAATAGGCATTCTTCTGCAGGAGGGGAAACCATGATGGCTGCTGCTCAGTTATTCACAACGGGCTGACAGAGGGGGAGCCCAACCGGGTTGCTCCTCAAAAAGCAGCGCTTTGTTAACCCGTCGTTTTTGCATATCAGTGGCGATGCCACTGACTTCACTCAGTTCCAGTACAGGCTCATCCAGCAATTTTCAAGGATAAACACCAATGAATATTGACGTTTTAATCCACAAGTCCACCCCTTATGTGCGGCTGGCCACGCTTGCTGCGGAAACTGAAAAGGCAGGAGCCTATGATTTTGCTGCTAGGACCTGGAAAGCAGCGGCTGCACTGGCGCGCCGTGACTGCAATAAACAGTGGGCCTCCGAGCGTTCGGCACTTTGTATGAATGCACAGCTGCGTGGCTGGGGCAAAGATGTACCTGGAGAAGGATCACCGAAATGACGTTATTAACCGAAATACTGCCTGGCTTTATTAGTAATGAAACGGGAAGTTTACTCGTGATAACGCTGTTGGTTGTTCTGGGTATGCTCATTCAACTGGCTTTTACCCTTTCAGTTTTTCTACAGGGCCTGGATGACCAGCCCTGATAAAGCAGGCATCAAATCATACCCGGCTTGCAGCCGGGTATATCATCGACTGGCAATCACTATCGAGACAACTTTTCTGAGAGGTAAATATGCTCAATCTGCAATGCGTGCCTATTTCTGTGTACTGCAAAGAAACCGGTGAAACTCCAGAAGCGGTGACTAAGCGCGTTCAGCGTGGTTTCTGGCGGGAGGGAATACATGTTCTTAAGGTCAATGGAGCTAAGGAACGCTGGATAGATTTAAATGAGGTTAATAAATGGGCACGACAGACGTCAGACTGCCGCGGGGTGTAACGCTTCGCAGGCATCGCAATGAAGAGACAATCAATATTACTTTCACCTTCAAAGGCGTGAAATGCAGAGAACCCCTCTCACATCTCACGCCGAATGCTAAGAACATAAAATACGCAGAGAGGTTATTAGGGGAGATATATAACAATATCGGGCGCGGTGCGTTTGATTATGCCGAATATTTTCCTAAGTCGTCGAAGCTTAAAATATTCGGTAAAACCGGTAACGCCACCCAAATTAAACACTACCTCACTGAATATCTGGCCATCTGCCAGACCCGTAATCTTTCGCCCTCCACTATCCGGGGCTATAAAAAGTGCAGGGATGCACTACGTGATCTGCATGAGGTGCGTGCTGCAGACCTGACGCCCGCGCTGTTAAAAAACTGGATCAAGAATCAGACCACCGTTCTGAAGACCATCAGAAATCAGCTCTCTTTTTTGCGTTCGGCTCTGGATGAAGCGGTTATAGACGGCGTCATCCCGGTCAATCCGGTATCGCTGGTGAAAGCTTCGCGGTACCGGAGCCAGCGCTCAGAAGACAGCCAGTATGTGGTCGATCCGTTATCGCCTGACGATGTCACCACGCTACTGCGTGCCGCCGGCAACCAGCAATGGGAGAACCTTTTCAGGTTTGCTATCAATACGGGCCTACGGAGCTCAGAGCTGTGTGCGCTGGCGTGGAAGGATATTGATTTTGATAAACAGAAAGCCAGCGTTCAGAACGCCAGCGTGGTCGGCATCATCAAGACAACCAAAACCCGTGCAGGTAAGCGAAAGGTTGATTTGAACGATGACGCTCTTGTTGCACTGAATCAGCAGAAGGTGTTCACCTATGAGAAGGGAGCATTTGTTTTTGAGGATCCGAAAACCGGTCAGCCCTGGGCAAGTGCGGATGCCATTCGCAAAAAAGCCTGGGTGCCGACAGTCAAAAAAGCTGGCATCCGGTACCGCAATCCTTATCAGACCCGGCACACGTTTGCGACGCGCCACATCAGTCAGGGAGCGAACCTGTTCTGGCTAGCTTCACAGATGGGGCATAAAGGACCCGAGATGCTGTTCCGTCACTATGGTTCTTACCTGGAGGAGTATGACGGACATGCCGATCGCAGCGTGCTTCGTCTCGTTAATAAGCCTTCGAAAGGAGCCGCATGAACCTCCACGGACCCTTTTACAAAAAAAGTTTATCCAATTCATTCAATTACGGAGCACCCAGCCGTGTTCAACTCCCGCCAGCTCCACCAAATTCTTGGTTGATGGTTACCAGAACCATCATCGAAGTCCTGAGAGCCCGCAAGGTGAAAACCTTGCGGGCTTTTTTGTGTCCTCAATTTGTCCCGCGCAGTCCGAAGAGAACTAATTAAATCCGGACCTTTTAGGCACTTTGTTAGGCACCTCCTGAAGCTTTAATGTTTTTGAGGTGCCTAAACTATGGAAACCCGGCAATGGAAAGACAAACCTCTCTCCGTTAAGGAAATCGAATCTGCCAAACCCAAGGAAGCGGACTATGTGCTCTATGATGGCGATGGCCTCGAGCTACTGATCAAATCCAGCGGGAGTAAAATCTGGTAGTTTCGCTACAATCGCCCTGTTACCAAGAAACGGGCGAAGAAGAGCATAGGCCCCTACCCGCCAGTTAGGCTTGCCGATGCCAGAAACTACAGGGCAGAGTCTCGCTCTCTCCTTACGAAACAAATCGATCCACAGGAACATCAGCAAGAAAAACTTCGCAGTTCGCTGGAAGCCAAAACCAATACTTTCCAACTCGTGGCTGAACGTTGGTGGAATGTGAAGAAAGCCAGTGTGACAGAGGACTACGCAGAGGATATCTGGCGCTCTCTTGAAAGAGATGTCTTTCCTGCGATTGGCGACGTTAGCGTTACAGATATTAAAGCTCACACACTGGTTCAGGCCGTCCAACTGGTTCAGGCCAGAGGAGCGCTGGAAACCGTCCGTCGCCTGTGCCAGCGCATTAATGAGGTCATGATCTATGCCCAAAATACAGGTCTGATTGATGCGGTGCCTAGTGTCAACATTGGCAAGGCCTTTAAGAAGCCGCAGAAGAAGAACATGCCAAGCATTCAACCGGATCAGCTACCTCAACTGATGCAGACAATGCGAACAGCCAGCATTAGCCTTTCCACACGCTGCCTGTTCATGTGGCAACTTCTTACTATTACCCG
>Ga0157372_10002404_pt1 | contig 20278 bp, 22 predicted proteins | sample C55metaG_FD_115307 | JGI IMG/M metagenome (GOLD analysis project Ga0157372, IMG submission 115307) | Corn rhizosphere microbial communities from Kellogg Biological Station, Michigan, USA - C5-5 metaG | ecosystem: Host-associated > Plants > Roots > Rhizosphere > Soil | place: USA: Michigan... | reverse complement strand
GTTACAACGATCGGTTCACCATAAAACTTGCGCATCGTTTTATAAAGATACCGGATATACTCGGCCATGCCTTCTTTGGCAATAGCCTTCCAACATTCCTCTATCAATACAACTTTTCTGATACCGGGTAGTTTGCGCATTTTGGAAATGACCATTTCCATGATAATAAGGGTAACGACCGGGAATAAGATCGGGTGGTCTTTGCAGGCATCAATTTCAAAGACAATGAAGCGTTCGTGCAGCAGGTCGAGGTTTTCGGTCGCATTCAGCAAATAATCAAATTCGCCGCCCCGGTAATAGGGGTTAAGCACGTAGAGGAAGTTTGCTACGTCAAAGTCTTTCTCCTTTACTTTCCCGTCTTCCAATACCTGCATATATTCTTCCATCAGGTATTCATAAAATGTGTTGAAGCAGGGGAAGATGTCGGGATATTGTTCCAAGTGCTTGTAATAACCGGTCAGGGCGTTAGAGATCGCCACATATTCCGACCTGCGGTATGGTTCATCATCCTTTTTCCAAAGCGCCAGGAGCAGCGTTTTAATGCTTTCCTTTTTCTCGGTGTCGAGGGTATCGCCATCGGCCAGATGGAACGGATTAAACCTGATCGGGTCGTTTTCGGAATAAGTGAAATAATAACCACCTGCGAGTTCACAAAGTCCGCGATAACTGTGGCCGATATCCATGATCACGATATGTGCGCCTTGCTCATAGTAGGAGCGTAAGAGATGATTTGTCCAGAAACTTTTACCTGAACCTGAAGGACCTAATGTAAACTTCGAGCGGTTGGTTGTCCAGCCTAAGCGCATTGGTTCATCGCTGATATCCACATGAACCGGCTTTCCGGTTAAACGGTCGCCTAACCGAATACCGAACGGGCTAACGCTGTCGCGGTAATTGGTTTCGAGGTTAAAAAAGCAAGTAGCCTGTTCAACAAACGTATCAAACGTTTCATTCATGGGGAAGTCCGCTTCATTGCCCGGCATGCCTGCAAACCATATCTGCGGTGCGCCGTCGGTTTCCTTTTTAGCGGTAGCATCCATTTGCGCCATTGCCGAACTAACAAGGTTTTTCAGGTCTTTTAACTTAGCCTCGTCATCCGACCAAGCCAGTACATTGAAGTGTGCCTTAACAGGCAGGCGCTGCTGGCCGATGGCTTCATTCAGAAACTCATTGACCGCATCTCGGCTGATGGCATTTTCGCGGGAATAGCCGGATAAGGATTGCAACCGCAATTTTTTGGCTTCCAGGCGTTTGATCGTTTTCTGGCTGTCCTCAATGAATACATATTGATTGAGAATGTGATTGCAATTGAGCAACTGGCCCAATGGGGAGGCGAAGCCGATACTGAATTTGGTGCGGTCGGTGCTGTATTTATCGTAATTGATGCGGCTGCCGCATAATGCTGGCAAATCTTCCACATCAGCCAGCGTATAAAGTTCACAATGGTTGCTGCCAATCCTGATCTCGTCTTTGATATGAATATCCTGAATAAGCGGTTGCTTGTCCGGCGCAGAGAGGAAACAATAACGTTCGATCATTCCCGCCTTATCCATTGTTCCGGCAAGATCATCATCATTTAACCGGGCAAGCGTTACAAAGCCGCTATCCGTTAAAATGCGCTCGAACTGGCCTGCACTATCGAGAAAATCTTTAAACAGTACGGGGCTGATGGTTTGCTGCGGTACAATGCTTTTGCGAAGCAGATTGCTATACACGGACGAACCTAACTTTCTGTCCTTTGGCTTTTGCGTCAGAAAGATGTAGCAATGGTGCGCCAAACATTCGCGCTCGTTAAAGAAACGTTCGCTTGAACGGGAAAGGAAGCTTTTACCTGCTTTTTCGAAGTTAGCGGTAAAGCTGCTTTCGGTGAACCAATCCTGTTTATGAAAGATGCTGCCTTGCGGAAGCAAGCGGATGGCTTTTACCCAAGCCTGATGATAGGCTTCATAGTCGCGGTCGGCCAGTGTGAATATCTCCGGCAATACCACCTGATAGCCTATCGTGATGTCCCCGTGTGCCGACAAGATGGTGCCGTTCTCCGCTTTGGTCAGCGGCAATATTTTTTCGATATCAATTCCCATGATTTGCTGTTTTAAGATTCATAAATACCTGCCGTGAGCGGAAAATGAGGTAGTCCGGCAACTGGCGCTTCGCAAAATGTTTGGATAAACCATGCTCACCGTACTTATGACTTAACCGGAATACGGTAAAGAACAATGCGGAACCCAAACCGACGATCACGGGAAGGATGACCCAAAGGCTTAACCCGCAGATATACAGGATAGTAAACCCGATCAGCAGAGTTACAAGACCGATACCCAGGTAAGCGATGTATTGTGCTTTTAAGCCTTTGAAAACAATGGGCTTTGATACCCCTTTATTGATCTGATAAACTGACATTGTTTTTTAATTATAAGCCAAAGAATGATTTGAGTACCGTGGCGACCACGACCAGGAATACGCACGAGCCGAACCATGCTGCGGCTACCTTGTTGGTGTCTGGCTCACCAGCGTTCCATTTGTTAAATACTTTAATGGCACCGATAATGCCGACTACCGCGCCGATAGCATACATCAGGTTACAGCCGCTATCGAAATAGCTTTTAACCTGCGTTGTAGCCGAGTTGATGCCGGAATTGCCGTCCTGCGCGAAGCAATAATTGATCGTCAGCATGGCGCACATAAACATCAGCGCCTTAGTGAGCGCAATGCGCTTATTTTGGCCGGGCAGTGCGCGGTACGCAGTTATCCAGCCTTTGAAATATTGATGAATGGAATTGATGAATAATTTCATGAGTTTAAATCGTTAGGGGTTAATTCCAGAGGTTAGTTAATTCTTCGTCGGAGATAGGGAAGAGGGCATTTTCGCGGATGTACTCATTCAAAGCACGGGCGCTTGGCGTGTCGCGCAGGGCAGCGTATTTGTTCTTAACCAGACCGAATAAGGAAAGAAAATGCTCTTTACCACCTTTATCCCTTTCGAGGATATAGAAGATGCTTTTGAGCTCCTCAATGGCATCGGGGACAAGTTTCTGCTGTCTTTCGCGAGCTGCGCCTTCATCATCCGATGAAGCCTGCGCCTCATTGCTTACCTCTTTTGTCTCCTCGATCAACTTCTGCGCCTGCATGTCAGGCTCATCTTCATGCGGTGCAAAACCGAACATACTCATGCTAACTTTCGACATGCCTTCGGGTAACACGGCTTCACCGATGAGGTCATCGGTTTCCTCTTCCGTGCCATCGTCATAGTCATCTTCCCACGCATGTTTCAGGCGTTCGGGTGCTGAACTGCTTTGCCGTTTACCGTTCAGTAAGTGCTGAAGCTTTTGCCTGTAAAACATCAGGATAACGGCGGCATACCAGACGGCGGTAAAGATGGTCGCGGCAACTAAGAATTGCTGCCAGGTGAAATGTTGTAATAACATATTAATTTGCTTTTTGTCCTGCCGCTACATTGCGGCAGGATTCAAAAGCAAATTTTCAAAGGCTGCAAACCGGGATTTGAGGCAATGAGGGATATCCCTGAAATAAACTATAAATGACTATAAATCAACCAATTTTTAACATCAAACTTTTGCAGGTTAAGCAGTAGTTTACCTTGTCGGGTTAAACTCATCCTCCTTATCAAGTTTGGAAATAATGTTTTCTTTCATTTCATCGAGGTATTGTGTTCGGCTAAGCCTTTTTCTACGGCGTAGTTCGGACACACGCTTTGATGGAACACCGATTTTCACCTGCAATTTTTCCTCCAGCCAGCGGAATATTTGAGCGAGTGTTGCTGTCCCGTTATTCATCTGTTTCGTCTGGTAAATACCGATGCCGATTTCGGCTAAATTGATGGTCTCTCCTGTCCACTTCAGATCGTCCGGTTCGGTGTTAAGTTGCAATGGATTTACGCCGTTGCCTTTCATATAAAGCATTTTTTCGATTAGCCAATCCTTTATTTTTTCGAAGGCCATGAATTTTGAGAACAGATAATCGCCGCTTGTTGCGAAGCCGGGGTTTACCTCTGGGACGTTAGGGATAAGCACGCTTTGAATATCTTCACCGCGTATAAAGTAGAGATTATCGAGTTCATTGGCATCAAGTTTAAAGTATTGATATAAGAAAGCGTACTGTTGAAAGAACCGTTCGATATAACGGAGTTCCTGCGCAAGATAAGCAGTTTGTTTTTCTGCATCACCGATAGGAAAGCCTGTTTCGATGGTATAAAGTTCAGTGTAATAGATCTGCCATTGGTAAAAGGACGGCTTAACGTACTTGAAAAAGTCGATTTGCTCCTGCGCGTCCTTGAAGGGATGCGCTTCCATGTCCTCTTTTAATCTGTTAAGTGACTGGCGAATAAGCCTTAATGCACTAGTTAGTTTTTCAAGCGGCTGACTGGAACCGTAGCTCAATCGTTCCAAGTCTTCTTCCAACTGCCTTTGCAGCCGAGATACTTGTTCCTGTAACATATTTAGAAGTATTTAAGTAAGTCCTGCCGAGCCCGTTCACTGGCGACAATTATCACTTAGGCAGGGAATGCGTAAACTTTCTTCATATGACTCCTCCTCAACGGGTTAATGATTAAGGAAGTCAAAAGTAGTAGGGTCAAGCCATGCAAAAAATACCAAAAAAGTAGAATTCTGCTACTCAAAAAGTGGAATTTTCATAAGAAAAGAGCCAAAATGAGACTAAACCGTATGGTTTGGAGTTTATAGATCAGCGCCGCCCTGTTTTTGACTTTCATTTTCCGGAAGGAATTATAGATATGCTTTTTAACAGTATCTTCCGATATAAAAAGCTTTTCTGCGATCTCTTTGTTGGAGGCGCCGGTTATCACCATCTCACAGATTTCACGCTCGGTCTTGGTTAGGTTGTAACGTTTGATATTTTCATTCAGAATTTCGACGCTGCTCCCTTCCAGTTGCAACTTGAGGATACGCCGATATTCTAAACGAGCCTTTTTTATAGATTTCCAGATAAACAGGCAGGTTATTGCAATGATGCCTGTATTAGTACAAAGTACTTCGACTAACTGACTTTGCTCAATAAAACCGAACAATGCCAGTGCCGTCCAGGGGCTAATAGCCACATACATAGCGATTTCCTCAAGGTATTGCTTTTTATCACGATCCGTTTTATGCTGTTTGTGGATTGCGCTGAACATTACCCAAAGCAAAACAAGCGCATAAATAAATGGCGCAATCATGCCATATTCTAAATCGTCATCAAGATTGCCATGGAGGGCATAATCTATAACAAAAAAGACAATATAAGGGCCCAATAAAAAAAGCGGTACGCCATAAAGTGCATGCCACCGTAATGACTTCAGATCAAACGCCTTATAAAAATAAAACGGGAAGTATGAGGCCATCAAAAAACCGCTGCCGTAAGCGACCATTTCCTGTATTGGAACCGGAATAGAAATACTCGGGTCAGGGAACAAGCCGCCTGTGACATTATAAAAGAGCAGCAGTATGAGTAGAATAAGATAATAAAAGCGGGCCTTGTCTTCCGGCCTGAATAGGTAATAGAATAGCTGGAATACAAACATGATAGTTTCCAGCACAATGAAAATAAAAGTAACAATGTGAATTTGCGTATGAAATACAAGCATGGGCAGATGTAATAAGGCAGGTTAAGGGAGTTTAAGGGAGTTTAATTGTTTCTCAGAAAATAAAGTGTATAGGTTAAGGTTAACTGATCATAAATCTTAAATCCGAAACGTTCATACCAGGGCAAATTCGGAGTTGTTGATGTCTCCAAAAAAACCGGTAGGTTTCTGGCGGTTGCATCGGCGATCACTTCTTTTAATAATTTACTACCGATACCTTTTTGTTGCTGCGACGGTTCGACGCCGATAAACCATAGATAGGCCATGGCTTCTTTTGGTTGTTTAGCTTTGATCTTGCTTTCACGGTCAAGTGCTCGTTTGATGCCCGATAAGCCGATAGCCTTTATTATCAGTTTAAGGTCGAGCATTATTGCTTTTAAGGTCGTGCGCCTATTTTGAGGGTATAACACTAATGCGCATGCTTTCCGGTCATCGGATAACCAAACACTTCCAAATAGCGAGCACATTTCATACGAATAATCCATTAGGGCTCTTAGCGCGTCTTTTCTGCCTGCCCCATCTTTAATGATGTAATTGACGCTTAGGTTGCTTTCAAAAGATTGACTTAAAATGCCAATAACTAAATTTTTATCTGCTGCCTCTACTTTCTTCATAATTAAATAAATAGAAATTGGCGATCCATAAACATATGGACTCCATACTTGAGAAAGTTAAATTAACAGGGTTGGATTAACAGAAACGTATATTCTTTATACGAAGGGTAGTAAGTATTAGTTGGCTTACCAACTTTGCAAATATAAACTTTAGGTTAACCGTATGTCGAAGATTTTACCTTTAATAGTTTTATGACACTTAACTTACAATCGGCAATCACAATCCTGCAATGTCAATTGGCTCCAAAGGTTTTAATAAGATAAACCCTGCTCATTATTCTGTGGGAGTTGCTGTTCCTCTGTTTTAACATTTGCGTTCGGTAATTTGCCTGCGTCATTGAATGGTAACTCCATTTGATGGGAAACCTCTCTATTGATTTCATTCAATGCCTTGGCAACACCTTTTTCACCGGATCGTTGATCTTCTTCTTTCGGCTTCCGTGCTTCAATCTTATCCATTTCTAATTTTACCAATCCGGCCACATCACGTTTGATCTCCTTATAATTTTCCTCGACATCTTCAGGAGACACATAATTGATCAAGGGTATAGGCTTATATACAGCTTCTTCTTTCGCTATTTCATGATCATTTTGAATTTGACTGTGAAACAGTTTCAATTCAATGCGCTGTTCCGGGTTGTCGGCAACCATTCCCACAAACTCACCGGATGAAAGCCCAGCGATCTTTGCAGCCGGAATAGCATAGTCAAGCTGTGTCGCTTTGGAGATAGAAGTGCCGTCAGCATTGATCGTCAAGCTGTTCTTATCCTGAACGATCTTACCAAAATTATCCGATAGCTTTTTTGCAGTATCTCCAGTGACCTGGCCGCTGATTACATTGCCGACAATCCCGGTTATTACATCGGCCTGTTCTGCTCCGTAATCTTTTGTTAGCTGGCTGAAATCTTGTACCGCTAAGGTTGTAGCGACCTTATTACTTCGCGCTGTAGCGATTAGACTATCAATGTTATTGAAATAGATCGTAGGGAACTCGTCAAATATCAGACTGCTTTTTAACTGGCCTTTACGATTCACCAGCTTGATCAGTCGGCTGGTATACAGGGACAAGACGGCCCCGTAGGTTTGCAGCTTTTGTGGGTTATTGCCTAAACAAATCACTTTAGGTGCTTTAGGGTTATTTATGTCAAGCGTAAAATCGTTGCCAGACATGACATAATAAAGAGTAGGTGATGAAAGCCGGGATAAACCGATCTTAGCGCTGGCAATCTGTCCTTCTAACTGCGCTTTAGCATTGTTTTTATAGGCTAATATGAATGGATTGATTAATGCCTGTATTTCTTCCTCCTCCTGCAAAATGGCGAACAGTTTCTCGTAGTCCGTTTGCATGAGTTCTATCACATGAGGCAGTGTGCAATATCTGCCGTCATCATATTTGCGCAAGTACCAGATCAGCGCCGTTAAAAAGTTAATCGGGCTTTCTACAAAGAAGTCACCCTGCTTCTTTATCCATTCGCGGTTCAATCCCATCATTATGGTCCGGCTGGCTTCTGCGGCATCGGTAATATCCTGCATGTCGTTCGGGTCGAGCGGATTACACCGATGGGTATGGTTCAGGTCATCGAAATTAATCACATAAAATGATGGTTTAACCGGAAAATTCCCCTTATACATTAATAACTTATTATAAGCCAGTTTGGAAAGGTCATCAAATTTGAAATCATAGATCAGCATGGAAAACCCTTTCCGCAAATGCTGGTCAATAATGTGACGAATGACAAAATAACTTTTACCGGCTCCCGGTGTGCCTGCCACGAGTAGCCCCCGAAATGGGTTAATAAAGTTTATCCACGAATTTCTTATCTGTCCCTTTAAATTGTATTTGGCAGGCAGATTGACGGAGTATTCGTTTTCCAAAAGCTGTTCCTGCTGCGGAAACGTTTCATTGTTGGTGTTGAAAACATCCTTGTCCAGCTTGTCCTTGATTATACGGGATAACCAGGCGCCGCCTGTAAGTATCAGCAAGTAACCGGCTGCTGTGATTGAGATGTATAATCCGGCGATGATACTAAGGCTGGCCGGTAAATAAAAACTTAACACACTGATCCAATAAAGCAACAAGCCGCTGATAACATAAGAAAGGATGTTTTTATAATTAATTTTCTCGTCTTTGCGCCCTTTGACGCCAATGAGTGAAATACAAAGACATAGCAGTGCCGCCAGTTTCGGTTTCACCATATTATTAAATAATCCGGTTCTTGCTACATTACCGACAAGTCGGTCGGTAATACCTGCTGTCCAATGCCAGTTTTGAAAGGCGGCATAGCAACTGATATAAAAATGAATGGTTAAAATAAAAATGCTAATGAGCCGCGTAAAATCCACGATTTTACGTAACCCTTGCGTATCTTCTCCTGTTTGCATGATGTTGATCTCCTGATTTAAAAGGATAGTCCCTGGTCGTGTTCCTGTCCGTTATTTCCTTTCTTTCGCTTCTTTTCGGGTATTTGCTGCGCGGCTTCCTGTCCCGGCTTGGTTAATATATTCGCCAGGGTATTACCTGCTTGAATGTGTTGTGGCTTTGATATTGTGTTCTTTAAAGCGGTTTCTTGTTTTCTTTTGGCAGACTGCATTGCTATGCGCTGTTCCAATGTGCCTTTCACCTGTGCATTAGCGTAGGCAAACGTTTCATCCAGTTTTCGGTCGAATTTAAACTGCTCGTCAAATACCCGTTCGCCGGATTGTTTAAAAGCGGAGCGGTCGAACTGCCCCATTCTGCGGGTATGCTCGGCATTCAATCCTTTTGAGTTATTCATCGGGCTTAGCTTGATCTTATTGGTAATGTCCTTCCGGCTAACGATCACCTGTATATGCATTTGCTCGCCCGGCTTACGCTCACCGCGTTGCCGAAGCCCTTGCTTTACCTCTTTATCTTTATGGCTGTAATAGCGGTGGTTTTCCAGTTTGCCGAACCAGAGCAGGTCTTTATTGCTGTCTACCCCGGTGCGCTTAAAGTTTAGGGCGTATTCATCCATCATTTTGACTGCATAAGCTTTCAACTGATCTTTAGCGCCGTCTTCGCCGTATTGCTCTTTCAACCAGGCGATCTCCTTTTCGCTTGGGCTGATATTGATCAGGAAAAATTTAGCATCGGTTTTGCTTAGTTTGGCAATGTTATTATCAATGGCCTTTTCCGCTTCATGAGATTGGATTTGCTGTCGGTCCTGATTGAACCATAATTCAGGTTCCATGCGGCTGTTCATCCGGTTCTCTTTATCGAGGTAGTGAACTAGGCCCGCACTGCTGCTTTTGCTATTGGCAGTTGCACTATCAGTGATTTGAATGAACATGATTAAAGCTTTGAAATGTGACTGATCGCTTCCTGCAGAAGCATCTCTTTTTCTCTTGCAGACGTGTTGAACGTTGCCTTATAGTAGTAATTGAATATATACAGGAACTTCTGTTTGAGACTTTCCTTTGTCTCCAGCTTTTCTGTTATCAGACGAAATGCCTTTTCAGTTTGTGTTGCCTGGGATTGCTGGCCTGATAAAATATCGCGGTTGGCTTTTAATACCTGGCTATTAAAGCTGTCAATGATCTTAATCTGCGAAGCGACCATACGGTCAAATTCCACTTTAAGCGGTATGAGTATTTTTTCTTCCTGTGCCCTGATGAACCGGATATAGGTATCATGATTTTTAACCAGCGTGCCCTTTAATAATTCGTCATTCACATCCGCAGGGTCTTTGGCTGTCCGTGAAAAATATTCGACCATTTCACGGAATAGCTGAAGCTTTGGACGGCCAAATTTTTTCGCCAGTTTGTTGAGCTTATCGTCCAGCACCACTGGATAACGTATTGTTTTTATATTGATGTCTTTGAATTGTTTCATATAAAATTGGCTTTACTGTATACATGACTGTATACATTTTTATGGGTTGTTATTAGCGTGAAGGCCAGAATGTATACCTGGAGTATACATAAAACCCCGTTTGCAGGGCAAACGGCGAGCGAATTGGGCCACTGCCCAATTCCCGCTCGCTCCAATTTTTTTTTAAAAAATTGGCCGCTCTTAGCCTACATATCGGGCCTTACCCGTATGCGTTATAAGCAGCGCTATGCTACTTGCCCGATAAGGGTCATAGCTCGGTTGATAATCAACGTAGCTGTAGGCTACGAGTTCCTTGATACATTTGTGATAAGTCGCTACCGATTTGATGCGCGAAAAGCGCATCAGCTTTTTACGGCTGACCTCGAAGCGCTCGCCGGGCTTATCAGGGCTGTAATAAAACATGGCCATGTATAAACTGATATGAGACGGCAGCAAACGGTCATCATTTGCCGCCGTGTGAAGAAACTGGTCTAATTGGTTCGTTAATTTCATCGACTCAGTTTTTAATGGTGTTTTGTTCGAGCATCTTCAAGATATCCTCGTATTTGTAATATAGGATGCTACCGATGGCAGTATAGGATAAAGTTCCGTTAATACGCAGGTTCTGTAAGGTGCCGGGGGAGATTTTAAGCAGTTTACGCACCTCTATGCTTTTGAGCCATTGTTTGCCGGATTGTTCAATTGAGGCGTTGACGCCGAGCTTCTTTAACTCTGCGAACAGTTCGGTCTTAAACTGATCGAGATCTTGTCTGGTAATTAAATCTAATGTGGTCATGCTTATTTGCGTTTGGCAGGTTGGTCGCCCGCTGTTTATAATGCAAATTTTGTCAGACCTTAAGTACCAAGTTGAGTCATTTAGGGATATCCCTAAAATATTTGAAAAAAAGTTATACTATTCTTTCGTTTGATGCCAATGATGAATCGCATTAAGCAAAATATCGAGTTTGTTTTTAAATACTTCCAAACTTAAAGCGTCCAAATTCTTAATTCCATTGCCCTTACCGGTATAAGCGAACAAAAACCACTTGAAAAGTTCTTCTTCAATTGGGTCAAATGAATCATCATGAAATAATTCTTCTAATACATCTAAAAGTGGCGGACTACTATGCATATTTACCAATTAAGTGTTTTAAACTATCGTCAAGCCGAAATAAATTGCCTATCGCGCAAATTTACTATTTGTTGTGTTAAAACACAACAAACTTACTGTTATATTATTTCATTTTTCCTAATCATTTATAGACAGAAATGGTTAGCAAAGCAGATAAAGAAATATTGATACAATTCGGAAAAAGACTTAAATTTTTAAGACAAGCGAAAAGGTTAACTTTACGTAAAATGGCTTTGTTGTGCAATGTGGAATATTCTGATATTCAGCGATATGAAAATGGAAAATTGAATATTACTTTATTATCCATTTCGGAACTAGCTAAAGCATTGGAGGTAGAGCCTAAAGATTTATTGACCTTTGAGATAGAGGAATAATGCCAAATACAATAACCAAGTTTGCTCTTATTTGAAGAAACTTCTTACTATTCGCCCGATATATTTATTATTTAGTAGACTAGATTTTATAAAATCCAACTCTCATCCAAAATTGATAGTTGGAAGTCGTTGTCATTACGAATAATCTTATAGCTATCCCTTGGTTGAGGGGGAAGTACCATCGTATTTAACCTGAGTGGAGATGGGACATTAACGAAATAAAGGAGAAAGAAGCTATAAGCAAAATTAGAAGTAAAGCTTTAGAGATTGAAAAAGTGAAACTATCGTTTTCATAATCTTACGCGTTGATGTTTCTTATTTAATATCTGAATATTCAATATACCAATTATGTGTTTTTAATTTAAAAAATATAAGATCGAATTTTTGGTAAGTAAGAAAAGATTGCTAAGTTTATTGAACTCTGCAAACCAACCTTATGAGAACCCTTATCACAATATTAGTTATTTGTTGCTATAGCTGCGTATTCACGGTGTCGGCACAAAATAAAGTGAGCTACGCAGTTAAAGGAGCAATAATAGACACGGCCGCAAAAGCTGCTATGGACGGAGCTACAATAACCGTATTGAAAGCTAAAGACTCTATCCTTCAAAAGTTTACCTACACCAGTAAAGGCAATTTCGAAATAAATAATCTTCCTGCAGGCAAGTTTTTATTGCTAGTTACCTACCCTGAATTTGTAGATTATAGTGCTGAATTTTTGTTGGATGCTGCACATCCGCAGAAAAACTTTGGCAATATAGCCATGATCTTGAAAGCTAAGATGCTACAGGATGTTATCGTCAAGGCGAAGGTAGTTGCCATAAAAATCAAGGGCGATACCACCGAGTTCAACGCCGCCGCTTACGCTACCCAGAAAAACGCCAAGGTTGAAGACCTGCTGCAGCAATTACCCGGAATGCGCATTAACCAAAGCGGCGTGATATTATTTCAAGGCGAGCAAGTTAAAAAAATATTGGTAGACGGCGAAGAGTTTTTTGGCGACGACCCGGCACTGGTTACCAAAAACGTGCGGGCCGATATGGTATCGAAGATACAAGTGTATAATGACAAGAGCGAAGCCGCCAAACAAACAGGCATTGACGACGGGCAAAAAATCAAAACCATTAATGTTGTATTAAGAGAAGACAAAAAGCGTGGTGTATTTGGCAAAGCCGATGCCGGAGCTGGTACAGACAAACGCTATGCCGAGCAGCTAATGACCAATAAATTCAGTCCGAAAGAAAAAATGGCCATTTATGGAAATCTGGGCAATACCGGTAATGTAGGCTTAGGTGGCGGCGATAACAATAAATACGGTGGTGGTTTTCAAAGTTACGCTTATAACGGTGTGGGTATACCTGCAGCGCGCGATGGCGGTGTGCACTATGATGGCAAATGGAACAAAGATAAACAGACGCTTAACTCGAGTTATACCCTGGGCGCCCTGGATGTTGACAAGCAGGGCGCCTCGCAATCGCAGATTAATTTGCCGGGGACTTTTAACCGCACTAATAATAGCAATAACGGGCACACATATAGCTTTCGCCAAAACCTGAGCGCGCAGTTTACTTCGGCTATTGATTCGACATCAAGTTTATATGTAGATATTAATGGTAATACAGCCAGTGGCAATAGCGTATCAACCAGTAATACTACCACCAACCGGGCTAACGATACTTTATTGAACACCAATAACAACCATTCAACCAGCACCTATCAAAATAAATATACCACCGGCTATATTAGCTTTAATAAAAGATTTAAAAAGCCGGGTAGAAGCATTTCGCTACAGTGAATGGCAATGCGAGTCAGTCAAATTCGACCAATTATTTGCAGTCTGATCTGAAATATTATAATTCCAACGGAACGCCTGACCCGCTTCGCAGCAAGCTAACAGATCAGTATAAACCCACCACATCCAATTCGGGAGGTATACAAGGCGGTGTTTATTATACTGAACCGCTATTTGTTAAAGGGTTAAACACTACGGTGGGTTATAGTATGGCAACCTTCAACAATAACAGCAATCAGCAATCATTCAATAGATCGGCCTCGGGCGCTTATGACGCGCCTGACCTTTTATATTCTAATAATTACAGTACCAGTTCCGGGACAAACAGGTACTCTTTGGCCTTTAGCTATAATAGTAAAGACATATATATCACCTTAAGTTCGGGTTTGGCCGAGGTCACCCAAAAGCAAACGGACAATATTGTTGATACGATGATCAGCCGTAAATTCGTTAACTGGTCAAACTATGCTTACTCAAGATATCAGTTAGCAAAATCAGAATATATAATTATAAACTATAACGGCTATTCACAAAATCCTTTTATTTCCCAGATTCAGCCTTTGCGTCAAAATGCTGACCCTTTGAATATTACTATTGGCAACCCTACACTTAAACCTGCGTTCAATAATTCTTTAAGCCTGGTTTATTATTTATATCAGGCAACCGGCGATCAAGGTATTAACTTCCATGTAAATTATTCGAACCGAATTAATGCTATTGTAAGCAACCGTATGACTGACGCCGCCGGTGCAAATACTTACCAGTATTTTAACCTGAGCGATAAGCACCCCAATAACTGGAATACCTATTTTGAAGTGTATGGGCATCCTAAAGGTGGCAAGCTTTTGCTGCTTCCTAATATTAGTGTTTCAGGGAACAACAGCTACAACCTGGTTAATAACAAACTGAGCGAGAACCACAACATGAGCTATACAGCCGATTTGCCTATACGACTAAATTCGGCCAATTATTCATATAGTTTAGATCTTAACGGTTCCATTACCAAAAATAAGGCAAACCTGCAACAGGCGGCTAATGATTATAAAGGCTACGAAATAAACTTCCATCAATATAACAAACTGCCGTTTAACTTCTTTATCGGTACTGATGGCAATTATAGTTACAGCGCACCAAACCGTGTTTACCCCACCGCCATCAGCAAGTTTTTATTAAAGGCTTATTTTGGCAAGTCATTCCTGAAAGAAGAAAACCTGAAGCTAACCATTACCGGCAATGATTTACTGAATCAAAACACAGGCTATGACCGCCGGAGCACTTCAGATAGTTTCACCGAGTCGCGCAATAATGTGATCCGCCGTTTCTTTCTGTTTACCGTAACCTGGGATTTTAGCAAGTTTGGCAAAGCACCTCAACCTCAACAAAAATAATCCTATGAAAAACCTGATTAAAATACTGTTGATATGCTTTGTTTTTCAAGGCAGCGCCGCGTTGGCACAAAACAAAAGGTCTATCACCGGCGGCACGATTGAGTTTGAGCGTACTCAAAACATGTTTGCCATGATCAAGAAAAAAGTGACTACAGATCACCCCGAAAACAACCAGTATTATGAGCGATATCAAAAAAGCGAGCCACAGTTTCTTAAATATCAAAGTACGCTGGTTTTTAATGCTAAAAGTTCTTTGTTTACCCCTATACCCGGCAAACCCATACCATGGTTTTATGATGAACCAATAGCCGACCAGCTGAATATTGTTTATTCCGATTTTTCGACCGGTATGACCACTACCCAAAAAGAATATTACGAGCGCACTTACCTGATCAAAGACACCCTGCGCAAAATTAAATGGAAGATCACTGATGAAACCCGCACCGTTGCCGGTTACAGCTGCCGCCGCGCCAATGGCATCATGCTTGATTCAATTTACGTGGTAGCTTTTTATACTGGTAATATCCACGTATCTGGCGGTCCGGAGTCGTTTAACGGCTTACCGGGCATGATATTACAGGTAGTGCTGCCGCATGACAACCTTAGCTGGATTGCCACCAAAATTACACTCGACCCGGTTGATGAGAAAAAAATAGTACCACCTAAAAAAGGTACGGTAATTAATTATAAAAAACTGTTTGACATATTGTGGGAAAGCCGCGGCAACAAAGGCGAGATAGGACGGTATTTTATAAAAGGATTCGCTTTATAACAAGCTATATCCATTTTTTACAATCCACCTGTTGCTTTGTCAGGAAATATAATAAGTCGTTATAAATGATTATAGTTAAATTACAAGGGGGCTTAGGAAATCAAATGTTTCAATACGCGGCTGGAAGAAGTTTGGCTGCGAACCATAACGTTCCTTTATATTTAGATCATTCCTTTTTAGAACGTAATAATCATGACCAAAGCGGCTTCACTGCGCGTAGATTTGAGTTAAATGTATTTAACATAGCTGCGAACAAACTTTTACCTTCTACAATTGACAATATTTTTGATGCCAACCCTGATATTGCTTTCAAAATTTATAATGAAAAGCCTGTTAGTTACGATCGATCTTTCAGAGAAGCAAAACCTTTCGTTTACATGAATGGCTATTGGCAAAGTCATTTATACTTTAATAGTATATCACATCTTATAAAACCAGATTTTTCTTTCAAAGAAAACGCTTTTTTTTAACATAATCAAAAGACTATAGACGAGCTCATTAATTGTAATTCTGTTGCTGTGCACGTTCGGCGTGGAGATTATATTGGTCATCCTTTAATAAGTCTATGCTCTTTGAGTTATTACGAACAGGCAATGAACTGGTTTTTACTTTCCCAGAAGGATGCCATTTTTTTTGTTTTTTGCGATGACTTAAAATGGGCTATAGAAAATTTACGTTATGATAAAGCTCCAGTCTGTTTTGTAGGAGGAGAACATAATCCAGATTGGTTAGATATGTACTTAATGAGTATCTGTAAGCATAACATCATAGCGAACAGCACGTTTAGTTGGTGGTCAGCTTGGCTTAATAATAATCCGGATCAGCTTGTTGTAGCACCGTCAAAATGGTTTCATCAAGAACGAAAGGACATTAACCTTGATGATCTTTGTTTGCCTACATGGTGCCGTGTATAACCACCACAATCAAGTTACAAAGAACTGACTTTCCCCATTTCTGACAAATCCATATAACATTCCGCGGATTTTGGCCAACTACTTATGCGTAATGGAAAAGCTATGAATCTGTATATTCAAGCCTACTGATTAAAAAAGCTTTTTTATCCGTTTCCACGAAAAGTACTCAGTATAACTTGATACATCATCCTTGCCGAACGACACGAGAACGCCATGCTCATGATGCATTATTCCAATCGGGAAAACCACCTTAAAATGCCCGCCATTACTATGTTTCCAAAGCATCATATATTCCTCATTGGGCTCTTCATCAAGCATGGGTAGCGGATTAGGGTGATATTCAAAGTATTTATTTAGATGATTGTATCTTACAATAGTGTAATAATAGTAACGCTTAAAACCTTTCTCATCGGGTAAAAATGAATGGATAAACCCATAAAGCCATCCGTCATTTGCACCAGGTTCTTCTAACAAGGGGGTGCCGCCCCGCAATTCGCCATACTGCCAGCCCGATGTTTTTTTTGAAGCCAAATGTACTTCCCCTGCAATAATTGCTTCATTGTTGTAGCTTATTTTGATAACCCTTAAAAAAGGATCAAAATCGGTAATCATGAAAAGATCGTCGTTATAGACATAAGGTGACCAGTTTTTTTCTTCCCATCGCCTGGATAGCCCTCGCAGAGATGTTTGATTTTTAATTACTCCGGTCTTTATGTCAACTTCGCCGAAACCGGTTCCATATTGAATTCGCCAACCATCCTTTTCTGTAAATGGCAAATAGTTATAAAACGCCAATAGTTTATCTTTAAAAGAAAAAAGGCGTATGTCTTCAAATGCCGTATTGTTGTTTTCGGCGATTAACATTTTATCAGATATTGGTTCGAAATCGCTGTCTAACTCAGTCAACACACATTCGGCATTAAAATGGTATAAATGCTGAGTGCGGAAAGCACACCATATTTTATTATGGTGTCTGGCAATAGAAGCATTAATTTGAAGCATGGTGATTTGTGGTTTGGTTGAATAAATTTAACATTGTTTTTAATAATAAAAAGAAATATAAATGATATATTTAATATAGTTATTCGTACTAAACCACAAACCTTATAACTATGCTTGTTGATTTTCTCAAAAAAAAAGACCCATTGCTAAAGCGAAATTTTTTCAAAACTATTTCCTGGCGTATAGTTGGTTCAACAGACACCATCCTAATCGGTTGGTTTATTTCGGGCAGATTAAGTATTGGTGCACAAATTGGCTTAATTGAGCTGATTACAAAAACAATTATATATTACGCTCACGAAAGATATTGGCAAAGCTCAAATTTGGGTTTGCCAACAAAAGCTGAAATCAGTTTGAAAGTTCAGGATGAAAACCGCCCCAATCTTTTTAAACACACCGGTAAAATTGACAGAAGTAAAAGAGAGCGTTTAAATCAACAGCGGGCCCATACTATTTGGTTGACCGGCTTGTCTGGTTCGGGAAAATCCACCATATCAAACGAGATCGAAGAGTGGATATTTTCAAACTCTGGCAGGGCCTATGTGCTGGATGGCGATAATACGCGACTTGGAATCAACAAAGATCTATCTTTTACTAACGAAGATCGAAAGGAAAATATTCGTCGGGTTGCAGAAATTTGCAGGCTGTTTAATGACGCTGGAATAATCGTCGTCGCTTCCTTTATTTCCCCATTTGAGCAAGATAGGGCAGATGCTATGTCAATCATCGGTAAAGAAAATTACATTGAAATTTATGTTGAAGCGAGTGTGATGACGTGCATTCAACGCGATCCGAAAGGATTATATCGTAAAGCGCTTAGTGGGGCCATCAAGGATTTTACAGGCATTAGCAGCCCCTATGAAGCACCATTAACTCCTGATATCCATTTGAATACTGAAATTTTAACCCCGAAAGATTGTCTTAAAATCATAAGAGGAAGACTTGGCGATAAACTATTCTTAGCAGATAACTCGCTCAGATTTAAAATGGACAGTTGTTTAGAATCAAATTATTCACAAACAGATATTGGTCAGTAGTCCCATTTCAATGATTATTATTAAATTACAGGGAGGATTGGGAAATCAGATGTTTCAGTATGCAATTGGGAGGAGTTTAGCTGTTAAACATGCCGTACCCCTTTATTTGGATCATTCATTTTTAGAGCGAAACCCCAGCAATCACGGTTGCTTTACAACCCGAAAATTTGAATTAGGCGTATTTAATATAAAAGCAAACAAACTTTCAACCTCCTCTATAGATGACATTTATGATGCTAATCCAGATATCACTTTTAAAGTCTACAACGAAAAACCTGTTCCTTATGACCCGTCTCTCAAAAAAATAAAACCCAATCTTTATATGATTGGATATTGGCAAAGTCATCTGTATTTTGATAACATCTCGGCCATTTTAAGAGAAGACTTTCGATTTAAAGAGAGTGATATTTTTCAACGAAATCAGCAGATTGTTGATCTACTGGTTAATAGCAATTCGGTGGCGATTCACATTCGCCGTGGGGATTATTTAGGCAATCCTTTTCTATGCCTATGTACTATGAACTATTACAGAAGAGCGATAGATCGCCTTTTAGCTTCACAGCCAGATGCAGCTTTCTTCGTTTTTTGTGAAGATATAGCTTGGGCAAAAGAAAACCTTAAATATCGTAATATATTATTTACTTTGGTAAGTACTCCAGATAATCCAGGTTGGTTTGATATGTATTTAATGAGTATTTGTAGTCATATTATTATCGCAAACAGTACATTTAGCTGGTGGGCAGCATGGCTTAACAATAAACCGGGCCATAACGTTATTGCACCGTCAAAATGGTTTTATCAGAAAGGGGAGGATAGAAGCCTCAATCATCTATATCTGCCAACATGGGATATAATACAATCTGATGTTTAATAATACCGTTATGAACAAAAATCAAAGCTAACACCTTGAAGTTTCGAATACTGATGTGGGACCCGAAATGCCTCATCATAGCGGATATTATTGCATATCATTGTACCAACTACCAAAAAAATAATGTACCGCGTATGCCTTGTCAATTTTCTCCTGTATAACATCGTCAACTTCATCCGCTATTGCTAGGCGTGTTTCTTTAACGGAAAGCGGATATACGGTATCAGAGTTTAGAAGCGTTACGGTTTCTTTGTTAAGATAAGTATCATATATTTCAGTTAATGCAAAGGGGCCCGTAGTGGATAAAATATTATTAATCAAATGGTCGCTTTTCCAACTAAACGATTGCAAAGAATTACATACTGTATGAAGGAAATCATGATTGGGTTTTGTGGCCATAAACGCATTGCAAATAATTTTGTCCTTTTTAAATTGCTCACAATGCTCCTCTGGCTCCAAAGCAAAAACGCATTCTTTATCTTTAATGAGCGATTCAATATTTTCAAGGCACTCAAAATCCATATCGATAAATACGCCACCGAATTTATGTAGGATAAAATATCTAGCCGCGTCGACTCTTTGAATGTTTTCTTGATAGGAATCGTATTGTAATAAAAACTCGGAAAAAAAGCGTTTAATAAATTCGCGATTCATTTCATCCGTCCAAAGTATATAATGCCAATCCGGATGTAATACTTTCCAAGATTCTGCAAGCATACTGAGATTCTCCGGCAATTGCTGTACTTTCCAGGTTTGATGTATTATTTTAGGTATGGTTGTAGTCCCCGGTACAATGAATTTTTCGATACCATCCAACACATTTGTGTCGGGCAGCGTTTTGCGGGGATGGTGTAATCCTTTAAACCTATCGTTGAACGGAACCCTTGTTGTCCAGGTAATTGCTCTGCTACAAACAGGGTTGGGAACAGGATCAAAACCAAGCATAGTAGCGATGGT
>Ga0157372_10002403_pt1 | contig 20285 bp, 19 predicted proteins | sample C55metaG_FD_115307 | JGI IMG/M metagenome (GOLD analysis project Ga0157372, IMG submission 115307) | Corn rhizosphere microbial communities from Kellogg Biological Station, Michigan, USA - C5-5 metaG | ecosystem: Host-associated > Plants > Roots > Rhizosphere > Soil | place: USA: Michigan... | reverse complement strand
GAGAGTGTGTATTTTGCAGGCGCCCGAGAGGCGATGCGAGGAAGGCCGGACATTTGTTCATGAGATGTTGAAGAAGCGGAAAGCGTTCACAGCCATCGTCAGCTTCGATGATTGGGCCGCTGCAGGGGTGACAAGCGAACTCACTCACAGATCACTCAGAGTTCCTGAAGACTGCTCCCTCATTGTGGTAGCGCATCTGATCTCATCTTTCTCGACGAGTCCTGGCCTTTCAGTCGTACGACCTTGTTATCACGAGATGGGTAAGCAAGCGGCGAAGTTGGCAATCAGTGCAGTTACGGACCGCAGACAGGGACAGGATGCCTCAGTCTGTTTGCGTCGGCATGCTCCCGATTTGAACGTTCTCAGCACGCGCTCCGTTGCAAGGCCCAGCGCTCGAGTGAGTGTTCGATGAGATATTCGGGCGTGAACTCAACCATTCGTAGGGAGCGCTGGGGCTCTCGAAAGGTCCGCCAACTGGCAAAGGGGTCAGACTGCTATAGAGGGAACTTTTAGCCCGGCACCAAGTCTTGGTCGCCACGTCTTTTTGAGAATCCTAGGAGATTTCGAGTGAATTGCAAGCCGTTCCGTATCCGCCTCCGTCTCTGCATAATCGCTTTCACAACTTCACTCCTTTTCTCTGAGGCATCGGCCTCTGCAAACGACGGCCCCATCAAAATCGAAGGATGGACATTTCAAACCTCCGCGAGAGTGAGCGAGACCGGCGACATGCTGTCGACCCCCGGTTCACGCTTCATCAACTGGCACGCCGCATTGGTTCCCGGTACGCTCGTTGGGTCGCTGGCAAAGGACAATTTGATTCCCGATCCGAATTTCGGTGTGAATTTGCGCAATTTGATCGGTCCGAAGTTCGAAAGCAACAAGGAGCAGAATGACCTGCCCATGGATCCGGACAGCCCGTTCGCGGTCCCGTGGTGGTATCGAACCGAGTTCCCTGTTCCTGACAGCTTCAGGGGAAAAACAGTATGGCTGCATTTTGGCGGCATCAACTATCGAGCTGACATCTGGGTTAATGGTCAGAAGATAGCCGATTCTGAAAAGACGGTAGGAACCTGGCGCGAATACGACTTCGACATTACAAAGCTGGCACGCATTGGCCAGTCGAACGCGATTGCGGTAAAGGTGCAGCCTCCTACCCATCCCAATGACCTGGCGATCTCTTATGTGGACTGGAATCCCGGATCGCCCGATCGCGAGGCCGGGCTCTTTCGAGAGGTTTCACTCATCGCCAGCGGTCCTGTGGCACTGCGCTTTCCGGCGGTCATTTCGAAAGTGGATCTGCCTAGCGGAGATGAAGCACATCTCACAGTCACGGCGCGGCTGATCAACAGCACCGATAAGCCGCACTCAGGGACGCTCCAGGGACGCATCGAGCAAATCAAGTTTTCGCAATCGGTGGACCTGAAGCCGCAAGAGACCAAGGACGTTGTGCTCGATCCTAAGAGCTTCCAGCAGTTAAATGTCAAGCACCCTCGGCTTTGGTGGCCAGCCCAAATGGGAACACCAAACCTTTACAAACTGCAGATAAGCTTCGACATCAACGGGAAGGAATCAGATGCTGCTGAGATTCACTTCGGTATTAGAGAGATCACTTCCGAACTTGATTCCAAGGATCATCGTCTTTTCCGCGTAAACAGCAAGAAGTTGCTGATCCGGGGAGGAGGCTGGGCCATGGACATGTGGCAGCCGAAATCTCAACAGCGTCTCGAAGACGAGTTCCGCTATGTCAAGAACATGGGTCTCAATACCATTCGGTTGGAAGGAATGCTCGAGCCGAAGGAGTTTTTTGATCTTGCCGATCAGGAAGGCATCCTGGTGATGGCTGGATGGACATGCGCACTGTGGGAAACCTGGCCGCAGTGGAAGGATGAGCAGGTCTATGTTGCTGAAAAGTCCCTGCGTTCTCAGATTCTCCGCCTCCGGTCTCACCCAAGCATTCTGATGTGGGTGAACGGCAGCGACTACCCTCCTCCTCCCAAGATCGAGCAGATGTATCTCGATATTGAAAAGGAATATTTTTGGCCCAACCCCATCATTTCATCGGTAACCGCCCAAGACACGCCGCTCACCGGGAAAACCGGCGTCAAGGAGACTGGCCCTTATGACTATGTGGTTCCCCCGTTCTGGCTGGAAGAAACCGGTGAGGATGGCATGGATCGTGGAGGCGCATTCGGATTCAACACGGAGACTGGACCCGGCCCCGCGATTCCGCCGGTCGAAACGCTGAGAGAAGTTTTGCCGAAAGAGCACCTTTGGCCGATCGATGATTACTGGACCTTCCATGCGGGTCTGCACGACTTCAAGGACTTCCACGTATTCATAAGAAACCTCAACCAGCGCTATGGAGAACCGGGAGACCTCGACGACTTCCTGATGAAGGCGCAGATGATGCGCTACGAGGCCGTTCGCGCCATGTACGAGGCATTTAATCGCAACAAGTACACCTCTTCAACCGGTGTAATCGCATGGCTCCTCAATAACAGCTGGCCATCGTTTATCTGGAATCTCTATGACTACAAGCTGCGCACTGCCGGTGGGTACTTTGGCGCAAAGAATGCGCTAGAGCCGCTGCATCCGATGTACGCGTACGACGACCATGCAGTCTGGGTGACGAGCAGCCGATATCACGAGGCTGAGAGGGTGCAATTGACGGCAAAAGTCTACGACTCGAACATGAAAGAAAGGTTCACAAAGAGCGCGACTCTGAACATCGCTGCGGACTCGACGAACAAGGCATTTGTACTGCCGGAGCTTGCAGACCTGACGCCCGTGTACTTTCTTCACTTAACGCTCCGTGACGGATCGGGGAAGCTGGTCGGATCGAATTTTTACTGGTTCTCTAACAAACCTGAAACGATCACCCACGGAACGATCAACATTCATGACGGCTTTGGGAAGACCTTCGCTGACTACCGCGGGCTGAGCGCCCTTCCTAAAACGAAGGTTGCCGTATCATCGACAACCTCGCTCGAGCGGGGCGAGGTTGTAACTCACATCAGCTTACGCAATGACGATCCGAGCCTGGCGTTCTTCGTGCATTTGAATCTCAGCTCGTGCACGACCAACAAAGAGGTAATCCCGGTAGTATGGAGCGACAACTACGTCTCTTTGATGCCCGGCGAAAACCGTGATGTGACGGCAATCTATCGAGGATCGACACCGGACCCGGTTCGAGTTGAATTCTACGGCTGGAACGTCGACCACGCAGACACAGGCTGCACCGTGGGTACCCGGTAACAGGAGCTTGGTTCCCCGGGAGTCAGCGAGATATTGCTGAACACACGGAGTATCACCTGAGAAGTTTGATCGGAATGCGGATCCTTGAACTCGCCGCATCGGACGGCGCATCGATGAGTCAGTCCACTATCACAAACCCGATTCACGGTCAGCTCCGCAGGCCCAAAAGCGGCGGTGTGATCGTCGCCGTCGTCATTGTCTCATTCCTGACGATTCTGGCGCGCGCTACTATCTCCGGAGCGAAACCGGAGATGGCGCGTGATCTGCAAATCAATGATGTCGAGTTCGGCTTGGTGTTTGGCGCTTTCGCTTTGGGATATGCGGTATTCATGCTGCCGTGCGGGTTGCTGGCAGATCGCTGGGGACCGAGAAAATCGCTTGCCCTAAGCGTACTCTTTTGGGCGCTCTTCACGCTTTTGACGGGCGTCGTATCGGCCCTTTCGATTTTGGTCTCGATTCGGTTCCTTTTTGGCTTGGCTGAAGCCGGTGTATACCCACAGGCTACGCGCGCCCTCTTGAATTGGGTCCGGCCGCAGGCTCTAGGACTCGCTCTCGGCCTTCTCAATCTCGGGTCGCGGCTGGGAGCAGCATTCGGGCTGGCTCTTACCCCACTAGTGATTTCCGAACTCGGCTGGAGGCAAAGCTTCGTCTGGCTTGGGATTGTCGGAACCGCATGGTCCGCAGTGTGGTTCTCGTGGTTCCGTGACCGGCCCGCGAAAGAAGCTGTGGACGAAGGTGAGCCGGTTCCGATCACCAGTCGAATGCCAAGCAACTTCTGGAAATCATTTATAAAGTCACGCAATGTTTATCTGATCCTCTATCAGTACTTCGCGTCGCAGTTCACCTTCTTTATTTGCCTCAGCTGGTTACTGCCTTACTTGCGTTCCAGATATCAGATATCTCCTCAGCAAGCCGGACTTCTCGCCAGCCTCCCGCTTTGCGCAGGTGTGCTGTCGATGTGGATTGGGGGGAGTTCTGTCGATTACCTGTACAGAACAAATTCGATACGAAACTCCAGGACCTTACCAGCAATGTTCGGCTTTGGGCTGGCAGCAACAGTGATGCTGATTGCACCTTACATTCCGACTGCTCCCCTCTTCATTGCCTGCTTTGCAGTGATCACCTTCGGAGTGGATTTGACGATCAGCTCGAGTTGGACTGTATGCTGTGACGTCGGTGGCGACATGGCCGGAACTCTGTCGGCGGCAATGAACACGTTTGGGGCGCTAGGCTCGCTGGCAAGCTCCCTGCTTTTCCCGGCCTCGATCGCCCGCTACGGAACGATAAAGCCCTACTTCGTCCTCGCGAGCTTGTTCAACGTCGCAGCCATTCTGTGCTGGCGGGCAATTGATCCGAATGAGCCGATCATTGGCGCCGTTCAGAAATTCAAATTCGACGACCCCAGCTGAACAATTCACTCCGGCGCTAGACTCATGAAGATTTAGACTTCCCTGCTTGGTTTCCCAACATCATGAACGCAATGAAATGACTTGGAGGATCTGCATGACGCACCCGAATCTGTATTTTCTGCTTCCGTCTTTCCTTGTATTTACATTGCCAATAGGTGCGCAGCAAGACAAGGCGCTCATGCAGAACCGCTGTGAAGCAGGCGATGTCGCCGTTTGTAGATCGCTGTCCGCTTCAGCATGCGATGAGCTCACGGAAGCAGATCAGACCAAGGTACATGCGATGTGCATCCGGACTGCGCAGTGCTATATGAAGCTCGCAGAGCGGCCGGAAACCTCCTTCCCACTTGAGTCCGGTATTGCACGGCGCTGCGAGGAGCACTATCAGGGGAGCCTCACTACCCGCTCGACATCGACAATTTCCGTCAGCTGGATTCCAACCACTTCCTCAACGGCGGAACAGCTGCCTCCTTTCTTAAGATCAGGTCTGATCGGGAGCGCGCCTGCACCCGGGAGCCAGTTGAATACAGGAGCAAGGCCAGAGGATATCCCTGAATACCCTTACGATTTTGACAATCACGTTGATATGAATGTGTGCCAGGCGCACCTCGGGAGTCCGCTATCCGGCCACATTGCGACTGTTCCTGGGAAGTTTCTGAACAACAATTGTAATGTTGTCTTCGAGGGAGAGTTCCTGGTCGCCCATCAATTCGAACTCGCAGTGGTCACATCCGAACAACATGGATACTGGATGCCAGTACCCGCTGACGGCGACTTGCGGATGGCACTCAAATCTACCCCGGGGCCTGATGGAAAGACATATACCGTCTGTACTGCGAAGACATTTACGGACACGCCGTACATGAAGAACGCCCTCGATTCCGGAATTCGGTGGCATGGGCATCACATCGGAAATCTGAATGCGAAAAGAGAATGTGTGATGGAATGGGGCGGAAGCCCAGCAGTTTCTGCCATAGACGTCCGAGTATACTTCGTGGGCGAACCGCCGTTGCCTGTGCCTGACTCAGATGCGTGGTATGTCGATACTGGTGTCCCACGAGGCGGATCCTCGGCACATTGATCTTCCCTTCGTAAACGCTTATCTAACTAAAAAGCCCGGGCATCCTCGAGGAAGATGCCCAGGCGACCCTTAGGCGGAACTCATTTCTGTCGCAATGGACAACACTCACTTGGGCGTAATGGTGACAGGAACGGCCAGGAAGCCATCCATGTCTTGACCGGGAATGAGGCTCGCGCTGGTGCTTGCGGTCCCGCTCGAGGAAAACACGACCCACATTGTCTGCCCGTTTGTACTTGTCCACTTAGGAGCAAAGTTGATTCCGAGGCCGCCGCCGTTACCGCTGGTGCCCCATCCGGTCAGTGACTTGCCTTGTCCAAAATTGCCCCATCCACCGCTGTTGTCGGATGGATTGGAATTGTAGTAGCCGATGGAAGCCCAGGGTCCCCACGGATTAGGAGCTTCATAGAACGCTACCTGGTTGATAGCTCCTTCCGCAGAAGCGATGTAGCGGTTGAGTCCTGGATTGTAGGCAACGCGTGCAAGCGCAAGCGGCCGAGATTGGCGATCGACGAAGATCGGCTGCATGACGCTCGTCAGATGTGAAAAGGTGCCGGTCGCCCATACAGGATCTCCATTCGCATCGACTCCTGTGAATGCCTCATAATCCGTATTGTCAAGAATCTCGGCTTGCGTACTCCGGACTCTCCAAAGAAAAGTGTGAGCCAGTCCAGGCGTTCCGTCGCCGTAATAATCGAACTGCGTTCCGCCGTACATATAAACGTAGCCGTCCGTGTTGCCGGAGTAACCTGGACCATTTTGGAGAAACACCCCGGGACAGAAATCTGTAGTAGCCCCGCTCGCCGTGCAGAACGTCCAGTTGGGTGCATTGTCAGTCCACGTCCACGCATTCCCTGGAGAGTAGACGATGTTCAAATTGTTAGAGCCGCCCTTTGTCTGGCTTCCCGCTGGTAGCTTGGTCCCACCAAGTGCATAGAAAGTCTGGCTGGAGGTTGGACCGATGGCCAATATGCCGCTCGCCTTCCCGCTGATCGTGGCAGTGTGCTGCGCATTGATGCCGCCATAGACATTGACTGCACCGGTCAAAGACCCGGGCGTGGAACTGGTGATTGCGCCTATGCCCCAGCTGACATATGGACTGTTCGAACCACCAAACCCGCCACCGTCACCGAAGAAACCGTACTCATATCCATCGCTGGATACGGTCTGGGACCAGAGGTCGCTGCCGTTCAACTGAGCGACGCCCAGAGACCAGGTCGGCGTGGCAGCGTTGAGCACCGTGCTTGGACAATACGCCGGATCTCCATTTGCACTCGTGGGAGCGGTTGTGACGGAAATAGTTTTGGTTGAGAGTGCAGTCGAGCCGTCATAGGCTGCAATTGCGTAGGCATAGGTCGTCGAAGAAATTACGGACTGGTCTGTATACGTCAGAAGCGCCGTACTCCCCAGTGAAGTTCCATTCCGCGAAATATTGTAAGAGGTTGCCGATGAAACCGCTGGCCATTTCAACCCTACGACTACAGCAGTAGCGCAAATTGTGCTCGGACTTGCTCCCGTAGCGACAGTGAAATTACCAGCATTCGTAGTGCCGGTTGCTCCGCTCAGCGCCCCGCCGCTCGAATTGTAGTAGCTGAGGTTGTAGTGGTAGGTTCCGCTGGCGAGCCCGCTCGGGACAGCATAGGGAATCGACACATGCGTCAGCTGGCCGGACGCAAAGTTCACGCCACTCTTTGTAGCGACGCCTATGTAGGCGTTTGAGCTGTTGTACATCCACAGCTTCACAGTCGCATTGGTTGCGCCGACTCCGGGGTAAAGACTGGACACAAAATTCATCGTGGTGTTGGGAGCCGCAGGCTGCGGAGTAGCCGTGATCGTATACGAAGCGCTGCTCAATGTTCCGACGGCGAAGGTGCCATCGCTTGTCTGGCCTGTTGCTCCGCTCAACCCTGCGCCTGTGGAGTCGTAATAGCTCAAGTTGTAGTGGTACGTACCAGCAGGCAGGCTGCTGGATGTGGTGTAGCTGAGACTCAACGAGTGTGGCTGACCCGTAACAAACGTGAGTCCGGTTTGAGCCGTGACCCCAATGTAACTATTGACGCTGTTGTAGATCCACAACTTGACAGTAGCATTTGTGGCGCTGACAGCCAGAGTCGTTACTCCTGTAAAGGTAACAGTCTGCCCCGGCGCAACTGGGTTGAGAGACGGCGTGAAAGTTACGGCTTGGGCAAGGCATGCGGCCGGCATTGCAAAGGCCACCGACGTCACAAGCAGACGTCTAACGAATCGCATCTTTTGCATCTTTCCCTCCTGGTCCGAAGATTCTGGTCTGAAATTTGAAGAAGGATGCGGGGCAACTACGACTCCCTATGAGCCAACGACGATATTGCCGCCTGCTATCTACCGAAATGGGATCGCGTGCCGGTGACGAAGCGTCAATGTAGTGCTCACCAGGGTGTATGAATCCATACTGGCTGATCCGCTGGGGGCAGCCTTGCCGTTCAGCAGAATGAGATTTCCATCGGAGCCTTGCTGATGGCTCAAGACCCAGGTACCAGCCGATGTGGTGAGCTTCCCTGCGCTACCCGCCGCCAGCACTTCTCCATCGAGTGAAACCTGTGCACCGGCTGGTGCAAGAAAGCCGGGGTAAAAACAAGTGTCCGCACCTGACCTCCAATCATAAGAACAAATGAGCAAACGATTACGTCATAAGTACTCGAAATTATTGGCTTGCTCTACACTATATGGATTCTGCAACGTAATCGATTACGTTCCAGAACGCAAACCATGATCTCTGTCGGGCAACTTTCTGTCAAGGCTTTGTTTGTCTTTTTTGCGATCGTTGTTCTACTACGACACTTACCACTGTCTGACGTGCACCCAGTTTCGATCAGTATCGAAGAGGCTTCGGATTGATCCAAACTCAGAACTGATGTTGCAAGCGGCAGTCCTCAATGGGGCTGAAAGAAAATTAGGATCGTCTTGGATTCCTGGACAGTAGACCTACATTGCCCCTAGAGTTGGCCGGAAACCTGCAAGGGAGTTAACCGGAATGACGAACTGCGATTGAACGCGCTGCTTCATCGCTTTGTCGATGCAAGTTCGGGAATGCGTGCGGCAGCTCGGACTACTTCCATTCGGCCCGCTCCTCTGCCGTGAGCGGGATAGGAAGCGTCTGGCCCCGGACGCCCGACTCGAACGATGTCTCCAGAATCGCCATGCCGGCGATCGCATATTTCAATGGGACCGGAACCGGGCGTCTCCCAAGAATGGCGTCGCGAATGCCAACGTAGTACTCCCGCTGGTTGCCGGCCGGTGCCGGGATTTCAGTGTGCATGCCAGTCTCTCCGTCGAAATGGATTCCCGGATCGGGATCATAGCCAAATTGCGGATCGGTAGGAGGCATTCCGCTCATAAGTTGCCGCTCCTGCACATCCGAGCCATACTTGGCCCAACTGCCTCGCGTTCCGTGAAGCACAGAGCGCGCACCGCCGCCCGACACCAGCAACGATGCATGAAGGACGACGCGCAGGCGCTCGTAGTTCAGCTGCACATGATCCCAGTCGTCGGTCCGTCCTCCGCTGCGCAGAATTCCAAAGTTGGCGTTGACGGTCTGCGGAATTCCGAACAGATACAACGCTTGATCGATAAGATGCGGACCGAGATCGAACCACAATCCCGCGCCCGGACCTGGATCCTCGCGCCAGCGCCGGCGCACAACCGGGCGAAAGCGATCGATGTGCGACTCGTAATGAATCACCTCACCGAGTACGGCTGTCTCCAGGATTGCCCTGGTGGCGAGAATCTCACTTTCCCAACGTCGATTATGGAAAACGGAAAGTATCCGGTTGTGACGTTGAGCAGTCTCCGCAAGGCTCCGCGCTTCAGCGAGTGTCACGGTGAAAGGTTTATCAACGACAACATCCTTCCCTGCACGGAGAGCGGCAGCGGCGAGAGGGAAATGGGTTTCATTGGGACTGGCGACCACAACCAGATCGACGTTCGGATGTGCCGGTACTTCCCCAGCCGAACAGACCACGATGCCAGGATGTTCCGCCTCGAGAATCTCCTCTTTGGAAGACCCGATTACATGCAACGCAAGCCCTGGCACTGAGCGGATCAGCGGTGCGTGGAAGGTCTTTCCTGCATAACCGTAGCCAATGAGCCCGACACGAACCGTCTGCCCATTTTCAATCACATCATTCTCGATCATGCAAACCAGAGTAGGATAACCAGCCCTCGATTGAAAGGGGAGCCAGAGAAACGCACCATTCCCCGTTGGGTTCGTTGAGTGACCGGCCGCCATCTAAGTCACTTGTCAACTGAAAAGCACGAGATTCCTGTACGCGCTCTGGAGGGCGCGTTTTTGATCTGATCAGTTCGACGGCCAGCATGTGCGCAACCATCTTGCGAGCCACGGCAAGGGTTGCTCTTCCACTATGTACGCGCTGCCGTTCCCGTTCGTTGTTTGCATGTCCTGGTTCCACAATCGGCATCGGCCTTTTCATGACGGTTCCATCTATACTGGCTCTGACGATTTTCTGACGTGACCGCAGACGCCTTCCAATTTGAGGCCTACCGGCCCGCCCTTCTGGGCCACTGTTATCGGATGCTGGGCTCAACGTTCGACGCAGATGATGCCGTGCAGGAAACCATGATCCGTGCATGGCGAGGGTACGATCGCTTCGACGGGCGCGCCTCCCTCAAATCCTGGCTCTACCGGATAGCAACCAACGTCTGTCTCGATGAGTTGAATAAGCGCAGCCGCCGTGCTCACCCGATCGAAGAAGGTTCTCCTGCACCCGGAGCCCCACCCCTCGAAGCGCTGACTCAGCAGTCCAGCAGCCACTGGGTTGAACCAATCCCGGACGCAGACATTGCGGCGACCGATGCGGGACCTGATGAGAAAGCCTCGCTTCGTCAGAGCATTCGTCTGGCCTTCGTGGCTGCGCTTCAAAAGCTACCGCCCAAACAGCGCGCTGCGCTTTTGATGGCAGAGGTTCTGGAGTGCCCGGTTGTGGAAGTCGCCGAGACCCTGGATACCTCAGTTGCCTCGGTAAACAGCGCATTGCAGCGCGCACGAAGCTCACTCGCCAAAAGGAGTGTCGATCAGCCAGCCGATCTGACTCCCTCCCAGCGTCGAATGCTGGAGCGGTATGTCGCTGCCTTCGAGAGTTATGACGTCCACAGCCTGGTAGGACTGATGAAGCAGGAGGTCACGTTCTGCATGCCTCCCTACTCGCTATGGATGCAGGGGCCGAAGGATGTTCAGACGTGGATGCTTGGCCTCGGATCGGGCTGTCGCGGTTCTCGCCTGATTTCGACCTTCGCCTCAGGTTGGCCTGCCTTCGCCCAGTATCGGCCCAATCCGGCTGGCGGACACAAACCGTGGGCATTGATTGTTCTAGAGCTTGCTGCCGATCAGATCGCCGGAGTCAATAGCTTTCTCGACGTTGACAGGCTATTCCCTCGTTTCGGCTTGCCCCTCGAGCTGGCTCCCCAATGAATCAACAAAAAAAGTCGCGCCAAGCCGATGAGTTTCTGGAGCTCCCTCGGTCATAGGTTCAGAAGGAGAACATGACCCATGAACGCCATCGCACAAACTGCCACCGACAACTTCAGCCAGCATCAGACCATCCCCGCGAGATGGAAGCTCTGGACGGGGCGCATCCTGAGCATCCTGCTGGGAGCGTTCTATCTTTTTGACGCCGTCATGAAACTCGTCAAGCCTGCGCCTGTTATCACGGCCACGCTGCAATTGGGATTTCGCGAGTCGTCGATTATCCCAATAGGCTTCGCACTCCTGGTCTGCACCCTGCTCTATTTCGCTCCTCGAACCGCCATCTTCGGCGCCGTTCTCCTCACCGGTTATCTCGGTGGCGCTGTCGCCTCGCAGGTACGCATTGGGGCGCCATCGTTTAACGTACTTTTCCCTGTCGTGTTCGCCGCGCTGACCTGGACTGCCCTTTACCTGCGCAACGCACGCCTGCGGGCGCTTTTATCATGACCGCGGCTGTCCCCGGGTCCAGCCCAAACGCCCATCTTATGAATTCAACACCCCTGGAGGAGAAACGATGAAGATCACCGTAGAAACGACCGTCGCGGCGCTCATCGAAGAGGTCTGGGCAGCCTGGAACAATCCATAAGACACCCAGCAGTGGAATGCGGCCTCCATGACTGTCATACCACAGCAGCTAGGGTTGACCTGCGCGAGGGGGGAACATTCTCTTCGCGCATGAAGCCGAAGAACGGCAGTACGGGCTTCGATTTTAGAGGGACATATACCCACATCGTGAAGCACCAGCTCATCGAGAGCGGGTTCGGCGAGAGCACTCTTGGCGTGGAGTTCGCCGAGCTCAATCGTGTGGTTGCTGCTGTGAATCATATCGATGGTCTTGTCGATGATGCGCCACGGACCTCTATCAGCTCAAATCTGCCCCAGCCCCATTCCAACCTTTGGCCATGAGAGCGCGCGACAATCGAACCAAACTCCCGCTACGACGTAGAACCTCAATATCATCCATATCATTCAAACCTGTCATGGCTTTGTATGGCACGCTTCCGTTAGAACACTTACTAGATCGGCGACTTTCCTAGTTGCAAAGGAGACTGTCTGAATCCGCGAAATGGACACTTTGTCTCGCGGCGAGGCACAGTGAGAAATCATATTGGCATCTCCATCCAGTCCCATACTGACAGGCAACACGCCGGCTCCATCTTGGCATCGCAATTTTCTGCGCGCCGGAAGCGCACGGTACTCATCATGATCCAAGAAGGCCAGCTTTTCTGCGACGGTTGCAAAGGACCCATCTCCCTGGAAGGCAAGTTCTCGTTGGAATTGCTGATAGAAATCGTCCAGGACAGCCCAGACCGTCACTACTGTGAAAAATGCTCTGACGATTTGAAAATTCCGCCGCTTTCGACAGAAGCGGAACACGAATAGTAGGTTGATGCAGGGGTGATCAGACACACTCTAATTCGGCGATGTTCGAAAACAATCTGATGTGATGTGCGGCTCGTCGACGATACACCGACAGACACAAACTTCCTTCTAGCGCCTTTGAGACTGCTCCTCAGGATTGTTATTACGGACAGATAGGGGGTGATGAGGAGTGACGGGTCCATCTTCGACAAGTCCTGGCGATCGATGGCCGCCGATATCCAGTCTCTAATTAATGGACTTGTAGCGCGCAACCATTTTCTTTACAAAGAACGTCTATAATTATGGATTTTCTTTCGAGGTGTTTTCCATGAGTACGACCGGAGAATTCCATCGTCGCCAAAATCCTGATTCGACAATTGATCTGATTTGCCCAAGGTGCTTCCAGACAGTGGGTTCTGGTAAGAGCGATTCCGAGGCGCTCGCCGCTGCGAAACGCCATCCATCCTGCGAGCGTTTGGAGGACACCCAACAAGGCTTTATGAATTCCAACACAACTGGCCTGACCGCTCCTGAGTAAGCCAGGTATGGACAGAGCCTCATAGCGAGGGCGATCACGCCCCTCGCCCGGTCCAGCGTCGAAGCAACGAAGATTTCATCTCGTGCCAGCGAGAGAGGTGATACCGCGATGTTGCTGGCTGTGTTGATCGATAGGCCGCGAAGTGTGCGGTTTGACACTCGGGGCGAGCGCGGCGCGAAAGATTTGGAGCGCATGGGAGTCTTCTGGTCCGAATTGTTTGGTTGCGGGAAGAAACATTTGCGCCCTTCCTTTTACTTCCGCGTGGTACGCGCGTTCCGAGAGAAGCGCGATTAGCTCGCAGGAGGATTGGCGCCGCGCTCGATTCTGAGTTTTTTTTACATGCAAAGCCTGACAGTGGATCGGCGGAAGTGCCGCATTCTATCCGCAGTCAACGGTTTACAGATCTGAGCTGCTAATCTCCGCCTTCGCGAAGATGAACGATCTGCGCCGCCTTCAGATTTTTCATCCCCATCTCGTGCAGCCTGCGAATGTATTTGGCGGTGATGCCGTGGTCGCGGAGCTCGGTTACGTCGGCGATCGAGAATTGATCGGGCAGCTCGCGCATCTCCTTGAGATACTCCGGCTCAACGCCGTGATCTCGCAGCTCATCGATCTGCTCGATCGATACGGTCGCGTCGGTTGCCTTCATGCCGTGGTAAAACTCCGGTTCCACGCCATGATCGTGGAGGCTGTCGATCTTCTCGATGGAGAGGTTCGAATCAACGGATTTCAGGCTCCGGTAGTATTCCGGTTTGACGCCATGGTCCTGTAAGCTGTCGATTTCCTCGGTCGAGAGTTTGGGGTCAACAGAGGCATAGCCCTTGTAAGAACCTGGTTCGACACCATGATCGAAGAGGCTGTCCATCTTCTCGACGGAGAGATTGGGATCGACGGATTTCAGGCCCCGGTAGTACTCCGGCTTGACCCCATGGTCGCGCAGACTGTCGATCTCTTCGATGGAGAGCTTGGGGTTGACCGAGGCGAAACCTTGGTAGGACCCCGGCTCAACTCCGTGATCGAAGAGACTGTCGATTTGCTCGATGGTGAGTTGGGGAGCGGTAGCCTTCAAGGATTTGAAGTAGTCGGGCTTGACGCCATGGTCGCGAAGACTGTCGATCTCCTCGATGGAGAGGTTGGAGTCCGCCGCCTTGATGGCTTTGAGGTAGTTGGGTTCGACGCCGTGATCCCGAAGTGATGAAATATTCCCAGCCGAGAGATCGGTGAACCCTTCCTGCCTCATGGCGCGAACGTAGTCCGAACTGACACCGTGATCTTGTAGCTCGATCAGATCCGATAGGGACGATGTGAGTCCCGTATTCCTGATGGACAGGGCATACGCGAGATTCACGTCCGAGGTCACGAGAGAAAAGCCCTGATTATCATGTGGAGCGGCATAGCCCATCTTCTCGAGAGCAGAAACGAAGGTAGGATTGAGAGCGACGGTGAATGGCCCAGATGCGCGGCCGCCGACCACCTGACCTTCACAGACGATTGATCCCGCCTTCCGGACATACTCAAACTTCACCGGACCGTCATGATCGAGCATGGAAAGAGAGAATCCGGATAGACTCGAGAGCGGAACGTCCTCGGTACTCATTCGATCGTTGCCATCGTCATTGCGCCTGACGAGAGAGAGCTCGACCTTGCTCGAACTCGAATCATGACGCCTGAGCTTCCATTCGTGACGCCAGGTCTTGTCCTGGTCCGGGACCGCGGATTGAGTTTGATCCTTTTGAGAAAGCGTGGCCACGAGCCGAGGCGCCTCCCTTGGGGATAATTCCGGCGCGAGCCCGATCCGTCGCGCGGAGATTTCAGGTTTCGGTATTGCCCGATTGTTCTGAACAGCTACGGTCGCATCCTTGGCGAGGGCGATCCATCCCGGCATGCGCACCCCTAAGCTCACAAGAACCAGGGCTGTCGCGACCGAAAGAAGAACGCGCGAGAGGGATGCGCCCCGAGAACACTCGGACCTCGGGCGAAGCAGGTTCTCGATGCGCTTGCTCAGGTTTGATGATGCCATTCCCGTCGCCAGCAATTCTCGCCGACGGGTAGCGCAGAATTCGGACAATCGAGCGAGAGTCTCCGCGTAGGGGACGGCCGATCCGGTTTGGGCAACAACCCAGTCATCACAGGCGATCTCCCGCTCCCGCTGGATGCGGCCCAAAACCCACGCCACCACAGGATGGAGGACGAAGATCGCGGAGGCCAGTCGACTCATAAGGTTGGTCCAATCGTCGCGGCGGGCAATATGCGCGAGTTCGTGAACGAGCACGTAGTCGAGTTCAGGCTCGCCAATTTCCTCAAGAAGAATCTCGGGAAGAATGACCACCGGGTGGAGGAATCCCGCGGCGAATGGCGAGATCACTTCCCGAGAGACAAGAAGCTGCGGGACACGCGAGGTTCCGGAGCCGCGTATTTGCTCCTTGAAGCGCAGCACCAAATCCGTGCCAGCCGGCCGGGCGCGATCGAGCAGGCCGCGTAGACGCAAATAACTCAGCACAATTCTGGCGAGGAGAACCGACGAGACCCCTATCCACAGAAACAGCAGGTTAGATGGCCACTTTCCTGGATGAACTTCGAGGGGAATGATTATGTGAGGGAGCCGTGGGGCGCGAGAAGGTTGCTGATCAAGAGTGCCGGATGGGAGCGGCGGCGCAGCTCGATGCGTATCTCCAAGAGGTACAAGCTTTCTGGAAGAAGATAGGACGCGCGTTCGGATTTGCTCTTCGGTCCTCACGGGAGAAGAAACGGTCGGAGTCGGTCGCACGAAAAGAGTCGCGAACGGCATGAGCACCACCAACGCTAAAACCGCCCACCAGACCGCATGGCGCGTCGCAGCGTTGACCCGTGGCGTTAGCCGGAGCGCGAGCCAGAGGAAAGCGGCGACGGCCAGCGCCAGCCACAGCGTGTTCAGAACCGCCGCCAGTCCGGCAGCGGAAAAAGCATTCAGGGATGCGAGGATCGCGTTCATTTTTCACCTCCGACCAGGAGATTGCGAATCTTTTTTCGCTCCCGCTCCGACAGATCGCCGTCATCGAGCAAATTGAGGACCAGCAATTCGGGAGAATTCGAGAAAAATCCGCGGACCAGATTACGTAGAGCATTCTGACTTGCCTGCTTGCGGCCAACGACGGCCCGATAGATAAAGGCGCGACCCTCCCGAGCCTTGGTATGTCGGACGTAGCCCTTCTGCTCAAGAACGCGAAGCGTCGTGAGGACGGTGTTGTAGGCGAGAGGGGGTTCGCCGGGAAGCGCTGCGGCGACTTCCCCGACTGTGACCGGGCCTTTGTCCCAGACGATATCCATGAGGCGGAGTTCGGCTTCGGTGAGGTTAAGAGATTTCTTTCGCGCCACGAACATCTCCGACAACTATGGAATTAAGACTTCGAATAGGAATCTAACGGCGAAAGAAAAATTTGTCAACTATAAAAATAAGAGTAGGAGCGTTCCTTGGATTTCTGTTGCTTTCAGGCGCGTATCATCTGGTGTGGAAGATGGCAGCGGCGCCAAAGGAGAACGCTGAAAACAGTGCGGCTCGCGGATTTGTAGGTATTGCATTTCGTTTGACGACGGATGCCGCGAATGCGCCTCACTATGACTGCTTCTACGTGCGGCCAACGAACGGGCGCACAGAAGATCAGGTGGCGGCGGAACCACGCCACGCAATACATTTCCTTTCCGGATCGTCCATGGTTCGAACTACGCAAGGATTTCCCCGGCAAGTACGAGAGCTACGCTGATATGGTAGCCGGTGAATGGATCAAGATGCGCATCGAGGCCGGCGGCAAGAAAGCAAATCTCTTTCTCGGTGATGCGCTGCAGCCTGCCTTAGTCGTTACTGACCCGACACAGGAGCACGGGAAAATAGCATTATGGGTAGGCACTGACACCGTAGCGCACTTCGCCGACCTACGGGTGACGCCGAGCAACTGAAGATCCTTAGCTGCTTGTCCCCAACGGTCGGGGTGCGAGCCTCCTCTCCCTCTCTTGTTCGAGAACCTGGCTCAATAAGCGTTTCGGACACCAATCCGAATTCTTCTTCTACAAGCCTCCGCGATAAGGATTGGGCCCCTTGTCGTCAACAGACATTATCGATCTGCGAACTGGATAGTTAGTCGCATCTCAGCGCTACCATTGGATCAACCTGCAATGCCCGACGGCCAGGAATGAAAGTCGCAACGAAGGCGACTCCCAGAAGAAAAATCGGGACGGAAATGAATGCGATCGGGTCATGTGTACCGAGCCCAAACATCATGCTGGAGAGCACGCCCGAGACGGCGGCACTCAGAACCACACCAACAATTCCACCAATCAGAACAGGCCGCATGGCCTGCCAAAGCAGATGGCGCATGACCTTAGCGCCATCCGCACCGAGCGCCATACGAATGCCGATTTCACGGACGGATCGGCCGATGCTATAGGACACCATCCCGTATACGCCAATGGAGCAGAGCAGCAAGGCCAGCGCGCCCAGCGCTCCTGACAGCGCAGCGACGATTCGCGACGGGGCGCGCCAGATTTCGAGATAGTCTTCGAGCCGGCTCACATCGACAGACACATTTGGGTCGATCGATTGCGCCACCTCGCGAATACTTTTTGCTACGTCCATGAACCTGATTGAATACCGAACCATGACATAGCTTCGCGAGTCTTCTTCAGGTCCGGCTGGGAAATAGAGATAGTTCGTATCTGATCGACCGAGATGCGCGACCTGCGCCTCTTTCGCCACGCCGATTACGAAGTATTCGCGACCCGATTCCTCGCGCAATGCTTTTCCGAGAGGGTCCTGCCCCGACCACATTCTGCGTGCGGTCGATTCGGTGACGATAATTCCCTGCGCATCATGCGCTTCACCCGGTCTGAAGTTTCGTCCCCGGACGATGGGAATGCCAAGCAAGGCAAAATAGGCGGGCGAAATATGGTTGTATTCGAAGGGGAAAGTTCCGGTGCGACCAGGAATCGTAAACTGTGAACCGCTGAAGTCGTGGCTCAATGGCGCGCACTCCGCCTGCGCAACCGCCGTCACTCCTGGAAGATCTTGAATCCGGTCTCGGAACTGCCGCATAAACTCAGTGGCCCGGGTTCGATCGTAACCCTGTCTGCCCAGATCCATGAACATCGTCGCAACGCCCTTGATTTCAAATCCGGGATCAATGGTCTGTGCCTGGTAAAGGCCGCGAAGCAGCAATCCGGCAGCAAGCAACAAGGTCATGCACACGGCAACTTGAGAGCCGACCAGCGTATTGAGTAAAAGACGCCCGCCCTTCTTGCCCGCTCCAAATTGAGTTCCGTCTCCCTTGATCGCCGTGTTTAGATCAGGCCTCGAGCTCCGCAGTGCCGGCAATAAGCCGAATGCGATTCCTGTGAAAAGGGAAAGAGCGAGCGCGAATGCGAGCACTTGAAGATTAGGCCCGACGTTCACGGCAAGGGGCGGAAAACCCTTCGGCAAATGAGAAGTCACAAGCTCGGTGATCCGAATGAAAGACCAGAAGGCAATCACAGATCCAACCGTGCCGCCGGCAAGGGAAAGCAGAAGGCTCTCGGTCAGCAGTTGACGAACAAGGCGCCACCGACCCGCACCCATCGAGAGCCGAAGCGCGATTTCTTTCTGTCGCGTGGAATCACGCGCGAGCAGAAGATTGGCCACGTTTGCGCACGCAATGAGCAGGACGAGGGCGAAAGCGGCACAGATTACGGAAGCAATAGGAATCAGGGTGCTTCGCTGCTCGGGGCTCGAGAAGAACGTCGCAGCATGGATTGCCAACGAAGTCGTGCGTTTCGGGCCAGTGTGGCCATGGTCACGGCGTCCTGCAATCAAGCCAAGATCCGCACGCACCTCCTGCATTGTTACGCCGGGTCGTATTCGCCCGAGCATAGCCAGCCAACTCATATTGTCGTCCGAAAGCCGGTCCCTCCCAGGTTCCAGGGCTTGTTGCATCGTGATAGGGACCCAAAACGCGCTCGGAATCGGCTCCGTGCCGGTGAATCCCGGTCGTGCAATACCAATCACCGTATAGGCAGTCTGATTGAGGATGATCTTTTTCCCTACTAGAGCGGGATCCGCCGCAAATTTACCCCGCCAAAGATCGTCGCTGAGCACAGCAACCGCATTCGAACCGCGACCTGCACAGTCTGATTCCACGAATCCTCGTCCATACGCAGGATGCTCGATCAAAACGCTGAAGTAGTTACAGGAAGCCGCAGTGCCCAGAACCTGCCGGGCATCGACTCCCCGAAGGGTTGCTTCAACGAATGGCTCATAGGCCACCAATCCATCGAACACATGATTGTGATCGCGGTAATCGAGATATTCAGAGTAGGAAAACCAGCTCGAATCATTGTGAATCGAACGATCCCCACGTCCTTGAAAATGGAAGATCTGGTTTACGCTCACCAGTTCGTGCGCGCGTGGAAGTGGCAATAACCGCAGCGCCAGCCCGTTCAAAACCGAGAAAATGCCCACGTTGATTCCGATGCCCAGGGCGATAGCCATTACTGCAGCTACTGTAAGACCCGGAGTTCGCAACAATGTGCGAATGCCGAAGCGAACATCTTGGAGCAGCTGCTCAAGCCACACGAGGCTCCACACTTCCCAGGTTTCCTCTTTGATCCGCGCGACGTTGCCGAACTTGCGCAGCGCCGCGGAACGAGCGTTCTCCGGAGACATTCCCCTGTCTATGTTGTCCTGGGTCTCCCTTGCGAGATGGTCGCGAATGTCCTGCTCGAGGTCCGCAAGCATGCGTTTGCGCCGTGTCATGCTTCCTCCTGTTCTCCAGGCCGAAGAATTTGCGCGATTGCTCGCGCCAGCTTGTCCCATTTGCCGGTTTCAACCGTCAGTTGTCGTTTGCCCTTGGCCGTCAATGCGTAGAACTTGGCACGGCGGTTGTTTTCTGAAGTGCCCTCTTCTGCAGAGATCCATCGCCGCTTGATCAGCCGATGCAATGCCGGATACAGCGACCCCTGTTCGACCTGCAGCACTTCGTCGGACCTGAATTCGATCGCCTTCGCTATGGCATGGCCGTGCATGGGCCCGCGTTGCAGGGTACGTAGAATCAGGAGATCCAACGTGCCTTGGAGAAGTTCGATCCGTTCGTTCTGCTCTCGGGTAGACATTCTAGGCGATCATAT
>Ga0157372_10002402_pt1 | contig 20286 bp, 17 predicted proteins | sample C55metaG_FD_115307 | JGI IMG/M metagenome (GOLD analysis project Ga0157372, IMG submission 115307) | Corn rhizosphere microbial communities from Kellogg Biological Station, Michigan, USA - C5-5 metaG | ecosystem: Host-associated > Plants > Roots > Rhizosphere > Soil | place: USA: Michigan... | reverse complement strand
GCGCAGGTCCAGGTCACCTTAGCCGAGCGGGTCTCCGGGGGCCCGCGATGATGATTCACATCGACGTGAGCTCCGTGCTGCGCCAGACGCTGTCGTGCGAGCTCTACTCCAATCTGGTCACGCGTCCCACGGGCGCGGCGGTGCGGACGCAGATCGAGGCGCTCCTCGACGACGAGCGCGATCGCTCGCTCACCGTGATCGACTTCTCCCACGTGGGGATGATCGACTTCTCCTGCGCCGATGAAGTCGTCGCCAAGCTGTTGCTCCGGTCCGTCGCGGCGGAGCGTGCCGCGCGGGAGGTGTATTTCCTGTTCCGCGGCGTGACGGACGATCACTGGGACGCGATCGAGAGTGTGCTCGAACGTCACGGACTCGCCCTCGTCATGGAGACCGACGATGGCTGTCGCGTCGTCGGCACGGTGAACGACCGCGAACGACGCGCGTGGCAGACGGTGTACGAACTCGGTCGCGCCGCGCCGGCGGACGTGGCGCCCGCCATCGGCGCGCCGCAGGACGACACGGCGCGCGTGCTCGATGGCTTGCATCGCCGGCGGCTGCTGATGCGGCTCGACGACGGCTACGTGGCCGTCGGCGGGATCGCCGACCGGCGTGCCTGACGCACGCAACAAACCCCTGCGTGTGGCGGGCTTCGTCGCCACGCGCCTGAGCGACCCGGAGCGCGGGCCGCAGGTCCGCCTCGCACCGGACGACGCCTCGGATCGCCTGCTGGTGGAGGGCGAGCTGGCGTGGGTGCACGGCCCGCGGCGCCAGCAGCTGGCGGAAGTCGTCGTCGATCCGGACGTACGACGCGGCGACGTGGTGCTGCGCGACGTCGCCGGCGTCTCGCCCTCCGAGATCGTGCGCGTCGTCAAACCCGACCTCGACTCACACACGCGTCGCGGACACTTCGCCTGAGCACATGACGGAAGCCACTCCAGCCGGCGCAGACGATGTGAATGAGCGGCGCCGCGTCGAGCGGCGCAGCAACTCGCGCATCGGAGACCTCACGCTCCCCGAGGTGCGGCGCATCCTCATCACGACGCTCCTCGGCGCCGTGGTGCTTCTGCTGTTCCTGTGGATGGTGCGCGCCGTCATCATCGCCGCCATCCTCGGCCTGGTGATCGGCTTCTACCTGAGGCCGCTGTACCGGTGGATCCTTGGCCGCGTGCACAACAGGAACGCCGCAGCGATCCTCACGCTGATCGGGGTGATTCTCCCCATCCTGCTCGTGCTCGCTTACAGCTACAGCGAGATGGCGGACGTGGTGGGCTACGCCAGCCGCCACCAGGATGAGATCGCTGCGAAGGTGGATGCTTCGGTGAGGCAGCTTCCCTTCCTGCAGGGCGCGCGGGCCGCCAGCGCGATCTCCAACTTCGTGGCGAACGCGACAGCGTACGGCACGCGCATCCCCGCCATCGTGCGGTCGGCGCTTGCTGGATTCTCGGTGGCCGCCACGGTGTTCCTCTTCACCGCGTTCTACATCCTGATCGAGGCGGAAGTGATCGGCGGCTACCTCGCCGCGAAGATCCCGCCGCGCTACGCGGAGCTGCGGTCGGCGCTGGAAGTCAACGTGCGTGGCGTACTCTACGGTGCCATCTATTCGACGCTGCTCACCCAGACCCTGAAATCGCTCATCATCCTGGGGATGAACCTGGCTTTCCAGGTCCCACTGGCCGGCGCGCTGGCCGTCGTCTCGTTCATCGTTGGTTTCTTTCCGATCGTTGGATCGTGGAGTGTATACGTCCCCGTCGCGATCTGGCTCGTGATCTTCCGCGACGCGGTCGGACCGGCCATCGCGATGCTCGTGATCGGCACACTCGTCAACACGGTCTTCATCTCTACCTACCTTCGCCCGAAGATCGCCGCGGATCGATCGAAGGTGCTCAACTTCTACTGGATGTTCATCGCGCTCATCACCGGGGTCTACACGTTTGGTCTCGCCGGCATCCTGCTGGGACCGATCCTCCTCGGCCTGCTCAAGGCCGTGGTCGACACCGTGACGGCGCGCACGAGCTGGCAGCAGTTGCTGGAGCTGGGCGACGATGGAGAGCTGAACGCTTCACCGGGCGCATGATCAGGTTCACCCACGTCACCAAGACCTACCCCCGTACCGGCACCGCAGTCCAGGACGTTTCGCTGCACATCGGCAAGGGGGAATTCGCCTTTCTCACCGGGCCGAGTGGCGCCGGCAAGACCACGCTCCTGCGGATGGTCTACCTGGAGGAGCGGCCGACCGTGGGCGAAGTCCGCGTGAGCGGCACCAGCTCGCTCGACGCCACCAGCCGCGACGTCGCCCGGCTGCGCCGCAAGCTCGGCATCGTCTTCCAGGATTTTCGCCTCCTGGAGAACCGCACGGCCGAGCAGAACGTGGCATTCGCGCTGGAGTGCACGGGAGCGGCGCCGGCCACGATCGCGCCGCGCGTGGCGCGCGTGCTCGGCCAGGTCGGGCTGTCCTCCAAGGGTACGGCATATCCGCGTGAGCTGTCCGGCGGCGAGCAGCAGCGCGTCGCCATCGCGCGCGCGCTGGTGAACGACCCGTTCGTCCTGCTGGCCGACGAGCCGACGGGCAACCTCGACGATCGCGCCACGCGCGGCATCTTCCAGCTGCTGCGCGAGATCAACGCCGCCGGAACGGCGGTGATGATGGCGACGCACAACCTGGAGCTGATCAAGCGGAACGACTTCCGCACGATCGAGATGAACCGGGGGTCCGTGGTGTACGATTCCGCGGAGCATGCACGCCCGCAGGAGGCGCTGGAACTCTGATGCGCTCTCTCCGTGACGCCTTCATCACCTTCCGCCGCTCGCCGCTCCTCAGTGCGCTGAGCGTGACGACGATCGCCTTTTCGCTGTTCGCGTTCGGCCTTTTCGGGCTGGTCGCACTGAACATCCGGCAGGCACTGAACAAGCTCGAGGACCGGGTCGAAATCCGCGCCTTCGTCGCCGAGGGCACGCCATCGGAGCTCGTCGACGGCGCGACGGCGGACATCGAGACCTTCCCCGAGGTTCAATCCGCGCGCACGGTCTCGCAGGCGGAAGCGCTGGCGCGCGCCAAGCGCGAGCTCGGGGAGTTTCGCGACGTGTTCGAGGGCGCCGTCCTGCCGGCATCGATCGACATCAAGCTCAAGCCCGGCTCGCGCGATCCCGCCACGGTCAAGCGCGTCGCCGCGCGCGTGCAGGCATACGCCTTCCTCAACGACGTACGTTATGGCGAGGAGTGGATCTCCAAGCTCTATCGCCTGCGCAACATCGCCAGCATTGCCGGCGTCGTGCTGGGTCTCGCCTTCGCCGCAGTGGCGGTGATCATCATCGGAGCGACGATTCGCATGGCCGTGCTCTCCCGTGCGCAGGAGATCTCGATCATGCGGTTGGTGGGCGCGACGGATTCGTACATCCGCCGCCCCTTCCTGCTGGAGGGATTCGCCAAGGGAGTCGCCGGCGGCCTGCTCGCGCTGCTGCTGACGTGGATCGCGAGCCTGCTCATCAACCGTTACATCGTGGAAACGGCCTTCTTCGACGAACGCACGGCGGCGCTCGGCCTGCTGTTCGGCGCGATGATCGGCCTGATCGGCAGCGCGATCTCGGTCGGGCGGCACCTGCGGAGCGTCTGATGCGCCTGGGTGTCCTGCTGTTTCTTGCCGTCGGGTTCGTGTTGCCCGCGACGCTTCCCGCGCAGTCGGCGGACGCCCGTATCCGCGCCCAGCGCGACGAGCTGGACCGCATCCGCCGCGAGCGCAGCGAGCTCGAACAGCGCATGGCGAACCTGCAGGGCAACGTACACGACCTGCGCGAGGAGATCGACAACCTCGATCGGCAGCGCCAGGCGACGGAGCGCGTGCTCTCGACACTCGATCGCCAGATCGCCTCGATCGGCACCGTGGTGGACCAGACGAGCGAGCGCCTGGCCTCGGCTGAGTCCGAGCTGCTCGTGCGTCGCGCCACGCTTCAGCGCCGCCTCGTGGAGATCTACAAGCGCGGGCCCCTGTACGCGACCGAGGCGCTGCTCACCGCACGTTCGTTCGGGGATCTGATCGCGCGCTACAAGTACCTGCACGAGATTGCCCTGCACGATCGCGCGCTGGTGCGGGGAGTGGAAAAGCTGCGCGATGACATCGGGCGGCAGCGCACCGAGCTCGTGAAGCTGCGCGACGCGGTGGCGGACAGCCGGAGCGAGAAGCAGCAGGAGGAGGAACGCCTCGCCCAGCTCACGCAGAAAAGCTCGACGAGTCTCGCCAGGGCGCAGCGTTCGACGAAGGAGATCCAGGCACGGCTGGCGAAGATCCGCGAGTCGGAAGCGCGGCTTGGCAACGTGATCGCCAGCATCGAGGCGGAGCGTCGCCGCGCTGCGAGCCGGCCGAACGCCCCCAAAGCTGCGGCAAGCACGCTCCGCTCCGCCGACGAAGGGCGTCTGGACTGGCCGGTGGACGGCTCCCTGCTCTACCGCTTCGGACGCGTGGTCAACCCGAACAACACGACGACGCGCTGGAATGGGGTCGGTATCGAGGCGCCCGAGGGCGCCCCCGTGAAGGCCGTTGCGCCCGGCGCCGTGGTGAGCGTCGGCCAGCTCGGCACGTACGGGCTGACCGTGATCCTGCAGCACGGCGACGGTGATTATTCGGTGTACGCGTCGCTCGCATCCGCGTCCGTACGCACGGGCGCCGCCGTGAAGAAGGGGGACGTGATCGGCACCGTCGGCGTGTCCGACCCCGACCTCAAGCCGCACCTGCACTTCGAGATTCGCCCGAAGGGCCACGCCGTTGATCCCGAGCGCTGGCTGCGCGACCACTCATGAGCACGACGACCAAGCGCTGCGCCGTGTGTGGCCGCTTCCGCGCGTACGACGAGGGCGACGAGTTCTGCATCGGCTGCGGCCACGAGGGGCTCGAGTCCCAGTGCTCGTGCGGCCGCGCGTTCGACTACGCGCTCGCCGAGACGGGCGACATCCACTGCCCGCGCTGCGGACGCGTCCTTCGCGGCCGCACGAGCGAGCTGGCGGAGTGACCGCGGCCGAGAGCACGTCCGAGAGCACGCTCGACGACCTGCTCGGCGCGCACGTGAGCGTAGCGGGCGGTGTGCCCGAGGCGCCGCCGCGCGCATCGGCCATTCGCGCCACGGCGATGCAGCTCTTCACGAAGATGGCCAATCGGTGGGCGGAGCGTGAATGTGAGGACGCGGAGTGCACGTCGTTCCGGGAACGGCTCGTCGCCACGCAGGTCGCGGCGACGATGGCGCACGACTCCTACCTGATCAACCTCGCCAGCCCGGATGCGGCACTACGCGCGCGCTCCACGGCGTCGTTCGTCGCCGAGCTCCGGCGATGTGCCGCGCTCGACCTCGACTATCTCGTGTCGCATCCCGGCAACTTCATGGACGAGCGTGAGGCGGGCATCGCGCGCAACGCCGACGCGATCAGCGAAGCGCTCGCCGCCGCACCGGGACGTACGATCCTCTGCCTCGAGACGACGGCCGGGTCGGGCACCGCACTCGGTGCCACGTTCGAGGAGCTGTCGGCCATCATCGAGCGCATCGACCCGTCGGTGCGCGACCGCGTCGGCATATGCCTCGACACCTGCCACGTGTACTCCGCCGGCTACGATCTCGTGCAGGACTACGACGGCGTGATCTCGCGGCTCGAGGACGCACTCGGACTCGCGCGTCTGCGGGTGATGCACCTCAACGACTCCAAGACGCCCTTCGCCTCGCGCCGAGACCGGCACGAGCTGATCGCCGAAGGTTCGCTGGGCGAGGTGCCGTTCCGGCGCATCATGACCGACGAGCGTCTGCGGTCCGTGCCGAAGGTGATCGAGACGCCGAAGCTCGATGACGCGACGGCGACCGATACCCGGATGCTGGAGCGATTGCGAAGCTACGCGACCGGTTGAGTGGCCGCGGCGGCGCCGCGCGACCGTCGCCGCGACCAGAACAGGAAGACGGGCACACCGGCGAGAAGGAGCAGAGCGCCGCGCAGGGCATTCGCCGGATTGGAGATGATCGCGCCACCCACGACGTAGATGCTCGCCGCGATGAACAGGATGACTGTCCACGGATATGCCGGCGCGAGGTAGCCCGCACCGGATTCGCGGCGGCGATACGTGAACAGCGTGGCCGCGGTGAGCCCGAAGAAGATCCAGTCGGCAAAGGTGACCCAGTCCAGCAGTTGGCCGTAGCTTCCCGAGAGGAGCAGCACGATGGCCCAGAGCCCCTGGGCGGCGATTGCCGTCACGGGCGCTCGCGAGCGTGGATGCAGGTTGGCGAACCGCGCGAAGAAGAGTCCGTCGCTCGCCATCGCCTGGTAGACGCGCGGCGTGACGAGGATGACGAGATTCAGGAAGCCGAAGGTGGAGACGGCGATTCCGGCGGCAATCAACCGCCGACCCGTCTCGCCGGCAAAGGCGAACATCACGTCCGCCGCCGGCGCGCGGCTCGCGGCGAGGCCGCTCGGGCCCAGCGCGCGCAGATAGGTGTAGTTCGCCGCCAGGTACACGGCCGCCACGATGAGCACGCCGATGACGAGCGCGCGCGGCAGGTTGCGGCGCGCATCCACCATCTCTTCGGCGACGAAGTTCGTCTGCTGCCAGCCGCCGTAGGCGAACAGCACCGGCACCAGCGCCGTACCGACAGCGACGATGACGCCCGTGCCGATCGACGCCGCCGCGCCGCAGCCGGCCCCTGCGCAGCCGGTCGCGGCCACTGGCCCGCCGCCAAGGAGTGCCGCGAGCACGAGCGCCGCGATCGCAGCCAGCTTGAGCAGGGTGAAGACGTTCTGGGTCCACGCACCGGGGCGAACGCCGAGAGCGTTGATCACCGACAGGAGGGCGATGGCAAGTGCGGCGATCCACTGCTCGTCCCCGGCGCCGAACCCGAGCAGAGGCGCGGCGTAGCTCGCGAACGTGACGGCGACGGCTGCAGCCGCGCCCGACGCGATCGCGAGCAGTAGCGCCCACCCGTAGAGGAACGCCGGCAACGGACCGAACGCGTCGCGCAGATAGACGTACCCGCCGCCAGCCGCGGGCTTCCGCGATCCCAGTTCGGCAAAGATGAACGCTCCGAGCAGCGCGATGGCGGCGCCCAGTGCCCAGGTCAGCAGGATGAGCCGGCCCGAACCGACCCGCTGCGCAACGATGGCCGGGTTGAGGAAGATTCCCGACCCGATGATGCCGCCGACGACGAGCATCGTGGCCGAAAAGAGGCCGATGCGCCTCGCGTAGGTGGCCGCCGGCCGGGAGGATGGCTCCGTCATCGGCAGAACGTGCGTCCTGCGCGCAGCGAAGTAAAGACGGTCCTGGACGCCGAGCGGTGTACGGTTTGCCGTAGGGAGTCGGCACGATGATGGGACTGCTGCGCTGGCCCATCGCTGTCGCACCCACCAGATTGCGCATCATGACGCCCGAAACTGCGGAAACCCTGGCCAAGGTCGAGGTGCTGGCCGACCTCGAGGAAGTGGTTCACCACCTGATGGAGCGCCACGAAGCCAAGCGCGTGCTCTGGTTTCCGAGCGAACTGTTGGCGCCGGCGCCGGACACGGACCCCGATCACCACATCCGGGAGCTGCGTGCGCGCGCCGACGGCATCAGCCTGCCGGCGCGCGTGGCGCTCGGGCTGAACATGCTCACCGAGGAAGGGCTCCCGCACTTCCACCGGCTGCTCGCCACCTATCTCGGCGGCGACACCTTCTGGTCCAAGTGGACCAACCTGTGGACGGCGGAGGAGGACCGGCATGGCGCGGTGCTCCACGACTACATGCACGACACCCGCATCCTCGACAATCCGGTGCTCGAGCGCATGCAGTTCGAATACCTGAAAGCCGGCTTCGAGCCGACGTGGGACAAGGACCCGTACCGCGTGTTCGTCTACACGACGCTCCAGGAACGCGCGACCCAGGTGAGCCATGCCAACACCGGCAAGCTGGCGGGCACCTACGAGCCGACGATCGGCACCGTGCTGGCCAACGTCGCGAAGGAAGAGGCACGCCACTACACCTTCTACCGCACGATCTTCAAGGAAGTGCTGGCGCGCGACCCGAACAACGCCTTGCAGTCCGCGGCGGAGATCATGCCGTCGATCGACATGCCGGGCGTGAACATGCCGCACTTCCGCGAGATGGCCGACGTGATCCGCCGCGCGGGCATCTACGGTCCGCGCGACTACCTGGCCATCGTCGAGGAGCAGATCCGCTTCTGGGCCGTCGAGACCCTCGAAGGACTCGATGAGCTGGGCAAGAAGGCGCAGGAGAAGATCCTTGGCATTCCGAAGCGCCTCGAGCGCGTGGCGGATGCCATGGAGAGTCGCTCCAAGCAGAAGACGTTCAGCTTCCCAGTCGCGTTCGAGGCGGAATTCAGCATGTAATCGCTCGACGAGCGATGAGCGCTGATCGCGGTCGGCGCTCCGCTTACGGGAGCGCCCAGCTCTTCTTCAGGCGCGAATACTCCACGGCTGGCAGCTGCACCAGCACGGGCTCCTGCTTCGGGTCGAGCCACGTGAGCAGCGCCTCGACGTCGGCTCTCGGAAAGGCCGTGCATCCGGCCGTGCTGGAGCCCGGGCCGTTCCAGATGTGCAGGAAGATGCACGAGCCGCGGCGCGGTTGGATGGGCTTCGTGTTGTAGCCGACCATCACGCCCACCTGGTACTGCGCGATGCGGCGCATGTGCTCGGAGCTCGTCCAGTCGACCTTCGGAACACGGTCGCGATCGACCACGGTGTTGTAATGCACGGACGACGTGTCGTCGACGCACTCCGTGCCGGCGAGCAGCGGGACGTAGGGCAGCCGAAGCTGCGTCATCGCCGACGCTGGAGCGAAGCCGAACGCGCTGTCGAGCGGGAACACGCCTGCAGGCGAACGACCGTCTCCTTCGCGCTTGTGCGGATCGCCGTCCGCGCCGAGCGAATCCGCCCACGCGAGCCCGGACGCGCCGACGACCACGGGAACGCTGGGCCCCACGCGACGCCACGGCGCGTGGGCACTCGATCGCGCGTACGTCCGCATCGTTCCCGATGTGGTATCCCAGGTGGGCGTCACGACGAGCACGAGCTGTCGCGCCGCCGCCGGCACAGGCGACGCGGTGTGGCGCGCTCGCGCCTGCTGCGCCAAGACGGGGCTCGCGCTCACGAGGCCGAGCGCCACACCGAGCAGCAGGACCGAAGCGAGACGCCGCACCCTTACTCGCCCTCCACCACGACCGCCGTGCCGTAGCACAGCACTTCCGTCACGCCGGCCATGATCTCGGTTGCGTCGTACCGCACGGCAATGATGGCGTTGGCGCCGACTTCCCGCGCGTGGGCGAGCAGGATCTCGAACGCCTCGTGGCGCGAGTGCTCGCACAGCTCGGTGAGGATCGAGATGTTGCCCCCGACGATGGTCTGCAGCGCCGCGCCGAACTTGCCGACGATGGACCGTGAGCGCACGGTGATGCCGCGCACCACGCCGAGGTTGCGTACGATCCTGTAGCCCGGTAGCTCGAGCGCCGTCGTCACGAGTGATGTGTCCATGCCTTCCTCCGTGGGTTATACCTCGAGCTGGTCTCCCTCTCGCGCCACTACCGCGTACAGCACGGGCATCAGAAAGATGCTGATGAGGAGCCGGGAGAACAGCCCACCCACGATCACGATGGCAAACGGGCGCTGCGAGTCGGATCCCACGCCGGTGGACAGGGCGGCCGGCAGCAGACCGAATGCCGCCACGAGGCCGGTCATCAGGATCGGTCGCAGACGCAGCAGGGAGGCTTCACGCGTGGCGTCGACGATCGAGCGTCCCTGCTGGCGCAGCTCGTTGGCGTACGAGATGAACACGACCGCCGTCTGCACGGAAACGCCGAACAGCGCCAGGAACCCGATTCCGGACGAGACGGAGAACGGCGTGTTGGACAACCAGAGTGCGAGTATCCCCCCTAGCGGCGCCGACAGGATGACGCCGGCCACGGTGATCGCCGGGAACTTGAAGTTCTGGTAAAGCGCGAAGAGGAGCAGGAAGATCAGCGCGAGCGTCACCGGGATCACCAGTCGCAGCTGACTGCGTGAGGCGGTGTACTCCTCGTATTCGCCGCCCCACACCGTGTGATATCCGGTGGGAAGCTTCACCTGCTGCGCCACCCGCCGCTGTGCGTCCTGCACGGCGCCAGCGAGGTCGCGGCCCTCCACCGAGTACTGCACGCCGATGTAGCGCGAGTTGTTCTGCCGGTAGATGAACGACGCGCCCGTGCCGACGGCAATCGTCGCGAGCTCACGCAGCGGCACCTGCGCGCCCGACGGCGTGGGCACGAGGATGTTGCCGATCTGTTCGGGAGTCTCGCGGTACTGCGGCTGCAGGCGCACCACCAGATCGAACGTCCGTTCTCCCTGTACGACTTGAGTCGCCGCGGACCCACCGACGGCCGCTTCGATGAGGCCGTTGACGTCCTCCACGCTCACGCCATACCGCGCGAGCTTCGCTCGGTCCGCCTGGATGGTGAGGCTCGGCTGCCCCAGCTCCTGGACGAGAGTGACGTGGGTGATGCCGCGCACTCCGTTCAGTACGCGAGTGATCTCCTTGCCACGATCCTCGAGGACCTGCAGATCGCCGCCGAAGAGCTTCACGTCGAGCGAGCTCTTGAGGCCGGTCTCCGCCTCATCCACCGCATCCTCGGCCGGCTGCGTGTAGTTGAAGTTGATGCCGGGAAATGCCGACAGCTTCTCGTTCATCGCCGCGATGAGCTGCGGCTTGGTGCGGTACTTCCCGTGCCACTCGCCGTACGGCTTGAGGCCGACGTAGAACTCGGCATTGAAGAAGCCCGTCGGGTTGGTCCCGTCGTCGGGCCGGCCATGCTCCGACGTCACCACGGTGACCTCGGGGAACGAGCGGATCACGGCGCGGATCTGCGGCACGATCTTCGACGACGCATCGAACGAGATGGTGTACGGCATGGTGGCGCGCACCCAGATGGCGCCTTCATCCAGCTTGGGCATGAACTCGGCGCCCACACCGGCAAAGATCAGCATCGCCAGCGCGAACGACGCGCACGACGCACCGATGACGATGCGTGGTCGCGCCATGCTCCACGCCAGTCCGCGCTCGTACCGAGCGAGCACCCACTGGAAGGCCACGTTCCGCCGCTCGCGAACGCCGCGTCGCAGGAAGATGGCGCACAGCACGGGGATCACGGTGAGCGTGACGAGCAGCGATCCGATGAGCGCGAAGATCGTCGTATCCGCCATTGGTTCGAACAGGCGCCCCGACGGCCCGGTGAGCACGTAGATCGGCAGGAAGCTCGCGACGATCACCCCCACCGCGTACACGATCGGCCGGTCCACTTCCGCCGCCGCCGCGGCGATGATGCGGCGCACGCTTCTCCCCTCTCCACCGCGCTCGGCGAGCTGGCGATAGATGTTCTCCACCATCACGACTGCGCCGTCGACCAGGATGCCGAAGTCGATTGCGCCGATGGACAGCAGGTTGGCCGGGATGTCGCGCAGGTCGAGGCAGATGAACGCGAACAGCAGCGACAGCGGAATGGCGGTGGCGACGATCAACCCCGACCGGATGTCGTACAGGAAGAAGATCAGCACGACGATGACGAGCAGGATGCCGTGCAGCAGGTTGTCGCGCACGGTGTGCGTGGTGAGCGCCACGAGATCGCTGCGATCGTAGAACGGGCGCACCTTCACGTCGGGGGGCAGGATACCGTTGTTCAGCTCCCGTGTCTTCGCCTCGACGCCCTTGAGCACCGTCTGCGCCTGCTCCCCGGTGCGCATGAGGACGATGCCTTCCACCGCGTCGTCGCGCGTCATGAAGCCGAACTGGCCGAGGCGCGGCGCGTGGCCGATCACCACGTCGGCGACATCCTTCACGAGCACCGGCGTTCCGTTTTCCACCTTGAGGACGATGTTGCCGATGTCCTCCAGGGTGCTGACGCGCCCGAGACCGCGCACGTAGTAGAACTGCCCGCCTTCGGCGTAGAAGCCGCCGCCCGCGTTGCCGTTATTCGCTGCGAGCGCGCTCCCCACGTCGCCGACGGACAGGCCGGCCCCGGCGAGCTTCGTCGGATCCACGAGCACCTGGTATTCCATCGTCTCGCCGCCGAGCGACGACAGATCGGCCACGCCCGGCACCGAGCGATACTGCTTGTCCAGCACCCAGTCCTGGAGAATCTTGAGCTCCATCGCCGAGCGATCGGGACTCTCGAGCACGTAGCGGTAGACGAGTCCCGACGGCGAGGTGAGGGCGCTGATGCCGGGCGCCACGCCATCCGGCACCTCGATGTCGGGAATGCGCTGGAATGCCTGCTGTCGTGCGAAATAGTTGTCGGTGCCGTCCTCGAAGGTGAGCCGTACGTCCGAGAGTCCGTACAGCGACATCGAGCGCACGACCTTGAGGTTCGGCAGCCCGCTCATGCCGTTCTCCACCGGCACGGTGATCAGTCGTTCGACTTCTTCCGCGGCGTGTCCGGGCCACTGGGTGACGACTTCCACCATCGGCGGCGAGATGTCCGGGTAGGCGTCGACCGGCAGTCGCGCCAGCGACCACAGCCCGGTGCCGACAAGCGTGACGGCGAGCAGCGAGACGAGCAGCGGCTGCTTGAGCGACGCCCGGACGATCCGATGCACGAGTGATGGCGCCGCGTGCGCTTCGAACTCATCGGCAGTCGATGCCGACTCGCCGTCGATCGCCGTGCTCGGTGAACTGTCGCGAGTTTCCATCACTGCGAACCCGCGAACTGCAGGAAGAGCGCGCCGTCGACGACGATGTGATCACCCGCCGAAAGTCCGGACGTCACCTCGTACTGGTCGCCGACGCGCGAACCGATGGTGATCTGCTGCCGCGCAAAGTGATCGTTCGGGCGTGTGAGGTAGACAAAGGGCAGGTTCTGGTCGTCGCGCATCACCGCCGACACCGGCACGAGCAGGCCGTTTCGTCCTTCACTGGCGCGAATGCTGACGTTCACCAGCATGTCCTTCTTGAGCACACCGCGCGGATTCGGCGCGAGGATGCGGACCGCGGCCGCCTTCGACGCCGGATCTACGAGCGCGCTGACGTACGTCACCTGCCCGGTGATGGGCGTGGTCATCGCGCCCGTCGTGATCGTCGCCGCCTGTCCCGCGGCAACCGCGGCGATGTCCGACTCGAACACGTTGGCCATCACCCATACCGTGGACAGATCAGCGATGGTGAAGCATGGCGTGCTGCCCGCCTGGATCAGCTGACCCGGATTCACGAGCTTCTCCACGACGGTGCCGCCGATCGGAGCGCGAATCACCGCCTGCGTGGGAGCGCCGGCGCGATTTTCCCGCACGGCACTGATGCTCGCCTCATCCACGCCGAGCGCGCGCATCTGTTCAATGGCGGCATCGCGATCGGCCGCGGCCGCGGCCGCATCGGTCTGCGCCTGTTCGAGCTCGCGCCGCGCAATTGCGTCGTTCTTGAAGAGCTGCGCATCGAGATCGGCGATGCGCTGCGCGTTGAGGTACGCCGCCTCCGCCTTTCGATAGGCCGCCGTCGCCGCCGCAAAGTCCGGCGAGGTGACTGTCGCGAGCGCTTCGCCTTTCTGCACGACGCTGCCCGGATTGACGAGGATCCGGGTGATCGGCCCCGAAACGGGTGCGAGGACCTGCGTGGAGCGGTCCCCGTTGAAGGCCACCGTCCCGGTGGTCTGCACGAGCGGACGATAGCTCTGCAGCGTCACCGTGGCGACGTGAATGCGGCTCGCCTGCGCCGGCGTGAGCGAGACATCGCGTGCGGCGAGACTGCTGTCGTGCGGCACGGCGAGCGCGGTGTCGCCGGCAGTCGTTCGCGGAGCCGCGTCACGCGAGCAGGCCGCGAGCGCGAGAACGGCGGCGCATCGGAGATAGCGGATCATGGTGCCTTCCGGAGCTGGGCGTCGAACTGGGAAAGGGGAACCGCGACGGCGCGCTCCAGATCGGCGCGCGAACTGTTCGCGGCAGCGAGTGCATCGGCGTACTGCAGCTCGGCGTCGAGCAGACTTTGACGCGCATCGAGGACATCCAGCGCCGAGGAGCCGCCGAGCCCATAGCTCACCGACGCCACGCGATACGCCTCGCGCGCCGACGGCAGCAGCGCGTCGCGAATGTAGACCGCCTGGCGCAGCGCGGCGGTCGCGGTGGCGTACGCGGCTCGCACGTCCTGCGCGATCGCGGCACGCAGGTCGCGATAGCTCGCCGCCAGCTCACGTTCGCGATGCTGGCTCTCGGCGATCTCGCCCTTGGTGTGCTGCCAGTAGAAGATCGGCACCGGTAGCGCGATCCCGGCAGTATAGAGAGCCCCCGTACCCGTGCCGGCCGGCCCGTAGTCACGCTGGGCACCGAGAGTGAGATCGGGGAGCCAGAACTCCCGCGCGAGCGCGGTGTTCGCGCGCGCGCCGGCCTGCTGGCTGGCGAGACTTGCCAGCTCGGGACGCGCCATGAGTGCCTGCTGCTCCAGCAGGTCGACGTCGGGAATGGGGAGGGGCACCTCGAGCGAATCGAGGGGCGCGATCGGCGTTCCGATGGGCCGGCCGATCAAGCGGTCGAGTGCGTCGGACGCGGTCTGGATGTCGCGGGCCGTGCCGATCAGATCGTTCTCCGCCTGCGCGAGCGCCACCTGCGCCCGAATGACGTCGAGCTTGGCCGCCGTGCCGCCCTGGTACCGCGCCTGCGTCTTCTTCAGGAAGTCGGCCGCGAGGTCGCGACTCATCGTCACGATCGCGTGATGCCGATTGGCGACGAGCAGCGTGTCGTACGCCGAAGAGGTCGCCGCGACCAGCGATTGCCGCACCGACACGTACGAAAGCTCGGCCGAGCGGACGTCGGCGGAGGCGATGCGATTGCGAAGCCGGAACTTGTCCGGGAACGGTACGTCGATGCCGACCACCACGTTCCGCGATTGCGCCTGACCGAGCTGCAGGAATCCGGGCTGGTCGTCGAGCGAGGCAGTCGCTGCGGGATCGGGGATGGCGACCGCCTGGACGCGACGCGCCTTGGCCTGCGCGGTCTGCTCCCGCGCCACGTCGAGCTGCGGGTTGTTGGCGAGCGCCGCATTGATGGCGGCGGCCCGGGTGAGCGCGATGGAATCGCGCAACGGCGCCGCCGTCGTCTGCGCTGCGAGCGTGCCGGCATGCGCCAGTACGACGAGCACTGTCGTCGAGATCTTCATTCTCTCCGTGCATGAGTTGAGGACGCCGACGGCCAGATGGCCGCGGCGGACTACGATCTCACGACGCGGAGGGAGGGGCTCGAGACGAGTTGGAGAGATCGCGGAGCGCGGTCGCGACGTGCGCGACCGACGCGCAGGGCACGACGCTCTGGTCGCGGTCGGGCTCCTCGAGATGCGGCCGCTCGGCCGGACGACCGTGCACGGCGAGGAGCATGCACGCTGGGCACTCATCGGCGTGATGCCCGGGGTGTGGCACCGTGCGTGGCGCTTCCACGTGCGACCGCAGCGGCCGCTCGTCGTGTGCCTCGGCCAACGGCGCGACGAGCGCCACGAGCTGCGTCACGAGGACGAGCGCGCGGCCGACGCGCCGGAACCAATTCCGGCAACGGGACGAGGACGTGGGAGCAGCCATCATATGGGCGATATCAATGATACGACGGTGCGGCCCGCTTCGCTGTAACCAAGCCACACCGGTTCACGGTTCACGCCCGGCGGACGCTCCCCTCCACGACCTACCGCCCGGTGGCTACCTTTCCCTTCTGCCATGACGAAACGCGACGAGGCCCTCGAATATCACGAGCGCGGACGGCCAGGAAAGATCGCCGTCGTGCCCACCAAGCCGCTGAACAATCAGCGCGACCTTGCGCTCGCCTACTCTCCCGGTGTCGCCGAGCCCTGTCTCGCGATCAAGGACAATCCCGAAGACGTCTACCGGTACACCGCGAAGGGCAACCTGGTCGCGGTCGTCACGAACGGCACTGCCGTGCTCGGGCTCGGCAACATCGGCGCGCTCGCCGGCAAGCCGGTGATGGAGGGCAAGGGCAACCTGTTCAAGCAGTTCGCCGACCTCGACGTGTTCGACCTCGAGGTCGGATCCGAGAACCCCGACGACGTCATCAAGTTCTGCCAGCTCCTCGAGCCCACGGTCGGCGGCATCAACCTCGAGGACATCAAGGCGCCGGAGTGCTTCTACATCGAGGAGACGCTCCGGAAGACGATGAACATCCCCGTCTTCCACGATGACCAGCACGGCACGGCCATCATCTCCGGCGCTGCGCTGCTCAACGCGCTGGAACTGGTGGGCAAGGAGATCGGCACGATCAAGGTCGTGTTTTCCGGCGCCGGCGCCGCGGCCATCAGCACGGCGGAGCACTACGTCCGGCTCGGCGTGAAGCGCGAGCACATCATCATGTGCGACCGCGCAGGAGTGATCTTCGAAGGGCGCACGGAAGGGGACATGGACCCCTACAAGGCGCGCTTCGTGACGAAGTCAAAGGCCCGCACCATCGCCGACGCGCTCGTCGGCGCCGACGTGTTCGTCGGCCTCTCCGCGGCCGGCGCCGTGACGCGCGAGATGGTGGCGCAGATGGCGGCTCGGCCGATCATCTTCGCGCTCGCCAACCCGGTGCCCGAGATCACGCCGGATGAAGTGCGCGCCGTCCGCGACGACGCCATCATCGCCACCGGCCGCAGCGACTACCCGAACCAGGTCAACAACGTCCTCGGCTTCCCGTTCATCTTCCGCGGCGCGCTCGACGTGCGCGCCACCGAGATCAACGAGGAGATGAAGATGGCCGCGACGCGCGCCCTGGCGACGCTGGCGAAGCAAGACGTGCCAGACTCGGTGGCCGCGCTGTACGGGTTGCGCAACGTGCAGTTCGGGCCGGACTACCTGATCCCGTTCCCGTTCGATCTGCGCGTGCTGCTGTGGGTGGCGCCGGCGGTCGCCTGGGCCGCCGTCGCCAGCGGCGTGGCGCGTGAGTTCATCGATCTCGAAGGCTACCGCGACTCGCTCGAGCTTCGACTCGGTCGCGCGCGCGGAATCATCCGCGGGCTGATCAACCGCGCCCAACGTGCCCCGAAGCGCGTCGTCTTCCCCGAGGGCGAGGAGCCGAAGATCATGCGCGCCGCGCAGATCCTGGTCGACGACGGCATCGCGTCGCCCATCCTGCTCGGCAATCGCGAGCGGATCGAGGCGATCGCCACCGAGAATCGCATCCCCCTCGACGAGATCGAGATCGAGGATCCCGCCACGTCCGAGCGGCGCGAGGACTACGCGCACTTCATGTGGCAGCTCCGGCAGCGCAAGGGACTGTCGCTCGACGAAGCAAGGCGCCAGCTCTACAACGGCAACTACTTCGGCTCGTGCATGGTGGCGCGCGGCGACGCCGATGCCCTGCTCTCCGGGGTGACGATGCACTACCCGGAGACGATCCGGCCGGCGCTGCAGGTGATCGGCGCCCACCCGAGCGCGAAGGTGGTGAGCGGCATGTACATGCTCGTCTCCGAGCGGCACGTCGTGTTCTGCGCCGACACCACGGTGAACATCAACCCCACCGCCGAGCAGGTGGCGCAAATCGCGTTCGCCGCAAGCCGCATCACGCGCACCCTCGGCATCGTGCCACGCATCGCCATGCTGTCGTTCTCTAACTTCGGGTCGGTGAAGAATCCCGAGGCGGAGAAGATGGCGCGCGCGGCGCAGTTGCTGCGTGAGAGGGATCCGTCGATCGTCGTCGATGGGGAGATGCAGGCCGACACGGCGATGGACCCGGAGATCCTCCGTCGCGACTATCCCTTCAGCGTGCTGAAGGAACAGGCGAACGTGCTGATCTTCCCCAACTTGAGCGCGGGCAACATCGCCTACAAGTTGGTGCACCATCTCGGCGGGGCCACGGCCATCGGGCCCATCCTCGTCGGCATGCGTCGCCCCGTGCACGTACTCGAGCGCGGCGCCGACGTGCAGGACATCGTCAACATGGCCGCCGTGGCGGTCGTGGACGCGCAGGAACGCACGCAGTCGGTCGAGCCGGCCTTTGCCGCGGCGCCAGCGCCAGCGACCGTCTACTCCAAACTCTAGTCCGGCACGTACGCCGCGCCGGCCGAACCGAGGGCATATACGATGGCGACACAGACGAAGCCGCAGGACGATACCGGGCTGCAGGGCAGCCTTGACGCACAGGGCCTGCACCCCTCGGGTGAGGTACACTGGAACCTCGTCGCGCCGATGCTGATCCAGCACGCCATCCGTCGCGGCGAGGGGCAGCTGGCCGACATGGGCCCCTTCGTCGGTGTCACGGCTCCCCACACCGGCCGCTCCCCGAATGACAAGTTCCTCGTCAAGGAGCCGAGCTCCGAGAAGGACGTCGACTGGGGCAAGGTCAACCAGCCCATCTCGCCGGAGCACTTCGAGGCGCTCCTCGCCGACGTGCAGAAGTATCTCGACGGCCGCGACGAGCTGTTCGTCGAGGATCTCTACTGTGGCGCCGACCCGAAGTACCGGCTCGCCGTGCGCTACGTGTCGCCGAATGCGTGGCAGATGGCGTTCGTCCGCAACATGTTCATCCGCCCCGACGCGAGCGAGCTGCCGACGTTCACCCCGAACTTCACCGTGCTGCACGCGCCCGAGTTCCAGTCGGATCCGGCGAAGCACGGCACGCGCACGGGCACGTTCATCGTGCTCAACCTCGCCAAGCGCATGATCCTCATCGGCGGGACGCGCTACGCCGGTGAGCTCAAGAAGTCGATGTTCACCGTGATGAACTACTACCTGCCCAAGCAGGGCGTCCTCTCCATGCACTGCTCGGCGAACATCGGCGAAAAGGGCGATACGGCGCTCTTCTTCGGGCTGAGTGGCACCGGCAAGACCACTCTGAGCGCCGATCCGCACCGCTCCCTCATCGGCGACGACGAACACGGCTGGTCGCCCGAGGGCGTGTTCAACTTCGAAGGCGGCTGCTACGCCAAGGCCATCAACCTCTCCGAGGAGGGCGAGCCCGACATCTACCGTACGACGCAGATGTTCGGCACGATCCTCGAGAACGTCGTGCTCGATCCGCTCACGCGAAAGGTGAAGTTCGAAGACCAGAGCATCACCGAGAACACGCGCGCCTCGTACCCGCTGCACTACATCCCGAACAACGTGCCAAGCGGTCGTGGTGGCCACCCGAAGAACATCATCCTCCTCACCGCCGACGCGTTCGGCGTGCTGCCGCCCATCGCGCGTCTGACACGCGAGCAGGCGATGTACTACTTCCTCTCCGGCTACACCGCCAAGGTGGCCGGAACGGAGCGCGGCGTCACCGAGCCGCAGGCCACCTTCTCGGCCTGCTTCGGCGCGGTGTTCCTCGTGTGGCCCGCCACCAAGTACGCCGAGCTGCTGGGCAAGCTGGTGAGCGAGCACGATTCGCGGGTGTGGCTGCTCAACACCGGCTGGAGCGGCGGCCCGTACGGCGTGGGCAAGCGCATGAAGCTCGGCTACACCCGCACCATGGTCCACGCGCTCCTCGACGGCAAGCTCAATGACGTGGCCACGCGCACGCATCCGGTGTTCGGGCTCGCCATGCCGCAGAGCGTTGCCGGTGTGCCCGCCGAGGTGCTCGACCCGCGCGGCACGTGGAGCGACCCCGCCGCCTATGACGCGCAGGCGAAGAAGCTGGCCGAGATGTTCCGCACCAACTTCGCGAAGTTCGGCGACGTCGCAGCCGAGATCCGCAACGCGGGACCACAGGGATGAACTGCACGCGAAGCGTGAATCGTCCGGCGTGAAGCGTACCTCCTCACGCCGTCACGGTTCACGCTTCACGTCTCACCTTTCCGTTTCCGTGTCCTACGAGATCATCCGCGATCCGCTCTGGAACAACATCCGGGTGGACCCGCTGGCGCTGCGGCTCGTGGACACGCCGGCGTTCCAGCGGCTGCGCTACGTGCGACAGCTCGGGCTCGCATACCTGGTGTACCCGGGCGCCAGCCACTCGCGGTTCGAGCATGCGCTCGGGGCGTATCACCTTGCGCAGCGCGCGCTCACCCTGTTCGCCGAACGCGGCGCTGAGCGAGAGCTCAGCTCGGACGCCTGCCGCATCGTCCGCTGCGCCGCGCTGCTCCACGACATCGGGCACTACCCGTTCTCGCACGCCCTGGAGGAGATCGGCGCGCTCCACCACGAGGAAGTCGCGCGGCCCCTGATCACCGACGGCGACGTCGCCGACGTGCTGCGATCCGAGATCGGTGGTGACGCCCCCGAACGGATCATGGCCCTCATTCGCGGCCAGAGCGACAGCCCGCTTCAGCGCCTGATCTCCGGCTCGCTGGACCTCGACAAGATCGAGTACCTCAAGCGCGACGCCTTCATGTGCGGCGTGAACTACGGCGATATCGACGTCGATCGCCTG
>Ga0157372_10002401_pt1 | contig 20287 bp, 15 predicted proteins | sample C55metaG_FD_115307 | JGI IMG/M metagenome (GOLD analysis project Ga0157372, IMG submission 115307) | Corn rhizosphere microbial communities from Kellogg Biological Station, Michigan, USA - C5-5 metaG | ecosystem: Host-associated > Plants > Roots > Rhizosphere > Soil | place: USA: Michigan... | reverse complement strand
TCTTCAACGGCCTCGGTACCTACCACTATGTTAACATTGTGTTTGCCAAATACTTTTTGATAGCTAAGGGTGTTGGTCCAGTTATAAGTGTAGCTATTGTCCGATCCTTCGCTGTAAGTATTTGTTGAAGAGTTTTCAACGTTTTCATAGGTAGGAAACGAAAACGAATGGTTGTTGCTGTTGATGATATCGCCGCCAAAACTGGTACGTAAGGTAAGGCCGGGAATAATGTCGGCTTCGGCAAATACGTTACCAAGCAAACGATAGCTTGTTGACTGGTTGTTTTTTGTACGCTCCTGTATGGCAACCGGATTGTTGGCATCGCCGAGGCCCGTACCGTAACTGCCTGCGTAGTTACCTTTAATGTCGTAAACAGGAATAATAGGTTGTTCGCGCAGGGCATGTGCAATAACGCCGTCCGGGTCATTGGTGCTAACCTGCGAATGTGATGTTCCGTCATTTACCTGCGGCTGCCTGGTTATAGAATAAGCCAGGTTTTCACCCACTCTGATGTGTTTAGTTACATTGTAGGTGGTATTTGAGCGCAGCGTGTATCGTTTAAGATAAGTATCAATCAGTGTACCTTGCTGGTTAAAATAATTTAACGAGAATAAATAGCTGGCGTTATCAGTACTGCCGCTCAACGATATATTGTGGCTATTCATCGGGGCCGATTTAAACAACTCATGATACCAGTCGGTACCGGCCTTGTTGGCCCTTGTTATCCTGTAAAAATTACCCAGGTCTGCAGCTGATGTATAAAAAGGATTTACATAGTATTTTGATGGATCGACAGATGGGTCACCTTCTTTAGCACCGGCCGGGGTGATATAATCAGGCAGTGTAAAAGCCGAGCCTGTACCAGTTGGGTTGTACAAGGCATCTTTAATGCTGTTATCGCCCGAATTTTTCTTAGCCGTAAGTTTCAGATCGGCCATTTGCTGCGGCGTAATGGTATTCCAGACATTGCCGCCTTTTGGTCTTTGCGTACCGTAGTAGGCGTCATATTGAATATTTACTTTGCCCTTGCCCCGTTTGGTAGTGATGATGATAACGCCGTTTGCCGCCCTTGCACCATATATTGATGCCGAACTCGCGTCTTTTAATACCTGGAAGGTTTCCACATCATTAGGGTTCAGCGTGCTTACATCATATGTTTCCACACCGTCAACTACGTATAAGGGAGTATTATTTCCGAATGTATTAAAACCCCTGATGTGTACCTGCGGCTCTTCGCCGGGTTGTCCTGACCCGGTAACGGTAACGCCCGATGCCTGGCCTTGCAATTGCGAGTTTACTGATGACGATGCCTGTTTGTTAAGGTCTTTAACGTTAACTACCGCAACGGCGCCGGTAAGGTCTTTCTTTTTCTGCGTGGTATAACCAACCACAACCACCTCGTTCAGCGCTTTTGACTCTTCAAGCAAAGTTACGTTGATGGCTGTTTGTCCGTTTACCGGAATAACCTGCGTGGTAAAGCCTAAAAAACCAAATTCAAGCGTGCCGTTACCATCGGGCAGGGTGAGGGTGTATTTACCGTTGATGTCGGTAACTGTGCCTAAATTACTGCCCCTGAGCTTTACGCTAACACCCGGTAAGGGTTGACCGCTCACATCTTTAACAACACCGATTACAGTTACCGTGACAATAGGCTTTGCATCGGCAGGTTTTATAATGATGATATCATCAACCACCTGGAAAGTAAGCGGCTGTTTTTGAAGCACCTGTTTCATTACCGACTCAATAGGCGCATCCTGCACGTCCACGTTTATTTTCCTGTCAACATCAACCTGGTCAAGCCTGTAAAAAACAGTGTATTTACTGTTCTTTTCAATTTGCTTAAACATTTGCTTAACAGAAATATTGTTCACATTAAAGTTGTAAACGTTTTGTGAATAAGCGGCAGCGTGTATTTGCATAATGCCCGTCAAGAGCAGAACGGTTACCAGCTTCATAATTTTGATCGTTTTTTGCCACGGGCCGGCGGCCAGAGCGGACTTTCTGTAAAAATTAATCATAAATTTGTTTGTTAATCAGTTAATACGATGCTTCCCCAAGCGTAGGGTATTAGCTTTGATTGCTTTAGGCCCGGGCGTGTTGGTAGCACATCCGGGTTTTTTATGTAAAAGAGAATGTTAGTTTTTGATCATAGGGTTCCTTTTGTTTTTTTAGTGGTTAATCATTATTGTTGTTTCGTGTAATGTTTACTGTGTTGCCGTTTACCGAATAATTGATAGCGGTATTAGCTTTTATAATAGCCAGCACTTTTTCGATGCTTTGGATATTTTTAAAACTGCCCGAATAGCGGATACTGCTCAGTTCGGCATCGGTCATGTTGATGGTTACATTATATCTGCGTTCAAGCACTTTAGCTATTTCGCTAAGGGTAGCGCCGTCAAATACCAGCAGGTTTTCCTTCCAGCCATCATAACGGTCAAGCTTTGCCGAATCAATCTCCGATACCTGGATCTCATTCAGGCTTTTTGGATCTGGTGTGGTATAGCTATAGTTTTCTTTTTTGGGATGATAATAAATGCGGAGCACCTGCCGCGGCTTTACATAAATGCGGCTCATTTCATGCGCATTGTTATCTATATTTCCCTCTACAGATACCTCGCCTTTTACTACTGTGGTTTCAAAGAACGGGTCGGAGGCATAGGCCTTAAGATTAAACTTTGTACCTATGTCCCTTATGGTATAGTTTTTCGTATTTACAATAAAAGGGACCTCTTTTTTGCCGGGGGCGATATCAAAAAACGCTTCGCCTTCCAGGTAAACGGTACGCGTTGTTTTACCAAAATCGGCCGTATAATTAAGCTTGCTGCCCGCGTTAAGCCAAACCTGCGTACCATCGCTCAAAACATTTTTTTTAATAGCGCCAGGGTTAGCGGCTATTTGCCTTACACTTTCTACATTTTTTGAGTACCTGTTATATAAGGTAACAGTAACAGCCGCAAGCAAAGCAATAGCCGCGGCAGCTTTGCCCCAGGTGATCAGCCTTACATAGCGCGATGGCTGCTTTGGCTCGATATCGGCCGAAAGCTTGTTATAAGCATTATCTTTATTTACAACCGCTGGCTGCAGGTAAAGCATATTGTGCCAGGTTTCATACAGCTGCGCAAAATACTGCTCGTTTTCGGGGTGCGCACTTATCCATTGCTTAACCTGCTCAAGCTCCTGCGGGGTAGCTTCGCCGGTTATGTATTTTACCAGTAGCAGTTTTACTTCTTCGTTATCCATTTGTAATATTATCGTTAAGACAATCGAAAAAACAGATACCCTCAAAACGAGAAGAAATATTTTTCAATTTTATTCGGCGAGTACACTGAACGCCCCCTTCATATTACGCGTAACTGTTTTTTTACAGAATGTTTGTGCTTAGCTTTTCATTATTTCCATATTAAATTTGATACGAAATGAAAAACTCTGTAACTTGTTAAAGTTTTTTAAAAAGTATTCGGATTAATTAAAGGCGGGATTAATGATCCAGGAAAACAAACTACCTATAACCTCATTTACACAGGGTGACGCGAAAACGTTTGAAACCCTGTTCAGGCTATACTATACCCGCTTAACTTTGTTCTCCAATCGCTTTGTAAATGATTTAACCGTTGCCGAAGAAATTACTGCCGATGTATTCACCCGCCTGTGGGAGCGCGGGCATGAGGTCAATTTTTGCTCATCAGTAAGTTCCTATCTTTTTAAAATGGTGCAAAACCGAAGCCTTAACTACCTTAAGCGCCAGAAAACAGAAAACCTTTACGTTAATTACCTCGAAAAAAACAACCTGTTTGATGAGCTGCGTAATACACTCGAAAACGGACTGGAGGAAAAAGAACTCGCCCTGCAGATAGAAGCTGCCATAGCTACCCTTCCCGAAAAATGCCGCGAGATTTTTGTATTGAGCCGTTTCAGCGATATGAAATATCGCGAAATTGCCGTACAGCTTAATATCTCCCCTAAAACAGTAGAGCGCCAGATGAGCATCGCCCTCGAAAAATTACGCCAGGTGCTGAAGCATGTGAGTTATATGCTTTTTTAAATTGCCGGTGAGTTACTATTAATAATAGTCGTAGAAAGGTTGGTCATCCTGGGCGTCAAAACCCGGCGAACAGCGAAGGTAAAATAACAAAAAAGAATGCCTATCAAGCCTAAGCCTATCGAAGGGTTGCACGCAGGCATGCCCTCCACGCTTCGACGGCAGGGCCATGACAGCCGTTCATCTTAAACTCGCGCCCCATTTTTAACGAGGGCTTTAATCATCGGAAATTCCGTTTACAAAAAAGCCCGGCGAAGCCGGGCGTCTAAAATCCAATTCATCTGCACATCCGCATATCAATTACTTGGTATTATCAGCGTTAAATAATTTTGACTTATCTACTTTCTGAACAGCTTGCCCATCGCTAAGCGTTTTTGAAATAGCCGAATATGGAGCTGATACAACTTCTTCGCCTCCTTTAAGGCCGGATAAGATCTGGATGTAACTATCGTTCTGGATACCCGTAGTTACCTGTACCTGTTTAAGCTTACCCGCGTTTAGTACAAATACATATTCTTTGGCTACCGGGCTGATTTGTGGTTTACTCTTATCCTCATCAGCTTTAGGCGGACCGTTATTTTCTTTCTTTTCCTCGCGGGTGGTTACCGATTGGATTGGTACCGACAGCGCTTTGGCCGAATTGGTGCTGATATCAACAGTGGCTGTTAACCCCGGACGGAAAGGTGATGGATTATCGGCTGTTTTCTTTAACAGGGCGGCATATGAATCTGCATTGATCCTCACTTTTACAGTAAAGTTTGTTACCTGGTCGGCAGATGTACCTACCACGTTTGCCGAGCTGCCTATTTCAGTTACCACACCGGTAAATTTCTTGCCTAAAAATGCGTCTACTTCAATTTTTGATGAATCGCCAAGGGAGATACGGTTGATGTCGTTTTCATTCACGTCAACATTCACGTCCATTTTGCTCAGATCAGATATAGTCATGATCTCAGTACCGGCAAATTGCTGGGTACCCAAAACACGCTCACCTTTTTCAACAGATAGTTTTGAAACCACACCATCAACCGGCGAATAGATAGTTGTTTTCGCGAGGTTATCCTGTGCTTCCTTAACTGATGCCTGTGATTGTGCCAGGCCATATTGCGAGCCTACCACATTTTGTTTGGCAGCTTCAAGCGATGCTTTAGCGCCTTCATATGCAGCTTTGGCATTTTCAAATTCCGAAACCGTTAACACTTTTTTATCATAAAGCTCTTTACTGCGCTTGTAAATACCGGCCTGGTTAGCATAAGTAGCTTCGGCTTGTTTAAGCATCTGGCTTGAATTACCTACGCTTGCTTTTTGGGTATTGTATGACGCGATAGCCCGGTCATAACCCGACTTTAAAATGTCGGGCCTGATCTTACAAAGCAATTGGCCTTTTTTAACCACATCACCCTCTTTTATTGGCAGCTCAACCACCTCACCCGATACTTCGGGGCTTATCTTAACCTCAACATGTGGTTTGATCTTTCCGCTGGCCGATACTGTTTCATTTATTTCGCGTGTTTCGGCCTTTTCGGTAGCTACCTGGGTTAGCGCAGGCTTGCCTATCAGGCCCGTTACCTTAGCAATGATCAGCAGGACAATCAGTGCGCCAAGACCTATCAGAATATATTTAGTAGTTTTTCCCATGACGGTGAATTTGGATATTTTACGGTTAAGATTTTATTAAAGTGTTATAGGGTTGCCTAAATAATAGTCAATGACTTTGCTTCTGAAAATCACCTGGTATTGTGCCTCAATCATATCAAACTGCGACTTGTTGAGATTAGTTAATGAGGTATTATAATCAAGCGAGTTAACCAAACCTACTGTATAGCGTTGCTGTATAATATTAAACGCATCTTTATTGGCATTGTAGGTCTGTGTCGCCGATGCATAACGCTTATCGGCGGCCTGTAAATCCCATACTGCCTGGTAAATGATTTTGCTCAGGTTATTACGCGCCAGTTGCGCAGTTACTTCGGCATTCTGGTTTTGCAGTTTCGCTTTCCGTACCGCAGTGCGCGAAAGGAACCTGTTGAATATCGGAATCTGCAAGCTTACTCCTACCGACTGGTTAAAGTTGTCACCCAGTTGCCTGAAAAAGGGGTTGCTCTTGAAGCCTACTTTGTAATTAGGCACCACAACCGCCTGCTGCGAGTTTTGAACAAAGCCAACAGTATCAAATTTACCGGTTGGCGTAGCGCCAAAAGGCGTATTCTTGGCATCAGAAAAATAAGAGCCGGCAGCACCAAACAAAACCACCGACGGATAATAATTTCCTCTCGCTATTTTAACACCCTGCGCAGCGGCTTTTTGACGCTGTTCGGCTAATAAAACATCAGGGTTTACCGCAAGAGCTGTTTTTACTACCTCCTGGGCATCGTACACCGTTTTTACATTATTTAACTTACTGATGTCGGGCCTTTCAACTCTAATATCAGTGCCGGGATCCATCTCCATATATTGCTTTAAAGTCAGGAGCGATTGCTCCAACTGATTTTCAGCATTGGTGTAATTCAGATCGTTGGTTGAGAGCTGCGCTTTTGCCTGCGACAGATCGGCAAGGGTTTGATTACCCACGTCAAAACTTTTTTGAGCGCGATCTAAAGCTATTTTAGATACATCAATTTGCTGCTGGGCCGCTTTTACCAGATCCTGATTGGTTAATACCAGCAGATAAGTTGTAACTACGTTCAATATCAGGTCATTTTTTACTTTGGCAACGTTGGTTTTGTCGGCATCAAGCAAAATCTTATTCTGGATTACCGTATTCCGCAATTGTCCGCCCTGAAAGAGGGTAACTTGTGAGGTGAAGTTACCGCTTACCGCCAAAATACGCTGGTTGCTGAACTGGTTGGTTGAAGGGTCGATATTACGGCCAAAGTTGAATGAGCCCTGTGGGCTTACGGCTAAATTTGGCAGTTGATTATATTTCGACTGTTTAAGATCTTCGTTGGTGATGGCAGCTGTGAACTCGGCTTGTTTAATAGTAAGGTTACGTTCAAGGGCCAGGTCTACTGCCTTTTGCAAGCCTATTACTTCCTGCGCGCCGGCATTAAAGCTGCATACCGAAAATATAATTGTGCAAATGAGCGTTGCTTTAACTGATAGTAATAATTTTAGTTTCATAAGGTTTTTCTATACAATGGTAAGCAACTGTTCATTACATTGCAGTGTTTATTTTTGTTAAATGTTGTTAATAGGGATAAAACACAAACTACCTCATCTGTATGTACCTGGTTAAAACTCCCTGGCTGCTAAAAAAGCTTTATCCCCAACTTACCTGGGATATAAAATCAACTGACCGTTGCATTTATCTCACTTTTGACGACGGCCCTATACCAATTGTTACACCGGCTGTATTAAATATTTTAAAACAATACAATGCCAAAGCCACCTTTTTTTGCATTGGCGACAATGTACGCAAGCACCCCGATATTTTTGAACAGGTAAAAGCCGGCGGCCATGCCATAGGCAACCATACTTTTAACCACCTAAAAGGCTGGAAAACCGATACGCAAACCTATCTTGATAATTTTTTACAGGCCGATAAATTGCTGGATACGCCATTGTTTCGTCCCCCGTATGGGCGGATAAAAAGGGCGCAGATCCGCGCGCTGAGAACCATAAAGCCTGAGTTGAATATTTTTATGTGGGATGTGCTCAGCGGCGATTTTGATGCGGCCCTTAAACCTGAAGATTGCCTAAAAGGAGTGCTTAAATATACCGAAGCAGGATCGATGGTAGTATTTCATGACAGCATCAAAGCTTTTGATCGATTGGAATATGTACTGCCGCGGGCTTTGGAGGTTTGGAGTAAGGAAGGGTATAGTTTTAAGGGTTTACAGTAAGCAGCTGGCAGTACTCTATTGGCGACTGTAAGTTGTTAAACATTCCCATTTATTAAATACTGCTTACTGCACAATGAAAACTGCCAACTGAAAACCGCCGACCGGAAACTGCCTACTTTTTATACCTTTGCACCCATGAGCAACGAACTCACCGACAAGGCATTTTGGGCCGGTTACTGGGAATCAAAAAAAGACCTGGCTTTTAATGTGCCAGCTAATTATACTTTTCATAAGCTGCTAAAAAAGACTATCGATACGAATAAACCTGCGTCGGCTATTGAGCTTGGAGGTTTTCCGGGTTATTTTGCCATTTTTTTAAAGAAGTATTTCGGGTTAAAAACTACGCTGTTCGATTTTTATGTGCACCCAAAAGTTTTAAAGGAAGTACTGGATGCCAATCAGCTTAATGATCAGGATATTGTAGTTATTGAAGGCGACCTGTTCAAATACCAACCCGAAACCGAATATGACCTGGTACTTTCATGCGGATTGATAGAGCATTTTAATGATACCAAAGGCATTATTGAAAAACACCTCTCTTTCCTTAAACCGGGAGGCACGCTGTTTATTACCCTGCCTAACTTTACCGGTGTTAACGGATGGGTACAACGCAACTACGACCTTAATAACTACGAAAAACACAACATCAATAGTATGAACCCTCCATTATTGGCCAGCTATTGCAAGGAATTGGGCTTAAAAAATGTTGAGGCATATTATTACGGCAAATTTTCGGTTTGGCTGGAAGATAAGGCTAACAAGCCTGCCATAGCTAAAGCCATCACCAAACTGGTGTGGGTAGCAGGCAAGGTTTTTACCAAAATCATCCCGGTAGAATCAAAGCTATTATCTCCTTACATTGTGGTTACCGCCACTAAATAATGCTTATTCCTTCGCTTTAAGGAAACTATATTTTGCCAGCTTATGATATAAATATCCGCGCCTTTTCATTGCTTCCGAAAGCGTTTTGTCATCGGCCGGTCCACCGGTTAACTTAGTAACTCCAATTCTTTGGGAGCCATATATACCCGTATGCCCGCTGAAAAGATAGGCTGTGAAACAGGCCACGGCAAACAACAGGGCGTGTTCGCCACCAAAAAGCTCTATACCCATAAAAGTACAGGCCAGCGGGGTATTAGTTGCGCCTGCAAAAACCGCTATAAAACCTAAAGCGGCAAAAAGGCTAACCGGCGCATCAAGTAAACCGGATAAAGTGTTACCCAAAGTAGCGCCAATATAAAACAGCGGTGTTACCTCTCCGCCTTTAAAACCTGTACCTAAGGTTACGGTAGTGTAAATGGTTTTCCACAGCCAGCTCCAGGTATCGGCACCGCCGGCATGAAAAGCTGAAGGGATTGTAACAGCACCAGCATGTTCGGCATCTACCCCTAAACTTAGGTAATCGGGTTTGCCATTAACAAAAGTAAGCGCGATAATGATCAGCCCGCCAATAAACGGGATCAACCAGGGCGTTTTGATGTATTGTGTAAAAAAACTTTTGATGCCATGTACCATTTTGGCAAAAAGGTAACTGACCAGCCCGAAAGCGATAGAAGCTACTATAGTTTTGAAGATCATTAACAGGTCGGTTGAAACATAGCCTGAAAACCAATGCGGGATAACGGGAATAATATCAATATGATAAGGCGTATGATGAACACCCCACGCGGCCACCGTAATATCGCCGGCAACGCCCGCAATAAGGCAGGGCAGCAGCGCATTATATTGCACCCGGCCTATCGTCAGCACCTCCATTGCAAAAACAGCACCTGTTAACGGCGTACCAAATACCGCACCGAAACCCGCCGCTATGCCCGCGGTAAGCACTGTTTGGGTATCAGCTTCATTCAGCTTAAGCCATTTGCCTATCATTTGGGCTAAGCTGCCGCCCATTTGTACCGCCGTTCCCTCGCGTCCGGCCGAGCCGCCAAACAAATGAGTGATAATGGTGGTAATCAGCACCAGTGGGGCCATACGCTTAGGGACCCCGCCACCGGGGTTGTGGATTTCATCAATAATTAAATTATTCCCCTTTTCGGCCGGACCACCAAAAAATTTATAAATGAAAAATATCGCGATACCTGCCAATGGCAGCAAAAACAACAGCCAGTTATGTGCAAACCTAAAATGGATAGCCCAACTCAACAACCACAAGAATAAAGCAACCGCGCTGCCAATAACAACAGCTATGGGGATGATAATGACCGTCCACCGGAGGGCGTTTTTAAGAATTGCGAAATGTTGCGAAGAAAAAAGTTGGTTTTGATTTTGCATATTGCTGATATTTATGTACCCACAAAAAATTAGCACAGGATAAAAGCCTGTGAGTTAATTATCTGTAGGCGCCATCAGCTTTTTAGGGCGGTTAAGTAGGAAGACACCATTTCCTTTTGTGACGCTAATATAGGTTTCTTTTGTTCTAAAACAAAAGTTTTAAAAGCTCGGGATGTGCGATTCCCCTCTTGAGAGGGGTGTAGGGGTGTGTTTCTGCTTTAGTAAGGCAATCGTACAAACACACCCCTGCTAATGCTCCCTCCCATCGCGCCCCCTCTCGAGAGGGGATCTAAAATCTACAAAATAAAATAGCCTTACTTAGCACGTATGCATGAGTAAGGCTATTTTCCCTTGTCTTTTGAACAGACCGGCTCAAGTTATCTACTTAAGCAACGCTTAGTGTTTCCACATCCTTAAGTGCCAGAAGCATTAATTTACCCTGGTATTCCACCCAGATGTCGGCGAAACTATTCTCATCGTACCCCATAAATTTTAATGGATGACCAATGTGCAGGTTTTTCCATTTCTTTCCGATGTACTTAAGGAGTTGTCCGCTTTTTAGTGTGTGCTTTGCCATAAGTTTTAACTTTTAGGAGTGAAAAACTAAATTAATTAACGAAACCGATAAAATTTAACTTTTAAAGAATATTTTTTGAATTGTATCAGGTTTATTACAACTGTTGGTTAAACAGCTTAGCTTTATTTTGCTCAATTACCTCAAGGTAAAAGTTTTCATATTTGGGCAAAATGGTAGATAATTCAAACTCTTTGGCGTGTGCCAGTGCATTTTCTTTAAATTTAGCTAAACGTTCTTCATCCTCCAAAATAAATATTGCTTTTTCTGCCATACCTTCTACATCTCCTGGCTCTTTCAAAAAGCCTGTTACGCCATCAATATTTAATTCGGGCAAACCACCGGCATTACTGCTGATCACCGGCACTTTACAAGCCATAGCTTCAAGCGCTGCTAAACCAAAACTTTCTGATTGCGATGGCATCAGGAACAAATCGGATACAGAAAGGATTTCTTCAACAGCATCCTGTTTACCTAAAAAGCGTACATTATCGGTAACGCCCAAATCGCGGCAAAGCTGTTCGCACATGGAACGTTCGGGGCCGTCGCCAACCATCAGCAGTTTCGACGGGATCTTTTTGATCACTTTAGCAAAAATCTTCACTACATCTTCGGTACGTTTCACCTTACGGAAGTTGGAGGTATGTACCAGGATCTTTTCGCCCGAAGGTGCAATCGCTTTCTTAAAATGATCTTTAGGTTTAAGGCTAAACCTGCTAAGGTCAATAAAGTTAGGGATCACGAGGATATCCTTCTTAATATCAAAAAACTTATAGGTGTCCTCTTTAAGGTTTTGCGATACGGCTGTTACACCATCACTTTGGTTGATGGAAAAAGTAACAACCGGTTTAAAGGTGCGGTCTTTACCAACCAACGTAATATCTGTACCGTGCAGTGTAGTTACCACAGGGATATAAATACCATAGGTCATTAATATTTGCTTGGCCATAAACGCGGCCGAAGCATGGGGTATAGCATAGTGCACATGCAATACATCCAATTGCTCATGACGTACCACATCAACCAGCCTGCTTGCCAGGGCCAGCTCGTAGGGCGGAAAATCGAACAGCGGATAGTTGGAAACCGAAACTTCGTGATAAAACAGGTTTTCGGAAAAGAGATCCAACCGCGCCGGCTGGTTATAGGTCACAAAATGAACCTGGTGACCACGGTCTGCAAGGGCTTTACCAAGTTCAGTGGCAACAACACCGCTTCCGCCAAAGGTTGGGTAACAAACAATTCCGATCTTCATTAATATGTTTTAATTGGTGCAAGTTTAACTGCAATTTACATCAAATGTGTTAAGCTTGTGTAAAATGATGGATGGATGATAATTACTGCATATTTATTTTGCCGGCGTTGCCAACCATATCTGTTACCGAGTGTTTAAACATACATTAGATCGATAATAAACAACTGATTATCAGCATGAGCAATCATATAAATTTAGCAATAAACGGAATACAACATATCGGCGTGCCGGTAACCAATATTGAAGCATCACAACAATTTTACGCCAGACTGGGCTTTAACAATGTAATGCAAGCCCCTTTTACCGATAACAGCGGTACCGGCACCTGCGTTATGATGCAGCGCGGCAATATGATCATGGAGCTTTACCAATTGCCTGAAGCTTCGCTGGCCGGGATCCGTTCAAGATCAAACGGGCACATTGATCATATAGCCTTTGATGTTGATGATATCAACCTCGCCTTTAAAACTATTAAAGAGGGCGGCTTTAACGTGCTTGAACCAGAGCCCGTGTTTTTACAATTCTGGAAAAATGGCTGCAAATATTTCAACATCACCGGGCCGGATGGCGAGCGGCTGGAGTTTAACCAGGTGCTTTGATTTGGGAATTCGGATCTTCGATTTCGGTTTAGTTGTACAGATAAAACAGGTGGTAAGAAATGACAGCAAGTCGATTGGTAAGCCGCCTTGCAAATGGGATACTGAAACAAATATGACTATCCGTTTAGTTATTCAACCATAATTCTTTCTAAGCCTATCTAAACATAATCCACAATTTATTGTCGATATTTATACTATGCTTAAAGCACTTTGTCTCCATATCGCGTTGATCATTTTTACAGCGAGTACATTGCTTGCCCAGCAGCCTGCGTTTAAAGGCGGACAGCAGGCGTTTAATGATTTTCTGAAGACAAAGATCATTTATCCTGAATATTCGCGGCAAAATTGTATTTCGGGAACCATCAATGTTTCGTTTATGGTTGATAAAGATGGTATGGTACATGATGCTAAAGTACAGGATGGCCCCGGTATCGACCTTGACGATGAAGCTTTGAGGGTTATTAAACTTACATCGGGCCAGTGGGTGGTTCCGGCGGGGTATAATCTTAAAACCAATATCGTTCAACCCATCCGTTTTGACCCTGATCCCGCACGTTGCGGGCCTACCAGCATCCGCGACATGCAAAGCGCCATTGCCAGCTATAAAGCTCAGCAGGAACTGGAAAACGCAGTGACCAATTACTACAGCAATAAATACAAAGGCAAGGCCGATACCACCAAAGAGGCTATCATTATTAACCTCAAAAAACAACTTGGCTACGATGATGATTTTATTAATGATGTACTAAGCCAGGCCGGCGAAAAATTTAAACAAGGCGACAAAGAAGGTGCCTGCCATGACTGGAATTTTATCCGCAACATAGGCAGCGATAAAGCCGATAATTTTATAAAGAAGTATTGCGCCCCCTAACCCCCTAAAGGGGAATATACAATCTACAATCAAATTCCCTACCTTGCTCTTGTTATGAAAACCGAACCTGAACTTCGCAAAAAAATAAAAACCTGGGTCATTGTATTTATCATCGGTCTGGTACTAAGTGGTGTAACCGCCTTCCCTATCGAAACTGAACTTGCCTGGCTTGCTAATCATGCCTCTGTATTTCCAGGATTTATGCAGAACTGGCTAACCAATGTTTATCTCGCTGTAAAAACAACCAATCAAAACTATCCTTACCTGGCTTATGGTACCGACTGGCTGGCTTTCGGTCACCTGGTTATTGCTATGGCATTTGTTGGTCCGCTGAAAGATCCGGTTAAAAACATTTGGATAATTGAGTTTGGCATGATTGCCTGTGTAATGGTGTTCCCGCTGGCCTTTATTGCCGGCCCAATCCGCGGTATCCCCGTTTATTGGCGGTTCATTGACTGCTGCTTCGGTATTTTTGGGATCATCCCTTTGTATATCGTTTACCGGGATATTAAAAAGTTGGAAAAGATGAGCAATCAGAACATTGCTCGTTTACATTAAAAAAAACAAATATTATCCCGTCGATTCAATTTTTGGCTCATCGGCTATTCCACTTTTATTCTTTAAAAATGTCCTCCTCTGCTTGTATGTTAAAACATTTGTACAAAATGTATGAACATATCATTTTTCATGCTATATTGCCCTCGTTAAATCAATTTGAGTACATAAATATGTATTTGCAAATTGTGCTATAAATTATATAACTTTAATTTCTGTTTAACCAATTTTAAACCCATGTACCGGAAGTTGTATTATGTGTGGCTTACAATAGCCATCTGCATGCTGTACACGCTTTATTCCTGCCATTCATCAGGCGGGATAGCCGAAGAACAGGTGCCCGATACCATCAGCTACAACTTTAATATCCGCCCAATACTTTCAGACAAGTGCTATAAATGCCACGGCCCCGATGCGTCCCATCGCGAAGCCGACCTTAGGCTCGATCTTCCGGAGAGCGCCTACAAGGCATTAAAAGATAACCCATCATCGCACGCGCTTGTCCCCGGAGATCCCATGCAATCGGAGGTTTATCGCCGAATCTCTACCAAAGACACCACCGAGCAGATGCCGCCGGCGTCATCCAATTTAAAGAGGTTATCGCCCTATGAAGTCGAACTCATTCACAAGTGGATAAAACAGGGCGCCAAATATGAAAAGCACTGGGCTTTTGTCGCTCCGCGAAATTACCCGGTTCCGCAGGTAAAAAACACGGCATGGCCTAAAAATGCTATCGATAATTTCGTACTGCAAAAAATGGAGCAGGCCAGCCTGGAGCCTAATCCCGAAGCGGATAAAGAACGCCTGCTGAAACGCATTTCACTCGATTTGACCGGTCTGCCGCCATCCCTTGCTTTAATGGATGAGTTTTTAGCCGATAAAAGCGCCAATGCTTACGAAAAAATGGTGGACAAGCTGATGGCAACTCCGCAATACGGCGAAAAAATGGCGTTGCACTGGCTGGATGTTGCCCGCTATGCCGACTCGCACGGTTATCAGGATGATAATTACCGCACCCAATGGCCATGGCGCGACTGGGTGATCCATGCCTATAACGAAAACCTGCCTTATGATAAATTCATTACCTGGCAGTTAGCCGGCGACCAACTGCCTAATGCCACCAAAGAACAACTATTAGCAACCGGCTTTAACCGCAATCACAAAATAACTGAAGAAGGCGGTGTAATTGATGAGGAATACCGGGTTAGTTATGTAACCGACCGAACCAATACCTTCGGCAAAGCCATGTTGGGCGTTACATTGGAATGTGCCCATTGCCATGACCATAAATACGATCCTTTTTCGCAAAAAGAGTACTACCAGGTTTATGCCTTTTTTAACAATGTGAAGGAAGTGGGCTTGCAATCAACCGTTGGTGGGCCCGAAACCTACGCCAAAAATCCGATGATGCAGATCAGTAACGACGATGTTAAAAAGATCCTGACTTTTGTGAACAAGCGCGATACCGATAAGCTCATCGTATCCATCATGACGGATAGTGACAAGGTCCGGCCGACATACATCCTCAAACGAGGCAACTACGATGCCCATGGCGATGAGGTACAGGCCGGCACACCTAAATCCATATTACCGTTTACTAATAACTATCCTAAAAACCGCCTGGGCTTAGCCGAATGGCTGTTTAACAAAAACAACCCGCTTACCGCCCGCGTGTTTGTAAACCAGATGTGGCAGGAGTTTTTTGGCAAGGGCATCGTAAAAAGCTCCGGCGATTTCGGAATGCAGGGTGATCTACCGTCGCACCCGGAACTGCTGGACTGGTTGGCTGTCGATTTCCGCGACCACGGCTGGAATATTAAACGGCTGGTAAAGCAGATGGTAATGTCGGCCACTTACAGGCAATCGGCAGCAGCCACACCCGAAAAACTGAAGGAAGATCCGGATAATACTTTATTAGCCCGGGGTCCAAGGGGCCGTTTACCTGCCGAGTTTGTGCGCGATTTGGTGCTGGCCAGCAGCGGACTCCTTAATCCAACCATCGGCGGCCCGAGTGTTAACCCTTACCAGCCGCCGGGCCTTTGGGAAAACGCCACATCGGGCAGGGGGATTTTGGCAAATTATAAACAGGTACATGGCCCTAACCTGTACCGCAGGGGAATGTATACCTTAATTAAACGTACCGTTCCGCCAGCATCCTTAGGTATTTTTGATGCCAGCAACCGCGACCAGTGCGAAGTAAAACGCCTGCGTACCAATACTCCTTTGCAGGCTTTGGTTATGCTTAACGATCCTACAGTATTAGAGAGTGCGCGGGTTTTAGCAGCGAAACTTTTGCAGGATAAAAGCACATCGACAGAAAAGATCACCAAAGCTTTCCGGCTGATCCTGTGCCGCCATCCACAAGAAAAAGAACTGGCCATTTTAACCTCATACTATGCCGATGAATTAAAAAGCATGAAAAAGGCGGATGCCGAAAAACTGCTCACTGTAGGCGAATACCCGGTACCGGCCAATCTGGATAAAATAACCCTCGCAGCTATGATGAAAGTGGTTGATACCATGTATAATCTGGAAGAAGCCATAACAAAAACCTGAGCACATGGAAAAATATTTTTTAGAAAACAGGCTTAACATCAACCGGCGCAGGTTTCTTTCCAGGCTCAGTCTGGGCATTGGCAGCGTGGCATTGGGTTCATTGCTCATTCCTGATCTGTTTAGTGGCAAGGGAGATGAAGCCGAGGCTGATTTTATCCCCGGCATCCCCAACTTTGCGCCAAAGGCCAAGCGGGTAATCTACCTGTTCCAGGATGGGGCACCCTCGCAACTGGAGTCATTTGATTACAAGCCCAAGCTGCGCGAAATGATGGGGCAGGAGCTGCCGGCATCGGTACGCGGCAACCAGATCCTTACCGGCATGACGGCTAAACAGGCTTCGTTCCCGCTGGTAGGTTCTTTTTATGATTTTAAGCAATATGGCGAGTCGCGCGCCTGGATCAGCGATATGTTTCCGCACATAGGTAAAATTGCCGATGACATCTGCATTATTAAATCGCTTAACACCGATGCCATTAACCATGACCCCGCGCTAACTTTTTTCCAGACAGGGGCACAGCAGGGCAACCGCCCAAGCATGGGTTCATGGGTAAGTTATGGTCTCGGCAGCGAGAATAAAAATCTGCCGGCTTTCACCGTATTGTTATCTAAAGGCAAGGGAAACGGGCAGGGTGTTTACTCCAAATTGTGGAGTAATGGCTTCTTAGATTCTATTCACCAGGGCGTACAGTTCAGCAGCGGCGAAGACCCAATCCTGTACCTGAATGATCCGGAAGGACTGAGCCGTCACGAGCGCCGTAAAATGCTGGATAAACTGGCCGAGCTCAATGACATGAACTACAAAGAGTTCGGCGACCCGGAAATAAATACCAAGGTACAGCAATATGAAATGGCCTACCGCATGCAAACCGCCGTACCCGAAATTATGGACGTAAGTAAGGAGTCGGACGATATTGTGAAGATGTACGGGCCGGAGTGTCTTATTCCCGGCACTTATGCGGCTAACTGCCTACTGGCCCGCAAACTTTCTGAAAACGGCGTACGCTTTGTGCAGCTTTACCACCAGGGCTGGGACCAGCACAGCAACCTACCGCAGGAAATGGCCGGGCAAGCTAAAGATGTCGACCAGGCATCCGCAGCACTGGTTACTGATTTGAAACAACGTGGTCTGTTGGATGAAACACTGGTAATCTGGGGCGGGGAATTCGGACGAACCAATTACAGCCAGGGTAAACTGGAAAAAGCCAATTATGGTCGCGACCATCATCCCCGCTGTTTCAGCATCTGGATGGCCGGCGGTGGTATTAAACCGGGCATCGTTTACGGCGAAACAGATGAGTTTGGCTACAACATCGTAAAAGATCCGGTGCACGTGCATGATTTCCATGCCACCATCCTAAATCAATTAGGTATCGACCATAAAAAACTAACTTATAAAAGCCAGGGCAGAAGATATAGGTTAACGGATGTAGCGGGGAATGTGGTGAAGGGGATCATAGCGTAAACCCCACCTAAACCCTCCCCATTCAACTATGTCATTGCGAGGTACGAAGCAATCGCACGGAGGCCGAGGCACTATGCAAGTCCGCCCTGTAAAGTTCGCGATTGCTTCGTACCTCGCAATGACGGGATGAACAAGAATTCAAAAAATCGGTGTAATCAAAAGAAATAATCAGCGAAATCAACGCAATCATAAAAATCAACGGTATGGAAATAAGAGAATTTATCAAGCACACTTCAGTTTTATCAGCAGGCTTTTTTATAGCGAAAGACATGTTAGCGAAAGATGACGGCCCAATTTACGGTCATGGTAATATGCGCTACCGCATGGATAAAAACTGGAGCAAGGCCGATTCACAGAAGAACCCGGTGAATGATTGCCATGAGATGGTGCAGGATTCAAAAGGCCGCATTTTACTGCTCACTAACGAGACTAAGAACAATGTACTCATTTATAATAAATCGGGCAAGCTGCTAAGTACCTGGGGGCATGATTTCCCCGGTGCACATGGCCTCACCCTGTTTAATGAAAACGGCACCGAGGTGCTGTTCATAACCGATACCGTAAAACACCAGGTTTATAAAACCACGCTTGATGGCCGTATTTTAATGACCATTAATGTGCCGCTCGAAACCGGCGTTTACAAAAAAGCCGAAGAATTTGTTCCCACCGAAACTACTATCGACAGCAATGGCGATATTTTTATTGCCGATGGCTACGGGGCCCAATACGTTACCCATTATGATAAAGATGGCAAACTAAAAGGTTTCTTCGGTGGTAAAGGCGAGGGCGACGAACACCTGGATAATGCGCACGGTATCGTGATTGACAGGCGATATGATACACCGACATTACTGGTTACCGATCGTACCCGTAATTGCTTTAAACGCTTCAGCATGGATGGCAAACTACAGGAAGTGATCAAACTGCCGGGAGCATGCGTTTGCCGCCCGGTAATTAAGGGAGATCATTTGTACGCTGCCGTACTTCGCTCGCCCGACCTGAGCAAGGAGAATACCGGCTTTACTACCATATTAGATAAAAACAATAAAGTAGTATCCAACCTTGGCGGTACCGAACCAGTGTATACCGACGGTGTGCTGCAACCAATGGCCCAGGCCGAAAAGATTTTCCTGAACCCTCACGATGTTTGTGTGGATAACGACGAGAATTTGTATGTAGCACAATGGGCATCGGGCAAGGTATATCCTTATAAATTCACAAGGGTTTAATTAATACACATACAGCCCGGCGTATATGAAAAGCAGCCATAAAGGTTTTGCGGAAGGGACATTATTTGCCCTTAATATTTTTATTGTAGTGCTGGTTATAGCCGGCGATAGCCTGGTTGTGCCCCGCTGGCTGCAACCCGTTGGCCGCATGCACCCGCTCATTCTGCATTTTCCCATCGTGATACTGATGCTGGCCATGGTGATGGAGTTTTTCCGTTACCGGGCCGAGTTTATTAACGAAAAACTGTATCAAACTTTTACAAGTTACCTGCTGCTTTTAGGCGCATTGCTATCCTCCATAACGGTAATCATGGGTTTGTTCCTGTCAAGAGAGCCTGGCTATGAGGGCGATACCTTGCAATGGCATAAATGGTTTGGGGTAAGCGTGGCCTTTGCCGGGTATGGCGTATATCTCATCCGTCACACCTCAAAATATACCGTAAGGCTGGCTAAAGCCGGAGCTATAATAACCGTTTTCTGTTTAATTGTTGCCGGGCACCTTGGCGGCAACCTTACCCATGGCAATGATTTTGTTTTAGCCCCGGTAATGGACAAGAGCACAAACGTGGTACCGATAGATCAGGCGCTGGTTTATAACGATGTGATCCGCCCGATATTTGAGGTTAAATGCCAAAGCTGCCATAATATCGATAAAAAGAAAGGCGGCCTGATGCTTACCGATTCGGCAGCGATAATGAAAGGCGGCAAAACCGGCAAACTATTCATAGCCGGCGACCCAGCCATGAGCCTGCTGCTGCAACGTGTGCACCTGCCCGAAACCGAAAAGAAACACATGCCGCCTACCGGCAAAACGCAGCTTACCGATGATGAAAAAATGCTGCTTTACCTTTGGATAAAAAGTAAAGCGCGCTTCGGCAAAAAAGTGATCGAATTGCCAGCTAACGATTCGTTACGGATGATAGCCGCCACCCGTTTAAAGCCTGCCGAAAGCGAAGAAGAGGTTTATGATTTTTCGGCAGCCAATGAAAAAGAAATTCAAAAGCTGAACAACAATTACCGGGTGATTTATCCAC
>Ga0157372_10002400_pt1 | contig 20287 bp, 17 predicted proteins | sample C55metaG_FD_115307 | JGI IMG/M metagenome (GOLD analysis project Ga0157372, IMG submission 115307) | Corn rhizosphere microbial communities from Kellogg Biological Station, Michigan, USA - C5-5 metaG | ecosystem: Host-associated > Plants > Roots > Rhizosphere > Soil | place: USA: Michigan... | reverse complement strand
TGGCTCCCACATAGCTTCAGCGCTTCTCGCCGAGGGTGCACGTGTTCGCGTGCTCGACGACTTATCAACTGGCCACCGCGAAAACATCGACGAGATTGGCGGCGATGTTGATTTCATTCAGGGCAGCGTCGCGGACGAAGCACTGCTCGGCAAAGCGCTCGAAGGTGTTGAGTTAGTTTTCCATGAGGCTGCGATTCCGTCCGTGCCGCGCTCAGTCAAGGTGCCGCAACAGACGCACGTCGCATCGGTTGACGGAACGTTTTCTTTACTCCTCGCCGCACGAGATCAGAAAGTAAGACGTGTGATCTATGCTGCGTCGAGTTCGGCGTACGGTGATCAGCCGACACTGCCGAAGTCGGAACAGATGTCGCCCGATCCGTTGTCGCCTTATGCAGTGGCGAAGTTGGTTGGTGAGTATTACTGCCGGGTGTTCACGCGTGTTTATGGACTCGAGACGGTTTCGCTGCGCTACTTCAACGTGTTTGGACCGCGGCAGGATCCTGGTTCGCAGTATTCAGGCGTCGTTTCGCGATTTATCAGCTCGCTGTTGTCAGGCGAGCGCCCGGTGATCTATGGAGACGGTGAACAGTCGCGCGACTTCACCTACATCGATAACGTCGTCGGCGCGAATCTTAAGGCTGCGGAGGCGAGTGGCGCGTCGGGTAAAGTCATTAACGTAGCGAACGGCCAGCGCATCACGTTGAATCAGCTCCTGGCGGAGTTGAAGGACTTGACTGGCAAGCATGATGTTGAAGCTGAGTATCTCGAGCCGCGTGTAGGTGATGTGCGACACAGTCTTGCGGACATCTCGATGGCGCGCGAACTTCTCGGGTACGAATCGAAGGTTGATCTGCGGGAAGGTCTGCAAAGGACTATAGACTGGTGGAAGTCCAGCCGCTTTGCTAGACAAGATTGATAAGATTTTCATGATTTACAGGATATCTTGTTAATCCTGTGAATCTTGTAATCCTGTCTAACCTATTCGAACAGGTTTTTCAGACTCTCGACATACGGTGGTCTCGCCACACCTTTATCCGTGATTATCGCTGTGATTAATTCGTGCGGAGTGACGTCAAACGCCGGATTGTGAACATTCACACCGTCGGGCGCGAGTTGATGTTCACGAATGTGCGTTACTTCCCTCGAGTCACGCTCTTCGATCGGAATCTGTTCTCCTGACGAAAGCGAGAGATCGAGCGTCGTCAGTGGCGCCGCGACGTAAAACGGCACGCCATGCTCGCGGGCCAGCACAGCCACCATGTACGTCCCGATCTTGTTTGCCGTATCGCCGTTCGCCGCGATGCGATCTGCTCCAACCACGACCGCATCAACCTTGCCACTCTTCATAACGTGGCCCGCCATGTTGTCCGTGATCACGGTCACGGGAATCTCGTCCTTTGCAAGTTCCCACGCCGTGAGTCTGAGACCTTGCAAGTAGGGCCGGGTCTCATCTGCGATGACGGCAACTTTCTTTCCGGCGTCGCGAGCTCCGCGAATGACTCCGAGTGCCGTGCCGTAGTCACCGCCTGTGGCGAGTGCGCCCGCGTTGCAGTGCGTGAGCACTGTCGCGCCATCCGGAATCAGTGGCCCACCGTTATTTCCTATCGCGCGATTCGCCGCGATGTCTTCTTCGAGGATGGCAAGTGCTTCGGCAACTAATCTCTTCTTGACCTCTTCGACGTCGCCCAAGTGTTTGTTTCGTTGAAATGCACCGCGCATTCTCTCGATGGCCCAGAAGAGGTTGACCGCAGTCGGACGAGTTTTGCCCATCACGTCGCAGATGTACAGAAGATCATCCTCGAGATCCGCGACCGAAGTTCCCACCGACTGGCTCGCGCCGAGAGCGATACCCATCGCTGCCGCGATCCCGATCGCCGGCGCGCCACGAATCACCATTTTTTTAATGGCTTCTGCGACTTCGTCGTATGAACGCAGCATCAGGTAGGTTTCTTCAGACGGCAGCAGACGCTGATCCAGCATGCGCACGCCGTCTTTGGTCCACTCGACAGTTTTGATCATTGGTTTGTGCTTTGTGTTTTGTACCTGGAGCTTTGTTCTTGTTTGAGATCTTCTGAATTACTTTCCCACAACAGCGCTCGAAATACAAAGTACCAAGTACAAAGTACTAAGCACAGTTTGACTCTTGCGCGCACAGCATGTTAGTGTCCGCGCGTTTCAGCGGTCTTTTTAATCAAGCGTCTGGGTGCCCCAAATCGGGGAGAATAGGGAAGCGGGTGTGAATCCCGCGCGGTCGCGCCACTGTGATGAGAAACGCGTGTTTCTCGTAAGCCAGGAGACCTGCCCAGGATGCTTTTTCAGCCTTCTCGACACTCGCGCAAAGGTGTTCAGGCTTGTTATCACATTTCGAAATTAGAAAATTCTCCTGGCTCGCACTCGTAGTACTGCTCGCGGCCTGCACTAATCCTCGGAATCCTTCCACACACAATTCACGAGAAATCACAGACGATGCTGGACGGCGTGTGAGTCTGCCTGCGCACGTCGATCGAGTCATCTCCCTTGCGCCAAATTTGACGGAGATCGTTTTCGCGGTTGGAGGAGGCAATCGTTTGGTTGGGCGAACGAGTTACTGTGATTATCCGCCTGAAGCAAAGGCGGTGGCTGAGATTGGTGACACACTGCATCCGAGCCTCGAACGAATTATCGCTTTGCGACCGCAGGTGGTTCTGATCTCTACAGCCTCGCAACTCGAAATATTCACCCAACAACTTCAAAACCAGAACATCGCAGTGTTCGTCACTGACCCGCACGATCTTACCGGCGTTTTCCGATCGATCGGACAAGTTGGTGAGATCCTCGGACAGCAGCAACAAGCGACACTCGTGGTGCAGAAGCTGCGCGATCGTACCAACGCAGTCGAACAAGCTGTCAAACAAAAGCCATTGGTGCGAGTCTTTTATCAACTCTCGGCAGAACCACTTTACACGGCGGGTCACGACGCGTTTGTCACCGATCTCATTCGTCGCGCCGGTGCGATCTCCGTTACCGCCGCCGTTCCAGGCGCGTGGCCCAAGTACAGCAACGAATCTGCATTGGCGGCCAAGCCCGAAGCAATCATCCTGCCCACTGGTGGATCCATGGGCGCGGGGAACTCGAACGTCACTGAAGCGCTGCGCCAATCCCCCGCGGCACTCGCAGGCCGTGTTTACAAGATCAACGACGATCATCTCGTGCGGCCTGGTCCAAGAGCAGTCGACGGATTGGAGGAGATGGCGAAGGCACTTCATCCCGACGCGTTCGACAAATGAGCAGCACGGCTTCAAACATCGTCACTTCGCCCGCACGGCAGAATCGCGTCACGTTGCGAAAGACTGTCGTTTCCTGCCTGGCGTTGACAATAGCGTTGCTGCTTTCGATCGTCTTGATGTCGTTGATTGGAAGCGAACAATTGCCGGCGAGAGCTTCATTGTGTGCGCTGGCGTCTTTCGGCACTAGTTCATGCGGACTCACGCGAGATCAGTTCGATATTTTGTTTCAGATTCGTTTGCCGAGAATTCTTTTAGCGGCTGCCGTCGGTGGTTCGCTTGCAACTGCCGGCGCGGCATATCAGGCATTGCTGCGAAACCCGCTCGCCGAACCTTACCTGCTCGGTATTTCGAATGGCGCAGCCGTGGGAACGATGATCGCGCTCATTTTTTTCGGGGCAAGCGAATGGACGCGACCTTTCCTTGCGTTCACGGGCGCTCTACTCGCGACGCTCGCGGTTTATCGACTCGCCCGCGGACGTGCAGGTGCAACACCGGAGCGCTTGGTACTGGCCGGAGTGATCGTCACCACTTTTCTCTCATCGGTAATCGTCTTTGTAACTACTCTGATGGACGCGACGAGAATTCGTTCGTTCACGTTTTGGCTGTTGGGTGATCTCTCCGGCACGAGCAGGACGCTGCTTCCTGTGGCGATCACGATTACGATCGTGGGCGCGCTCGCGCTCACGCTCAACGCGCGTTCACTGAATTTGTTAATGCTCGGCGAGCGTGATGCTTTCGACCTGGGAGTCGAGGTTGGGCGAGTCAGGGTCGTGGTGTTTGTAGTTGCCAGTTTGCTGGTGGGAAGCTCCGTCGCGGCGAGTGGATCCGTGGGATACGTCGGCTTGGTGGTTCCACATCTTGCGAGGCTTTCACTCGGAAGCGACAACCGGATCAGCATTCCGGCTGCTGCGCTTGGCGGTGCACTCTTTGTGATCGTAGCCGATACTGTAGCGCGTACGATCATTGCGCCAAGGGAGTTGCCGGTCGGCGCGATCACGGCGCTCATCGGAGCGCCATTGTTTATCTATCTTTTGAAGAGAGCATGATCTTCTCTGTTGCACGGAGAAAACCGGGGAAACCTTTGATGCTTGAGGCGCGTGATTTATCTGTTAGTTACGACCATCGCATCGCGGTGGCTAACGTCAGTCTGACGCTGAACGCCGCGGAGATAACCGCGATCATCGGCCCAAATGGCGCCGGCAAATCAACGCTGCTTCGCGCTCTGAATGGTCAAATCAAACCTGCGTCGGGCGTGATTCTGTTGGACGGACAGCCTCTCGAGCGACTTAACCGCAGAAGCATCTCGCGCCGGGTCGCAGTAGTGGCCCAGGAAGCCGAGCTTCGATTTCCCGTGACGGTGCTCGAGTTCGTGCTCGGCGGTCGCTTTGCATGGGCCACAAACGCCGGCTGGGGTTGGGAAACAGAACGCGATCTCCGGGTTGCAGAAGCAGTTTTGCAGGAGACTGAATTGACCGAGTTGAGCGGTCGCTTGATGAACGAATTATCTGGCGGCGAGCGGCAGCGAGCTTTGATGGCTCGCGCGCTCGCAACCGAAGCTCCGATTCTTCTGCTTGATGAACCGACTGCGAATCTCGACCTTTCGCACCAGGCGACGTTGCTGTCTCTCGTCAGAAACCGATGCGATCGTGATCAATCAGCAGCGCTCGTCGTCACACACGACATCAATCTCGCGTCGCAGTTTGCCGACAACATCTTGCTGATGAAAGACGGCAGGACCTTCACTTCAGGAACGCCCGAGGAAGTTCTTAAACCGCAAATACTCGAAGAAGTTTTCGAAGTAAAAGTTTTGGTCGATGCTCATCCGGTGACGGGTGGGCCACGCGTCACGCCGGTACACGAACCGCACCGGCACAGTTGAAAACCACGAGCGACGTGCAACAGGGAAGGCGGTGAAAGGCCGCCACTGCCCGCGCAACTGTAAGCAGTAACGAGGCTCTTCAAGGTTTTAGTCACTGGGAATTCCGGGAAGACGAGGAGCTAAGGCGATTCAGTCGAATCATAACTGCGAGTCAGGAAACCTCTGCACCGCTCTTTTCAGCTCGCACTGCGACGGGCAGGAGAAGCTACGATGATTAAAAGTCTCGCGATAATTCTCGCACTCGGTTTTTCTACAAACGTCTTTGCGCAAGGTTCCGGAGGGATCAAAGGCACCGTCACGGACGAAAACGGCGGCAAGGTTGCCGGAGCGCAGGTCGTTTTGAACTCGAGCGCCGGCGTTCACCTCAACACGTCAACAGATCAAGCCGGTAATTTCGAATACCAGAATCTCAGATCCGGATCTTATTTCATCGAAGTGAAAGGTAACGGCTTTTCGGTCTTCACTTCGGAAGAGATCGAACTCAACCGAGGCGAACGCAAGGACGTCGCGGTCCAACTCAAGATTGCGTCGATCAACGCCAGCGTCGTGGTCACAGCGACAGGCACTGTCCAACGCGCGGATGAAGTTTCAAAAGTCGTCTCGACTCTCGATTCCCAGGAGATCGAAGCCAAACACGAACTAACCCTGGCGGAAGCCTTACGCGGAACTCCGGGCGTGCGCGTGCAGCAACAGGGATCGCCTGGAGCGCTAACGACCGTCCGACTCAGAGGACAGCGCAACTTCGACACGGCGCTCCTGCTCGACGGTCTTCGCGTTCGAGACGCTGGCGACATCAATGGATCCGCGCTCTCGCTGACGTCGGACCTCGTTCCCGTGGCTCTCGACCGCGTCGAAATCTTGCGAGGCGCGGGCTCTTCGATCTACGGCACGCACGCAATCGGCGGTGTCGTAAACATGATTCCCGAAGTTGGTACTTCCGGCTTTCACTTAAACGCCGGATTTGATGGTGGCAGCCTCGCCACGTACCGCGAACGTCTACAGGCTTCAGGCGGCGGAAAACTGTTCGGATTCGAGCTTGGCGTCAATCGTCTCGACGTGCGTAACGGAATTGACGGTGACGATGCTTATGGAAACACGGGTTTCGCCGGCCGCTTGCAGTTGAACCCGACGCCGTCGATCACCATCGCCGGAAATCTCTACGGCACCATTGCGAATGGTCGCGTCAACGATAATCCATTTCCTTTACCAGCGGCATTCGGCACATCGCAACTTTTTCCGCGAGCCGTTGCCGGCGTCAGCTTTCAACCCGATTTTAATAATCCGGACCAGGGACGTCGCAATCGTTTGCTCGTTGGCTCCGGCAGGTTCACGCAGGTTGTTAGCGACGCCGTGTCGTACTCAATCGCGTACCAGAGAGTTTCAAGCAACAGGCGAAATTATAATGGTCCAGCAGTCGATCCAGCGTTCAGTGCGTTCGTGCCGTTTGGTGACTTCGAATTTCTCAACGTCAATCGCGGCAACATCGACACTGTGGATGGTCGTGTGAACTTCAGTCTTTCGAGATCGAATCTGCTTACAGCGGGTTTTGAGTTCGAGCGGGAATCACTGTTTCAGAGTTCTCAACCATCTTTCACCACGTTCAATAACACAACCGATCGGCAGCGAACGTTTGCAGTCTTCGGACAGGACCAGTTGTCGTTTCTCAACGATCGTCTGCGAATGTCGCTCGGCGTGCGCGGCCAGTGGTACCGAATCAGAAGCGCTGATAGACCCGGCGTTTTGCAGCAGCGAGAAGCCGAGAGTTCGATAACGGGTGACGGAGCCATCGCCTATTTCATACGCGGCAGTGGCACGAAGTTGAGAGCGCACGTGGGCAACGGCTTTCGCGCGCCTTCGCTCTTTGAGCGGTTCGGCGAAGGGACTTTCGGATCTGCGGGCGTGGTTCGATTCGGCGATCCGACGTTGAAAGCCGAGCAGTCGATCAGCGTCGACGGCGGATTCGATCAGCGGGCGGCGAATGACAAGCTGTTGTTTGGCGCGACGTACTTCTACACGCGTCTGCAACGAGTGATTGGTTTCACTGGTTTCGCAGTTGATCCGCTGGGACTCGGTCGATTCAGTGGTTTTGTAAACCGGCCGGGTGGACTCGCGCGTGGAGTCGAAACTTACGCCAACACTTCACCCATGAAAGGAATGGATCTAAAAGCCTCGTACACGTTCACCAACAGTGATCGTGCGGTCGTGGGGCTGGGTCTTCAACCCGAATATGTGATCCCGAAGCACCTGTTCGGTTTGACGTTAACACAGAGATATCGAGCGTGGCTGTTCAGTTTTGATCTGAATCGAACCGGAGCGTACATCGCGCCCGTGTTTGAAAACAACTTTCCGTTTCGCATGGCCGAGCTAACATTCGATGGATACACGAAGGGAGATCTGTTTGTTAGTTATGAGCGACGGCAGACGGAACGGGTAACGGTGGTGTTATTTGGCGGTGTTGAGAACGTCTTCAACCGAACGTATTACGAGAATGGTTTCCTCGCGCCGCGAGCCATTGGTCGTGGCGGCGTAAACGTGCGCTTCTAGCCACAAGCGACACAAATTTTGTGCCTTTTCGTGGCTCAGGTTGCAAGGGTTTGAAGTTAGGGGACGCGAGTGCGCCACTTATGAAACTCGCCCTTGCAACCTGAAAGCGAAGCTGGTCAGGTTTTTTTCGTGAACAGCCCACCGGCCAGAAAGATGATGCCGAGCAGGGCGTGAATACCGTGGTCGGCCTGGCCCAGGTGCAGCGGTCCTACCATCCACATGCGGTCGGGAGGGGTGCCAAGCACGAAGCCCAAACAACCGAGCGCAAGATAAACGACACCAAATACAAGTGAAAAGGTTTTAGCTCCGGACAAGGTTCCCGCGAAGCCAAAATAAAGCGCGATGACGCCCGAGACGATGTGAACTGCGTTATGTACGGGCGAAAGGTGGGCACCGAGTAACGTTGGCGCGACAAATCCAGCCACACCCACCAACAAGAAAACGACCCCCAAAATTTTGCAAACAGTCTTTGCCATTCTTCACTCGCTCCTCTGGTGAAATGTTTGGAACCGAGTTTCGTTTTGGTGCGCCGCATGTATACCACAAAAAGGCCCAAAAGGCCCAAAAGATTTAACAATACCTTTTGTGCCTTTTCGTGGCTTCAACGGGTTGATATACTCTCCAGCCAAACCCCGTACAGTGCGGATGCGGATCTCTTCAGAAGTGAGGTGTGCCATGGCTTTGAGAAGACTATGTCTTGCTGCTTTGTTTTTGGCTCTGACGGCCTCGATCGCAAACGCATACACCATCGTTCTCCGCGATGGGCGTCGGGTCGAGATTCCGAACCAGTTTACGGTCACTGAGTCAACGCTGACTTACGAAGTAGGTTCAGGAGTACAGATAACGATTCAACTTGCCAGCATCAATATTGCGGCAACTGAGTGGACGAACAACGAGCAGCCGGGATCGTTCCTGCGCCGGGGCTCAGCCGCTCCCCAGCCGCAGGTGGCTCCTGCCACGACGAAACGCTCTACTGCCGGCCGGTCGGTTACGAACAAGGATCTCGAGACCTTCCGGCAAAAACGAATTCAGAGCGAAATGGCCTATGAGAAGCGGCGCAAGGAATTGGGCCTGCCATCGGTTGCGGAAGCGCGGCGTGAGTCTGCGGCGATTGTAGAACGCACTCGAGAGCAGCTAGCGAGCGTACGTTCGAAGGAACAGGAGGCGGAGGAATACTGGCGAGGTCGCGCGAGTTCGCTTCGTACCGAGATCGTAGCGAACCAGGCGCAGATTGATTTGATCCGGCGCAAGCTTGACGAGATACCGTTAACGCCTTCGTTGGGCGGGTTCTCGACGATGAGTCCGTTTGGTGCACCGGTTCTGAACCTTCCTTTTCAGAACCTGGCTACACAAAACGTCTTCTCTCAGAATTTTAACGTGGGCCAGCGCCGATTCCCGTACGGCAATAACCGTGGCCGGTTCAATCGCGGACGGTTCTCGCCGTTCTACGGCAACAACCTGCTGGCGTATCCGCTCCAAACGCCTGACTATAGTTACGAGCGAGCGGAGCTGGCGAACCAGTTGAATGAACTCGAGATGACCCGCACTGGATTCATCGTGCGTTGGCGTGAACTGGAGGAAGAGGCAAGGCGCGCCGGCGCATATCCCGGCTGGCTGCGTCCTTAAAGGACGGGGAGATGGGGAGAGGCGGGGACGGGGAGACATGAACGTGTTCTCCCCGTCACCCCCTCTCCCAATCACCGGATCGTTTTATGACCTGGGAGACTGTCATTGGCCTGGAGATTCATGCTCAACTGAGCACGGAGTCCAAGATCTTCTGCGGCTGCGCGACGCGTTTTGGCGACGAGCCGAATTCAAACACCTGCCCCACCTGTCTCGGATTGCCGGGCTCACTGCCCGTCCTGAATCGACGTGCAGTAGAGCTCGGCGCGCGCGCAGCACTCGCGCTTGGATTGCGAATCAATAACCGATCGATCTTCGCGCGAAAGAATTACTTCTATCCAGACCTCCCCAAGGGCTACCAAATCTCACAATACGATCAACCGTTTTCAGCCAACGGCGAACTCGAGATCATGACCGCCGAGCGCGACGAAGCGGGTCATCCACTCGAGTGGCGTCCGAAGAGAATTCGAATTACAAGACTGCACCTCGAAGAAGACGCCGGTAAAAACGTGCACGAAGGTCTGCCGGACGTCGATCGTTACTCGTACATCGATCTGAACCGCGCCGGGGTTCCTCTCGCAGAAATCGTTACCGAACCCGATTTTCGTTCCTCCTGGGAGGCTTACGATTACGTCAACCACGTACGTCGTTCGTTGCAATGGGTCGGCGCGTCAGAAGCCGACATGGAGAAGGGAAATCTTCGCTGCGAAGCAAACGTGTCAGTCAGACGTGTTGGGGAGGAAGTGTTTGGCACCAAGGTCGAGTTGAAGAACCTGAACTCAGTTCGGTTCATGCAGCGCGCGATCGAGTTTGAGGTCGAACGTCACATCAAGGTTCTTGAATCGGGTGGACAGCTAAGTCAGGAGACTCGACTCTGGGACGATCGTGCGATGGAAACGCGTGTCATGCGTTCGAAAGAGGAGGCTCACGACTACCGCTATTTTCCCGAACCCGATCTGCCGCCGTTGATCGTGTCGGATCAATTTGTAGAGGACGTCCGCCGCACGATGCCCGAGCTGCCCGAGAACCGGAGAAAGCGGTTTAGCGAGCAGTACGGTTTGAGCTACGCGGATGCTTCTCAACTCGTTTCGGAACGATCGTTAGCTGACTACTACGAAGCGGCAGCCTCAGCTTCAGGAAATCCCCGCGCGGCAGCGAATTGGATCAGGACTGAATTGCTACGCGAACTCGAAGTTGCCGGACTCGCCGCGTCTGATTCGCGCGTCTCGCCCGAGGAGTTGGGCGCACTCGTGCGACTGATCGACGACGGCAAGATCAGCGGCAAGCAAGGCAAAGATGTCCTGGTGGAAATGTTCAAGACGGGGAAGACCGCACAAGCGATCATTGAAGAACAAGGTCTGGTGCAGGTGAGCGACACTGGCGAGATCGACGCGCTGATCGATAGCGTCATAGCAGCAAACCCCGACCAATTAGCAAGCTATCGTTCCGGTAAGGAAGCTTTGCTCGGGTTCTTCGTGGGCCAGGTAATCAAGGCTTCCAAGGGCAAAGCGAACCCGAAAGTCGTCAACGAGCGGCTTCGCGCGAAGTTACAAGGCTGAGAGGCTTTCTCTGCGGCCCTCTGTGTATCTCTGCGCCCTCTGCGTTTAACGACAATTTCAACGCAGAGGACGCAGAGATACACAGAGGGCCGCAGAGAGAAGACAAAGCAGGGCTGAAGTTTTGGATCTCGAAAACCGAGTCGCGATTGTTACAGGCGGGACGCGTGGAATTGGACGCGCGATTGCAGCGTCGCTCGCCAGTGCCGGTGTGAAAGTCGCAATCACGGCGCGCAATGAAAAGGATCTCTCGGACGCAGTGTCCGAGTTGAATCAAAATGGCCACGCTGCTGGTTACGTTTGCGACGTTCGCGACTACGAGCAAGTCAAATCTACGATAGCGCAAATCGCGGCAGACCTCGGCGGTATCGACATCCTCATCAACAACGCCGGCATCGGCATCTTCGAAACTGTCGAGTCAATGCAAGTTGAAGACTTTCACGCAGTTCTCGAAACAAACGTTTTTGGTGTTTTCTACTGCTGCCACGAAGTCATTCCACTGATGAAGCAACGCGGTGGTGGTTACATCATCAACATCTCATCTCTCGCTGGTGCAAATCCGCATCCGAGGATGGCTGCTTACAACGCCTCGAAGTTTGCTCTGAATGGTTTCAGCGAAGCGCTGATGCAGGAAGTCAGGCACGACAACATTAAAGTGAGCTACATCATGCCCGGTTCGGTGAACACGGAGTTTGGCGGTGACTCTCCGAGCGACGAGAACAACTGGCAACTTCAGCCAGCGGACATTGCCAGGGCGGTAATGGATCTGCTTGAGTATCCCGATCGCAGTCTGGTTAGCCGGCTTGAGATGCGGCCCAGTCGCCCACCAAAACGATGAAGACGCTCACATTTCTCTTCCTCGCGGTCAAAGTTGTCGGCGTGATCCAGTACCACTACAAGCAACAGCGATGGTGACATGCGAGTAGTAGTCCAACGCGTCACGCGCGCCAGCGTCACAATTGATGGCGAGATTGTCGGCGATATCGGAAACGGTCTCGTCGTTTTGTTAGGTATTGCTCGTGACGACACGAAGCAAGACGCGGATTATCTTGTGCCGAAGATCATTGCACTACGGATCTTTGACGATGCAGATGGTCGAATGAATGTTTCAGTCAAAGACATCGACGGCGGGCTGCTTGTAGTTTCGCAGTTCACGTTGTACGGCGATGTCCGGCGCGGTCTTCGACCTTCGTGGAGTGATGCAGCGCCACCGGAGATCGCGGAACCTTTGTACGATTACTTTGTTGAGAGCAGCCGGAAGCTGCTCGGGCGTGTTGAAACCGGCAGCTTCCGCAAGATGATGCAGGTGGAGTTGGTTAACGATGGTCCAGTGACCATCCTGCTCGACAGTCGTCGAGCGTTTTAGATCATGTTGTCCGTCGCTTTCGAATTCTCGTCGAGCTCATATCGATCTCGATCGCGTTTTTCAATCTTGTCGATAAATTCCAGCTCTTCATTGTCTTCGTAACTGACGCCCATCGCCGAGGCGTTTTCCTCGACCAGCGATTGATCCGGCGTTGGATTGTCACCCGCTACAGTTTCCGAGCCGCTGTCGTTCACGTCTTCCCACGCTGCATCGAGATCGCCACCAGCATCGCGCGGCGAAGCCGCGGTGTTGTTACGCAGCCGGTGCGCCAGCAACTCCGGATCCTTCGGTGCTTGCGAAATCTCGAGCTCCATGAACTCTTCGATCTCCGGATCGGGTACGTAATCCGGGTCGTTGGCCAAGTATTTGAAATCGTCGCCGCGTTTCTTCGCCATGCGAATCTCCTTACCTTGCGCTGAAATGTAGGGGGACGCTGCAACTATAACCAATAGCCACAAAAAGAAGAAGAGTAAAAGAAGAAGAGTATTAGCCACAAAAAGTCACAAAAGTCACAAAAGTCACAAAAGTAAAATCCACATCAAAACTCATTTTCGTCACTTTTGTGCCTTTTTGTGGCGGATGGTAAACTTCAATTTGAACCACAACACACAAAAAACTTCGCTTTTCAAAAGAGAGTTTGAGCACCGCTATGCCAGATAGTCCCTTTGATTCTTTACAAACCTTCAATTCCGATTCCGGCCCCGTGGGACAGTTCTTTTCACTCCCGCAACTTGAAAAGAATGGCGTTGGCCCCATATCACGACTGCCACACAGCATTCGCGTCGTTCTTGAATCCGTGCTGCGCAATTGCGACGGCGAGAAGATCACCGAAGACGACGTGCGCGAGCTGGCCAATTGGCAACCCAACGGCAAACGTGTCGAGGAGATTCCGTTCGTCGTTGCGCGCGTTTTGCTCCAGGACTTCACGGGCGTTCCACTCCTCGTCGATTTGGCTGCCATGCGTTCTGCCGTCGCGCGTCTCGGAAAGAATAGTGGCGTCATCGAACCGCTCGTGCCTGTCGATCTCGTGATCGATCACTCGGTCCAGGTCGACTTCTCCAGCACGCGCGATGCGTTTGAAAAGAACATGGAGATCGAGTTCAGACGCAATCGCTCACGTTACCAGTTTTTGAAATGGGGCACACAGGCTTTCGATGGTTTTAGCGTCATTCCTCCGGGCATCGGCATTTGCCATCAGGTGAATCTCGAGTATCTCGCAAAGAACGTTTGGGAGAAGCACGTCTACTACCCCGACTCGCTTGTAGGCACCGACTCTCACACTACGATGATCAACGGTCTCGGCGTTGTGGGTTGGGGTGTCGGCGGTATCGAGGCTGAAGCAGCGATGTTGGGCCAACCGGTGTACTTTCTGACTCCGGACGTTGTCGGCGTTCACATGAGCGGCAGCCTGCGTGAAGGTGTGACTGCGACTGATCTGGTTTTGCGTGTCACTGAGATGATGCGGCGCGCGAAAGTGGTCGGAAAGTTTGTTGAGTTTCACGGCGAAGGTGCGGCGAGTTTGGCTGTGACGGATCGTGCGACGATTGCAAATATGGCGCCGGAGTATGGAGCCACGATGGGCTTCTTCCCGGTCGATGAAGAAACCTGCACGTATTTGCTTGCAACCGGGCGGTCTAAAGAGCACGTGGATTTAGTTAGACACTATTACAAGGCGCAGGACATGTTTGGCATACCGCAAAAAGGCGAATGCGATTACAGCCTCGTGCTTGATCTCGATCTTGAGTCGATTGAGCCGAGCGTGGCCGGGCCCAAGCGTCCACAGGATCGAATTGAACTCTCAGCGCTAAAGAATCAATTCACTGAACTGATGGTGAAGCCAATCGGCGAGGGAGGATACGGCAAAACAGAAGACGACCTGTGGACGCGCTATCACGTCAAGATTGGCGCCGACAAGCAGCGCGCTGTCGTCGGTGGAGGCGGTGAGCAGCGATCGGAGTCAATCCCTGCAGTGGCAGATGATAAATCGACCTTTGTCAATACCAACGTCTGGACTGAGACGGAAATGGTCAACAACCGTCCCACGCCAGACCGTGTAGTCGAGATTCCGGAAGATGAGTTTCCGACCGGCGACGAACTTCTGGGACACGGCGATGTTTTGATTGCCGCGATCACTTCATGCACGAATACTTCCAACCCGAGCGTGATGTTGGCTGCGGGTCTCCTCGCTAAAAAGGCTGTTGAGAAAGGACTCAGTGTAAGTCCAAAGGTGAAGAATTCTCTGGCGCCAGGTTCGCGGGTGGTTACGGAATATCTCGAACGAACGGGTTTGCAGCCTTACCTGAATGAGTTGGGCTTCAACCTGGTTGGTTACGGCTGCACGACGTGTATCGGCAACTCTGGTCCACTCGATCCGGCCATCGAGCAGGTGGTTAACGAACGTGATGTGGTTGGGGCTTCAGTGCTTTCGGGAAATCGAAACTTTGAAGCACGTGTACACCAGAGCATCAAAGCGAATTTTCTGATGAGTCCCCCACTCGTCGTCGCGTTTGCGATCGCTGGACGTGTCGATATCGACTTGTTGTCAGAACCGCTGGGTACGGGTACAGAGGGCGAAGATGTTTACTTGCGAGACGTCTGGCCCACGACGGACGAGATCAAGGAGCTCATGTTCGAGGCTTTTGATCCGGAGACCTACCGTCGCCTCTACAGCAACTTTGCCGAACAGAACCCGCTCTGGAATGACATCCCGAGCAGCACGGGCAACGTCTATGAATGGGATCGTGAGTCAACTTACATTCGTGAGCCTCCATATTTCGAAAACTTTCATAGCACGCTCGAGTCGTTGTCGGACGTCAAAGGAGCGCGACCGCTTGCGATCTTCGGCGACTCCGTGACCACGGATCACATCAGTCCCGCCGGCGCGATTAAGCCTTCGTCACCCGCAGGGTTGTACTTGCAGGAACGCGGTGTCGACATCAAAGACTTCAACAGCTACGGCGCGCGACGCGGCAATCACGAAGTGATGGTACGTGGCACGTTTGCGAACGTGCGCATCAAGAATCTGATGGTGCCGGGAGTCGAAGGTGGCGTCACGATGTATCAACCCGGCGGCGAGCGCATGAGCATCTACGATGCGGCGATGCGTTATCAGGATGAAGGCGTGCCGCTGGTGATAATCGCGGGCCAGGAGTACGGCACGGGAAGTTCGCGCGACTGGGCGGCAAAAGGGACGAGGCTACTCGGTGTCAAAGCAGTCATCGCGCAGAGCTTTGAACGTATTCATCGCAGCAACCTTGTCGGAATGGGCGTGTTACCGTTGCAGTTCAAGGACGACACCAACGCTGCTTCGTTGAGGCTCGACGGCAGCGAAAGATTCGATCTGCTCGGTATCGGAGACGGCGTCGAGCCGCGCGAGGATATCAAGCTCGTGATTCATCGAGCCAGCGGCGCGGTCGAAGAGATTCCCGTAACGCTGAGAATCGACACGCCGATCGAGGTCGATTATTACAATCACGGCGGGATTCTTCCGTTCGTATTACGGCAACTTTTATCAGGTACTACTGAATTTTAATTCTCCGTGCACAGAGGTTGCACAGAGTAAAGGAGCAATAATGTCATCAGCTACGACAGCTACAACACGAAAGTATCAACTCTTTATCGACGGCCAGTGGGTCGACTCCCATTCAGGAAAAACATTCAACACGCCGAATCCTGCGACGGGCGAAACACTCGCCGAGATCGCAGAAGCAGACAAGGCTGACGTCGACAAGGCCGTCAGTGCTGCGCGGCGTGCGTTCGAAGGGAAGTGGTCCAAACTCAGCGCGCGTGACCGCGGCCGGTTGCTCTACAAACTGTCGCAACTCATCGAGCAACACGCGGCGGAGTTGGCGGCTTTGGAAACTGCCGATAACGGTAAGCCGATCAAAGAGTCGCTGTACGTCGATCTACCGCAAGTGGTCGAGAACTTCGAATACTTCGCAGGCTGGGCCACCAAGATTGAAGGCGAGACGATCCCCGTGCCCGGCAAGATGTTCAACTACACGCTGCGCGAGCCCGTTGGCGTCTGCGGACAGATCATCCCGTGGAATTTTCCGCTGTTGATGGCGGCGTGGAAACTCGCACCTGCGTTGGCCGCGGGCAACACAGTTGTCCTCAAGCCGGCGGAACAAACGCCCGTCGGAGCGATGGAGCTGGCGAAGTTGATCCAGGAAGCAGGATTTCCGGAAGGTGTCGTCAACATCGTTCCGGGTTATGGTGAAACTGCCGGCGCCGCACTTGCAGCGCATCCGGGGATCGACAAGATCGCATTCACTGGATCGACTGAAGTCGGCAAAATGATCGCGAAAGCCGCCGCCGACAATTTGACAAAAGTGTCCCTTGAGTTAGGCGGCAAGGCGCCAAACATCGTGTTTGCCGATTCCGATCTGGACCAGGCTGTCGCCGGCGCGATGATGGGAATCTTCTACAACCAGGGACAGGTGTGTTGTGCGGGTTCGCGGTTGTTTGTGGAAGAGTCCGTGAAAGACGAGTTTCTCGGAAGACTCTCAGACAAAGCCGGAAAGATCGCCGTCGGCGATCCGATGAACAAGTCGACGCAGATGGGACCACAGGTTTCTGAAGAACAACTGAATCGAATCAAGGGATACGTGGATATCGCGCGTGAAGAAGGTGCGACGGTCGTCGCCGGCGGCAAACCACCGCAACTCGACGAAGCATTTCAGAAGGGTTACTTCTTCAGTCCGACGATCTTTTCCGAAGTTAATAACAGTATGCGGGTGGCCCAGGAAGAGATCTTTGGTCCAGTCGTGTCTGTGATCAGTTTCAAGGATGAAGACGATCTCATCAAGCAGGCGAACGACACGATCTATGGGCTCTCTGCTGGAATTTGGACGCGTGATATCACACGCGCGCATCGTTTTGCGAAAGAGATCAAGGCCGGTGTTGTTTGGATCAACACCTACAACATGTTCAACGCAGCGTCTCCGTTTGGTGGGTACAAGCAATCCGGTTACGGACGCGAGATGGGCCGGCATGCGCTCGAGCTTTACACGCAAGTGAAGAGTGTGTGGGTTGATCTTTCCGGGAAGCCCATTGGCTGGTTTGGAAAGTGAGCCACAAAAGGGCACAAAAGAAAAAGGCACAAAGGGCGCACATAAGTAGGCAACTCGTCGTGCTATCATGTCCATCTCTCTCCCGAACTCTCCCGAAATGAACGCCACATTTGAGGAGATGCCATGCTTGCATTGAAAAAAGCCGCTGTTTTCGTTGTTCTGATCGCTGGAACACTGCTACTGACCGCCTGCCCAAGCCAGACTAATATCGCGAAAATCAACGCCGATCCCGACCGTTATCGGGGTAAAGAGATTGGGATCGCAGGGACTGTTACGAATAGTTATGGTGCTTTGGGGACCGGAGCCTACGAGATCGACGACGGTACAGGGAAGATTTGGGTGGCGACCAAACGCGGTGTTCCATCCCGCGGCTCGCGTATCGGAGCGAAAGGGTACGTGCACAACGGATTCAGTTTTGGCGGCCGGAGTTATGGCACCGTGCTGGAAGAAACTGATCGCCGCACCAGAGGAAGATAGTTTTACAAGATTGACAGGATTTATCAGGATTTGACATGTAAATCCTGTCTAATCTTGTAAATCCTGTCAAAATGAGCCGCGACATCGTCAACCATCTCGAGCGAGAATTCAGCCGCCTAATAAGTAGTCTTAAGAACCTCGTCGGCTCGATTCCGTTCGATCTGCTTTACCAAACTCCACCCTCAATTAGCATTGCTGAGAACATTCTTCGCAGTGCTGCCGTAATTGAACAGACCTGCGGCGGGCTTACCGCAAACCTCTGGGACGATCCCTTTGAATGGACGCTACCCGAAACGCTCTCGACCGCGGATCGGATCATCGAGTACTTGTCAGAGGTTGACGTCGCTCGCCAACATGCATTTGCTTCGATTGTTGACGATAGCGCTTTGACTAAGTACATCGCTGTTCCATCCGGCGAACCCAGGCTACTCGTGAGTCTGCTGGTTGAGACGCTGGTCACCGCGAGTGATTACAGGAGTCGTGCGGTGGCTACCAGCAAAATACTTTTTGGCGACGGCGCTACAGGGTTTATTATCTAGTCCGACGTAGCAGCCCGGTTCGCGAGGAACAATCCCCATGTTTTGTCCGCAGTGCGGTCAGCAACAAGTTACTGGAGTTATCAGATTCTGCTCTCGTTGCGGTTTTCCCCTGGACGGCGTGATCCAGTTGCTGAGCAGCGGCGGAATCATTCCGGCATATCGAGCCTCGGACGAGCCGGTCCAGATTTCTCCGCGTAAAAAGGGCGTCAAACAAGGCAGCTTATTACTACTTTCCGGAATCCTGATCGTTCCGATTCTGGGTATGTTCGCAAGCTTTTCAAATTCGTCGTTCCCGCAAATGCTCACGATTTTGGCTGCCCTGATCTGTTTCGTCGGGGGCCCGCTGCGGATGTTGTATGCCGGGCTTTTTGAAGAAGGTGCACGGCAGCCAGTTCGGCAGTACCAGCAACCCGTTCCGATGCATGTTGCGCCTCCACAATTTGCGCCACAGGGGCAAGCGCCAGCATTGCCACCGCCGGCCGCGCGTATGCCCAGCAGTTGGCGTCGACCAAACACCGCTGAACTGGCAAATCCGCCGAGTGTGACGGAAAATACGACCCGCTTGTTGGAAAAAGAAGATCGCACCGATAGGTAACGCCCTGCTTGCCGGTTTCGCTAGCCGAACGACTAAGAGAATTAATACGACGCGAGGGCCCGATCACGTTTCACGATTGGATGAGGGCGGCGCTCTACGACCCGTCCGGTGGCTATTACCAGAGATCCGATCGCGAGCGTTGGGGGAGGCAAGGCGACTACCGTACGAGTCCTGAACGAAGCGAGCTCTTCGCCGCGACCTTCGCACGCTACTTCGCGAAGCTTTATGATGAACTGCAACGACCGGAAGCGTGGACGATTGTCGAATGCGGCGCGGGCGACGGAAGGTTCGCAGCAGGCGTTTTGCGCGCGTTGGCGCAGCGCTTTCCACAGGTGTTTGCCGCAACCCGATACGTGGTTTACGACTCGGGTCTTGACGCACTCCGTCGCGCGCGAGAACGACTGATCGAATTCGGTGATCGTGTCGAGTTTTGTTCTGATTTTGAGTTGTTGTCGGCAAGTCACGGGATCTATTTTTCAAACGAACTGCTCGACGCGTTTCCGGTACATCGCGTGGTCCAGGATTCGGAGGGACTTTCTGAGCTTTACATAAGCGTGGGTCATAGCGGCAGTTTTGAATGGCTCACTGGTCCACTCTCAACTCGCAGGTTGTCTGAGTTTGTCCGGCATTATTTGGTTCAGCTCGCGCCGGGCCAGATCGTCGAGATCAATCTCGCGATTGACGATTGGTTGGTCGAGGTCGCCGCGAGACTCGAGAACGGTTTTTTAATCACAGTCGATTACGGCGCCGAAGCGGCTGAGCTTTATGATCCGGTACGACGCCCCCAGGGAACTTTGCGAGCGTTTTCGCGACATACTTTCGTAGATGATCTGTTGGCACAACCCGGTGAGTACGACATCACGTCGACTGTCAACTGGACCCAGGTTAAAAGTGCCGGCGAACAATTGAGATTTAGAGTCGTCGACTTCGCTTCGCAGGACAAGTTTCTTTTGAACGCCGGGTTGCTTGAAGAAATGGGTTCGATGTTAGAGGAGCTGGAGACGGTCGCTTCGAAACTGTCTCGCAGCACCAGTGCGCGAGAGATGATTGTGCCGGGCGGGATGGCATCGAGTTGTCAAGTGCTGGTGCAGAAGCGCGAGCAGTAGGAGAGTTGCAGATGTCACGTGAGTTTAAATTAGTAGATGTTTCCCACAGCATCGAGCACGGAATGATCACTTACAAGGGTCTTCCGGCGCCGGTGATTACTGATTACCTGAGCCGCGAAGAGTCGCACACTCGTTACGCGCCGGGAACAGAGTTTCACATCGGAAAGATCGAGATGGTGGCGAATACGGGTACGTATCTCGACAGTCCTTTTCATCGCTACGCGCGCGGAAAAGATCTCGCGGGGCTCGATCTGTATTCATTGG